>Ga0182738_1002916_pt1 | contig 19939 bp, 18 predicted proteins | sample eDN5th30CBELigMG_FD_128876 | JGI IMG/M metagenome (GOLD analysis project Ga0182738, IMG submission 128876) | Enriched Miracle-Growth compost microbial communities from Emeryville, California, USA - eDNA 5th pass 30_C BE-Lig MG (version 2)... ... | reverse complement strand
GAAAATCTTTTTTCTGTATTCTGTATCGATAAGGCCTTTTTCGAATTGACAGCCTCCCATGAATCTCTTTCGTTTGGGATGCAGAAGAGTCAATAACCAAATTTGAGGTGTAACTTCACTGATTTGTGCAACCACAAGAGACAGATTTAAGTTTCAATGAAAGACATTCCATTTTGTTTTGGTATTCGTCAGAACGACCACATTTTTTTAATAGATATTCACCTTACTTTGCATACTGACTATATGGATTGTATAGAAGCTACATAAGAAAGGCTTATTGAAGACAAGAGTACGAGCTTAGTTCTTGAAATTTAATTGTCTTCTGAGGGTGTCAACAGCGTTCAAATCGAAATGAGGATTGGTTCTGAGCTTAACTTCATCAAGGCCTAGAGATTTGTCAGAATTTCAGAGTGTGGATTTGATATATTACTCTTTCTTCTACGGAGTCTCTTTTTATTATCACCAAGGTGGAAAACTAATTTGGGATAGTCTATTCTCGGATTATTTTGATGTTCAAAAGTTTAGTTACTATAGATGGTGTAGATGGGAATAGCAAAGATGCTGATATCGATACCCCATCTAACGAACCAAGGAATTTGAGGAATGCCCATTTTGAAGAATATTAGAAATTAGTTAATTTTGATTATTAAAAACTAATCTATAAAAATTAAAATTAAAAACAATGTTGTGATTTACTTTGTGATAACATGAGAAATTCGAATGCAAATGTTCATATTTTTCTTTCTCTTTTGAAGTTTTCTAGTTTAAAAAACAACAGAAAACTCTCAAGTAAGAAACTGGAGATTTTTGAATTTAAAGAAAAATCTTCTCTGAAAGATTTTTCAAAGATTTTGTCTGAAGAAATTTCTCAAATCTTTGAGCGGAAAAAACCAAAAAAATGAAATATCGAGTCTCTTTTTTTTTTTCTTGCTGTTTGAAAAAAAATAGCAAGATGAAAACTCTCCAAAGTTTGAATTGAAAAGAGAAATTTTTCCAGTTTTCTTTTTCTTCATCAAATAATTTTCCTCCAAAAAAATATTTTCTTCATAAATCTTCTGAAAAAGGATTATTCTAAAGTAAGGTAAAGAACGACAATTCTAATTTTATAAATGAGAGAGAGAGAGGAAAATTATTCAACAACAACTATGATATGGGATGATACCATCTTCCTCATGAATTCATAAATAACAAATAATTATCTATTTTTAATATTAATAATTTGGTAAGGAATTAGGAATTTCATTATAATCTTTACTACTCAAACTACAAGCTTCTTCAACAAAAATATCATCAGCATTCATTGAACTGATACAATTGACAGCAGCTTCTAAAGTTGTAGCGTAATAACCAGAGATGGAGTCCAAAATATTATTTGTGATGAAGTTTTCAATGATTCTACAGTGAGTCAGGACGTCTGTCAATTGACTCTTGATGAGAATAAACATAAAGATGGCAAGAGCTTGATCTGAGTCAATTTTCTTAGTACTCTGAGCTCCCATATCACGATAAAAGGTTTCAATAGCAGTTGAAATAAGCTCAGCAACTTTGACAATTGTCTTTAATTTCAACATTGGGCTCTTTTTCTGAGGAAGAGTCGTCAACATTTGGATAGCTGCTTGGTAGGAATGCTCTGAATTTGGAGCATTATTGTCAACATTGGTGAGAGAGTCCTTTCTGAGACCTGGAGAGGGGTTGAAATCTTGTGGAGCTTTTTGATTTGGAAGGGAGCCTTCAAAGTAGAGAGTTTCAACAGAGTTTTCAAATTGTTTATGTTGGGCAGAGAATCTTTGTTCTTTGATCATATTAATAGTTTTATCATCCAGGCAGAATTCATCAAGAATTGCAAATTCTTCAGGGGCTAAACTTTGACAGCGGGCAAGATTTTTCTCATAAAGTTCTTCAACTGATAAACTCAAAGTTCTATAAAGACTAAAGATGATATCATGAATTGAGTCGTCAAATATGAAGGAAGTGACAAAATTGAGAATATTTTCTTCCGTGAATAAAGTTTCAGTCTCGGTTTTTTTGTTGATCTTGAGTTCCCTGAGTCTATAATAGACAGCAAGAGTTTCTGCAATGACTCTGATGAACTGTTGTAAGTCCATAGTTGCTTTAAGGACGAACTCTTTGGTTTGACTGAGCAAGATTTTTTCATCTCTAATAATGTATTTTTCGCTAAAGTAGCCCTTGAAGATTTGGATCATTTGATGGAAAACATTTTTTTCTTGAGTGAGATGAGAGCAAATCAGGTTTGTAATGATTTTATAATGTAATACTAATTTATTGTAGTCCTTGTGGTGTTGAACGGTTGTATTCTCGAGCCTTTTTTTGGATTTTTTGGGATCAGTTGGAGAGAGACTCTTTTGTTTTCCGAATTTAGCATAGGGAGATTGTGGGACTGTTGTGCTCGTTTGAGAGACAGTTCCTGCTCCAGCCTTGGATTTTTTATCTTTTCTGTGGATAGTGGACCTTCTGAAATTTAAGGATCTGAATTGATCAGCGCTTTTATTGATGAGTCTTGGGCTGCTAATGACGCTGTAGTACTTGAAAGGGTCTTTGGCAAGGTTTTCAGAGTTTTCTTGACAATTGAATTCGAAGGATTTTTCAAGCCAGCATTCTTTGTCTTCAGTTTGGAAGAAATTTTCATCAAGAAGATCTGAAGTTTCAAGGAAGTTTTTAATATTTTCTTCATGAAGCTCCTTTTTTTGAACGCTAATGACTGGTTCATTAAAAGTCTCATTATTTTCATTTAAATCATTATTTGTATTGACATCATGAGAAAATGTGTTTTCTTTCATGGTTGGGTCAATCATGGATTTTGAGGAGTAATGTCGGGTTTGGCTGTCACACTTGAAATCAAGCCTGAGGAGATCGGTTTGGAAATCAACGTCATTTTGCTTATCATGATAGTTTTTGACGTGTTCAATCAAAAGTTCTGGCCAGACCTCCAAGTTGAGGCTTTTTAATTGATTGACAATGAATTTTCTCCATGAGACATGCTATTTTCATAAGGGATTATAAGAAAAGGACCTCATTACCTTATGGCTGCCATTTTGACCGACTCCAAAACAAGAAAAATCGCTACCAAATCCCTGAGTGGAACACAAAGTGAGACCAAGCACCTTGGATTTGGAAGGACTTGATTTCTGATCTTTAGGTTGAGTATCGATTTTACTTTCACTTTGTCCCATTAAATAAAAGTCTTACTAAGTAGTCAGATTCGGAATATTAATAAATAATCAGTCATTTGCAGACTTATCTGGCGCAAAAACCAAGACTATACTTTGGAACCATTTATATCCCTTATTAAACTAAATTATAGTTCAGAATAATACTCGATTTTTTTAATGGTTTCAGATAAAAGTAGTTTATAAAATATATTAAGTTATTAAGCGAATCCAAAGCCTTCACTAGCATGAACAAAGGCGATTGTGAGCATCTTTTTCATTTGCTCATAGTTTCTGTATTTAGGGACTTCAATATGTTTGGAGCAAGTATGTGAGATTGGCAGTTTGTTTGATCCGTGGCTTTCAAAAGTGACCAACAAAGAATAATAAGGATCATCAAATGGAAGTGCACTTGAACCTAATTGGAGAGAAACATTAATGTGGATAATCTTAGAATTTGAATTACCTGTAACGAATTTCAAGAAATTTCGAAGAAGCTCGGGGTCAGATTCAAGCAAGAATTGAGAAAAGAATTGCTGTAAAGTGGTTGATTCATTGCCGCCAAATTTGGTAAATTTGAGAATATTGGTGCCAGTAACATTGAGAGTACCGTATGTTAGGAGCGAGAGATCTGAGCTAATGAACCATTTTGTGAGTCTCTGAAGGGGGAAGATAACATTAAAGCCTTCCTTCAGGAGAGCGATAGCATTCTTGTGATAATCCAAGAAGTAGAAATGAACCAATCTTTCGAAAAAGAGTTTGAGATTATCTTTCGTGACCTTTTGAAGATTTAGGGGATTTAAAAAAAATAAATAGTTCAGACCTTCATGTTTTCTCCATTAGGAAGAAGTTGATATTGTTTATCTTTAATATTGACAGTAAAATGTTGTTCCAAATCATCAAGATCTTGGTCACTCATCGTATTGAGCATTTTGTAGTTATTATAGACTTGTTCTCCAAAGACTTCTTTGAGATCTTCAAGATCAAATTGACCACCAAAAAGAGCCTTTGAGAATGCAGAAGTAAAGTTGACTCCGATCAGTTGTTTATGAAGGATAGAACTTGCAATCAACTATTGAAGTTAAGAGAGGTTGAAAGAGCAGAAAGTAGTTACTGCTCCATAAAGTTTGAGAGAATTTTCAGTTTTTTCATTGAGAGTGTAATCATAAGAGAGGTAGTATCGATCATCAGTTCCAGCAAAAACCTTATAAGTCGAGTTTTTGATTTCTTTTCCAACCAATTCCCAGAATTCTCTTCTTAAACCTCCAGCATCCTTTAAAAGATTTAGAATAATTGTTGATCAAATATGTTGGATTACAGCTCCTGGTTCGTTGATGAACACAATATGATTGACAGTCTTGAACTCTATTTTTTTGAGATGAGATGAAAACATGGTAAAGAGAATACTGTCAAGTTTAAATTCTGAAAGGCTTTTGAAGAATGATAATCTGGAAACATTCAAACTGGTATAATCTAATAAAGAAACATTGAGTTTCTTAGATTCAAAAAATTCTCACTGTAATCTTTTCTGAATTCTGCAATGTCATTATAGAATAAATCGAGTCTCTTTCGAAATCCAATTCCCAGAATTTTAAGTTGCATTTCTAGAAGAAATTTATTTTATAAAATGGATGAAAAGATTTACGGTGAATAGTCACATCATCAAGAAGGAAGGTGAGGGTAATTTCAGCATCAGTAAAGACATCTTCAAGGTTATCTGGCGAAAGTGTGGCAGTAGCCATTTGAACTCCAAAATTATTGACCTACATGGAAAAGTAAATATTGACATGAAAATCGGTCAGTACTTTTTCGAAAATGATTTTTGATTTAATTTTTTGTTGAGAGATTTGAAGCTGAATGGTTTTATTTTCTTTGCAGTATTTCTCAACTTCAACTTGATTCAGACGATTGCCAAAACGGTCTCTGAGTTCAACTTCAAAACTGAAGGGATCATAAAAGGCATAAAATTCGATTCGAGGCCATCTGAAAGTTGACGTGAGACTTGAGCTTTCAGAAGCAACGACAATCAAATCATTTGCGCTTTGCACAAATTTCCCATTTATCAAGAGCCTAATTTGATGATAAGATGTGAATTTTTAAATAAGCATTACGAGTAGCTTCCTTTGATGAGAGGAGTCCAGGTGACAAAGAAGTTTTGATCCTGATGGGATATTTTTCCTTCAAAGATGATATCATGATTTCTATTGTGAATAAAGAGTGCTGAATAAGTCAGGACTTCTTCAAAGTGAATGTGTATTTCCTGTGCATTTTTATCTCTGAATTGTATGGTTTCTTTCCTTTCTTCTCCGGCTTTGGAATAATAGTCATTTTTGCCAATATTTTGAATGAAATTAGCATCCATAAACTTTTTGATTTCTGGGTTTTTAAGGTCTTTTTCAGTGATGGTATTTTGATATCGTCTCAGGTCTTCTAACGATACGGATGGAGATGCTGACACAGAATCAAGGTTGAGATAGAGTTGCTTGTAGTCTTCTCCATAAGACACTTCAAATTCTTTGACCTCATTCTTTTTGTGAGATGTATAGAGCTGTCCAGTTGGGGCTTTGACTTGGGTGTTTTCAAAGGAGACTTGAGAATCTCCCAAGAAAGAGGCCTGGATAGAATTAGTCGCCTCGAGGAATGTGTAAAAGGTGCTGTTGAGATGGAATTTAAGTTTAAAGGATTCATAGACAATGATTTTGTAAAGAATATTGGCTTCATCAAGAGTTTTGGAATTGATTTTGATAAGGTTTGAGTTGAATTTCGAGAAGGGTCTGAGGTCAGCGGAGTCTTGATTTTGGATCGTCAAGTGATGGAATAAGGTGTTTTTGTTTTTATCTTCTGGGATGTTCTTTTTGGATTTTGCAATAAGATAAAAAGGTGATTTGATCAATGCTTTAATGTTTTCAATTTGGCCAAGAACATTCTTTTGATAGAAAGAAAGAGCTTCTTGAGCAAGTCCAGCAGTAGGATCCAAGATATTAACGAGGAAAGACTTTAGGAGTAGTCTGTTATTGATGCTCAGATAGACAAGGTAGTTTTGAGGGGAGAGTTCAGCTGGGAGTAAGAACTTAACAACAACTTCTTCCTCACTTTGATTAACTTGGAAACTCTTGAGAGTATGGAAATCAAAGGATTTAATTCCTAAGAAGTTGGCCTCAACCTGGATTTGTTGATGATTAGCAAGAAGTTCTTTTGGATCGAAAGCGAAACTTAGCTCAGATTGCTTGGGAAGAGTCAAGTCACTAATCGGCTTCGCTTTCAAATTGAAGAATGGATCAAGGTTCGTGAATTTTTGATAAATTTCTTGATGAGTTGGAATCAGGTTTTTCAAAGTTCCTGAAGTGAGAGTCAAAGTATAACCAGAAGCTTTCGTGTTGGTTTCACTGTAAGTGGTGATATTAAGGGGGAAATTTTCAGGAAGATTATGGTGAAGGAGATTGAGAGCAGTCGCAAGGTTCCAGAGGAGAATATCAAGGCAAAGCAAGGTAACTAATGTTTCTTGCTGAATCTTCTGATCTTCAATTTCCTCCTGATCAAGGTTGAGAGAAAGGGTAATTTTGTGGCCGAGCTTAGTTAGCATAGCTTGAAGACTTGGATTGGATTGCACACGGCTTTGTTCTTCTTGAATCAATAACCTTGTGATAAAAGAATGAATGGTGTGAGGGACAGGATATTTAAAGTGGAAATCTGATGAATAATTTTCTTCTTGTAAGTCCAAGCACTGGACAAAGACTTGGAGGGTACGCGTATTTTTGTCAAAGGAAATTGGAGAAGTAGCTGGGGTATTTTTGAAGATGAGCTCAAAGTTTGAAATATTGCGGCAGAGAGATGAGAGGACTCGATAAGAAATGATATTATTTTCAAGATAGATGTCATCATAGAGCATACAAGCAGTTTCTTGGATTTGACCAAGGTTCAAGATTGAAGGGTTCAACAATTCAAGGAGAGCTGTTTTCAAAGTGTCAATGAACAATCTGAAATATTCGTTGAATTTGCGCATCGAGCTATTGTAGTGGAAATGATCATCAAAGAGAATTGATATTTTGGGGAATTTTTGATTCTGTTGGAACAAATCTTTGATTTGTAGGGTCTCAAACATTTGATCGAATTCTCTTTGGAACTCATAGATTGTTGTCTGGAACATGGAGTAGGTGTTTAGTTTTTCCGAGAACTGGACTTTATCGAGAAGCAAAGAAGAGATATCAAGTTTCTGATCATTTATAAAGGACATGGTGATGGCTTTGTGTTCATCAAAGAAGTGAGAGCTGGTGCCCTGGCGAAGAGTAGGCAGTTGAGAATGGGCCAGAATATCAGCGTTTTCTGGTTCCAAACTTGAGAGTTGGAAAGTAAACAAGCTTGGGTAGATAGAAAAGAGATTATGAACTGTAATATCAGAATCAACATCAACTTCGAAGTTTTTGTTCAAGAGAGGCACCTTTTTATCATTCCTCAAATCTTCAATCAAATCTCTGAGATCTATGGGGGGACAAATCAGGAAAATAAATTTTCAAGAATTTTACTTGAGTTTGAAACGTCAATAATTCTATTTCTGCCATCAATGACAAGGACTCTGCTGTATTTATTTGAGCAAAAGTCTAAATCAGGCCAGGTCGGAGAAATTAAGAGGTAATGAGCATCTCCTTCATATGGTAGAGGGCTATTTGGAGTCACTTTGTGATGTGTAATTCTTGATGGTCTCACAATCAAATATTGTTGTCCGATGAATGCATTTGGGACTATGTAAGGATAAATGAGAAGTTATGAATGAGTCGATACCAGTTAACTCTTTGTTAGTTTGGATGAGGAAAGCGAATTTGGCTTGAGTGAGGTGGTAAGGGATATCGGAGACCAAGATTTGGCTGGGATTCTTTGGTGGGTAGATATCAAAGCTGAGGCGTTCTTCTTGTAAGTATTCAGCATATGTTTTTTTCTGAGCATAAAGGATATTTTGGATTTGGACTTTAATGAGCAAGTGATCCATATAATCATCACATAGTATGGATTCTTCAACTTTATTCAAAAGTTTTTTGGCAATAAATTCCTTCACTCGAGTCAGTTTTTCTTCCAGCTGGGGAGGAGTGAGAAAAGATTCACAAAAATATATTTTTACTTTAGCAAAAATGGCATTAGATTCGGATTTAGGCGTTGAAGGAGAATGAGCCTTGGTTAGGAGTGATGCGCATAATTCATGCAGTTTTTTGTAGTCAAAAGTAAAGTTGATTGATTTGTTGATCTTTCCTGAAATACTTGTTGACATGCTGATCAGACGTTCATCAACCAGCTGAAGGTGGGACAGGTAAGAATAAAATATGTGCAATAAAACAAATACCTTTTTATCCAAGATGTGGTCGATGAATTGATTGTTTGGCATTAATTGGCGATAAACCTCAAATTTGCTAAAGAGACCTTGAATATAATCCTGAATTTTGTGGGCACGTGTCATTGTTGATCCTGATCTCACTGATGATGAGCTTTCTTCTAGATCTTGGAAGGAGACTTTATGAACAAAATAATTGATTTTGACAAGGAGGAGTTTGCCATGAGGTTGAAGAGTGACTCCTGAGAACCGAATGATTTGGTCGAATAAGTGGAGATTTTTCCAATCATTCATTGCTGAGTCAGTTTTCCCTTCTTCCTCTTGTAACAACATGATGTAAATTGCATTATATGATTTAAAGAGGGAAAGGTTTTCACTCGATAAGTTTTCGAGAATAGTATAGATGATTTTGCTGAGAATTGAGGATCTTAAATAATTTTCTGTAGTTTGCAAAGCATCATCTCTACGATTCAAATAATTTTGGATGAGGCCTTTTCTTTCTGAGTTTCCAGCAATTTCTTTGGAAGACATAGAATTTGAGACAGCATTTCTAATCACTTCAGTCAGACTTGAGGCAGCTGCCAATAAAGATCTGGTATTGATTTTCCAACTGGAAGGCAAAAGATTAAAGCTTCCAAACTTGTGGATCTCGTTAGAAAATTCAGTGATGGCCTGCTTCACTTGGTAGACATCGTGATAGAAGATTTCAAAACTAGATGAGATGGGTTCGCCTCCAATAAACCATTTGACATTATCAAGAGCAAACTCTTTGATTTGTTCGTTTGTAGCTTTTGAGAATTTTAAAACAACTTCTTCATAAAGGGAAAGCGATTTGAGAAGACGAGTAAAAGAGCAAGATTCTTCTTTAAACGCTTTGAATGTTGGTGCATCTAAATAAGCCACATTTATATGAGTAATACTTGGATAAAAGAATTGGAAAAATTCAGAGAGGACGACTTGATTTAATACTAATGGCGCCTGAGCCAGCTCTGTTTCATTAATAACAGGAAGATGGCTTTTATCTTCAAAGGTTCTCCATTCCTTCAGTTTATCAAGATAAGGTAAAATTCCAAAGCAGGTTTTGTGAGCAAAATCAAGATAAAGTTGATTATTTAAGAGATGGTATTTCTCTTGGGAATTTGCTTTTTCTTCAATTGAGTTATAATCAACTTCAATAGTTGGAGCATTTGGAGAACCTAGGGGGAGATTAAATTGGAGTAAAATAAAATGCAAACCCTCTTTAGATGGGTATTTTAAATTGGATGTGAAATTCTTTTTGATTTGATCTATGATGAAGAGATTTTCGATATTTTGTTCGACGTCGAAATTTTGTCGGGAGTCCCATTCAAGTAAGAAGGATTTATCAGCGGGATTGTAATTGAGGAGATAGGAAACATCCATTTGCAATTTATCTGAAGCCAATTTCTTCATTTGGGCAGGCTTTAATGTCGAGTTGGGTTGAATTGATAAGTTGATTGTAATATTGAACTTTTCAGCATAATCATTGACTTCTTGGATTAAATCGAGGATTTGGACAGCAGTACAAATAAAGTTGGAATAGAAAGTTAAGGGATTTTCTTCTTTGCTCTGCTTGGACAAGCTGTTGGAAGCAGCAAAGTCGATAAACTGGTCGAGAGCTTGATCCTGCAAATTAACCTTTGCATTTTTTCGCATGATAAGAGGGAGGAAAGATTGAATGATATTAGAGCCGACTTCTTTCAATATGATTTTATTTGCCTCATTGTTACGCATTTGTTTGTAAGTTAATTGATGGAGGGTTGCAAAGCTGCAGAACTGTTTAAAGAAGACATAAAAAGTTCTTGTATGGCTGTGTCCGTGGCTTTGTTGATTTTTGATTAAGGGATTCAAGACTCTTTTGAGCAGACTTGGGAAAGTGTCACTTCTCAAGAGTTCAATTTCATTTTCTCCCCGAAGAGAGAAGATGATGTAAATAATGCAAGTCGCCCAAGATTGGATTTCATGCTGGGAGTAGGAGTTTGTAAAAGCGCTTTCATAGAAGGATAGGAGAGTTTCGAAGTGGCTTGCAATAAGAGAATTGAAAAGATTATCATCAAGAGCCGAAATAATACTGCACATATAATTGGGATAGTTGATAAAGTGTCTCCAAAAATTGAAGCTGCCTGGCTTTTCAGTTTCCTCTTCTCTTTCAAAGGCTTCAGCAGGTGTTTGGATAAAGAGAGTTGGGAAAGCCAAGATAAGAGTTTTCAAGGCAACTTTGTAGTTTTTGGAGTTGTAAATAGCAGCTATTTGGAGGATAGTGTCTTGAGTCAATCCAATGGAACCTGGGTGTTCAAGTGTTGTTGTTTTTTTTTGGGTCAGATTCAGGATATTGGTGATTTTGTCTAATGACTGGTTCAATTCAGCATCGAGCCACAATTTGGCAAATTGGTTCTCCTCTTTTGACTCTTGATAAGAAGTTTCTTTTTGGGTTTCCTGAAGATAATGCTGGTGCAAATGTTGAGAATAACTGGTATTTTCCAGTGTGAGAGTATTATGGGCTTTTTCAAGGAGATAGGTCAAAGCCAAGGGACTCAGCTCCCAGTTTGAAAGGTTCAAGAGTTGAGGGGCAATTCTTGGATTGAGTTTGAGAAGAATTAAATCAATGGATGTTTCCTTAAGTGCATTCAATTGCTTAGGAAGCAGTGTTTCTTGTTCGGATCCTTGAAGAGAAAGGTCAAAGAAGATCTCTTCAAGAAGAGGAATCCAAGTATTTGGCAATTTACCGATGTACAAAGATCCCAACTTTTGGATGAGTTTCAAGATGCGAACCAAAGCTTTTGTCAGTTCAACAAATAACCCCGAAAATTCATTGATATGGAGAGTTGGTTTGTCAAAGGTGAATTTGAAATCGCTATTTATTTTACAAAGTTGATAAGATGAATTTTCGATTGGAATATTAAATTCAGCAGCAAAGCATAATAATTCATTGAAGCGAGAAGGAAGTGAGACCTGGACTGGGTTCAGATCGATTGGTTCAAATTCTTTGGAATCTTCAAGAGAAAAGAAACTATATGAGGTGGTGATATTGAGAAGATTGGTCATTGTTTGAATAAAAGCATCTTGATTATTTTCACAGAGCGTCTTTTTAATGAAGTCCAAAAGCGAATAAAAGAGAGTTGAGAATTTACGGAAAGCAATATAGTGGAAAGCAGTCCATCCATACTCATCAGTTTCTTGGAGGTGGGTTTCATTTTTGAACAAAAGCTTCACTTGGACGCCGTTAAGTGATGTGTTGAATGCAAAAGTGTTAAAGACTTTCAGAATAAAAGATTCAGAGGAGGATGTCTGAAGCAGCTTAAGGAGCACTTTTTTGGCGATTAAAAATTCAAGTATTCTTTGTGAGTCATCCATAAAGGCCTTTTTAATGACAGCTTGGAACACGTCAAAGTTTTGTGAGCATAAAGCGCATTCAACTTCAATTTCGCCAAACTGAGTTTTTGAGAGATATTTCTCAACAAGAGAGAAATGACCCTTCAGAATAGCAAGGTGAATCCACTTGGGATTTTGAATTCCTTTGAGAGCAAGGGATTTCCTGGATTGGAAGTTTGGCGGCGAATCGAGAGGTTGGATGAAGACAGACAAGGAATTATCATATTCAGAAATAAATTTCACGAGATTTTTGGAGAACAGTATTTCTAGCATATTTTCCTTTCGAATAAAATAGTCTTTCCCAAAGGATTCGTTGGTTTCTAAATTCTCAGATTCTATGATTTGAGAAACTTGCTTGATTGAAGGATCCAGTTTAAGTAAACTTGTAAAGCAAGGGAGGTTTTCTTGTTGGATGGATAATCCTAAAAAGATTCCTTTGAGGGTTTGTTTTGAGAGGAAGCTATTTTCTTGTTGGTTTGATACAAGAGCTTCACAAAAGGCTCTTCCTAATTCTGCATCTTGGTATAGATAGACTTGACAAATAAGATTCTCCAAAACATATTGATGAGCGCTAGAAATAATTTGGTTAACTTTTAAAATTTTTATTTACTCTGAAATTTGATGGTAGATCGAGGCAAATCGGTTCAAGAAGGGCTTGATAGTATGAATGTGTTGTTTATAAAAGAGCTGAACGTTCTCTTTACTATCCCTTGCAAAGCAATTGACTGTTTGGAAGAAAGTGATGAGGATTTGCAAGTAGAATTGTGAAAAAGCTTCAAAATCTTGAGCTTGTAATTTGTCAAGATATTTTTCAAGAATATCCTTGATAAGAGAAATGTTTGATTGAGCTGCAAGTATTAAATTCTTTTGGATAATTGGTGTGATTTCATCAGTCAAATTCTATGATAGGTAAAGTGAGTTGTTGGAATAGAAATGAACTTGGAAATTATAGAGTTTCGTGGTCAGTGTTTCCAAAAGAAGAAGAATAGTTTTTTCAAGGCTTGATTCATCCTTTTGATTCCTGATACTCCAATCTTGAGGATAAGATTGGAACAAAGGTTTGATTGTTCGAGTGAAGCTTAGTTTTTGTGCTACTGCAACGGCAGCAGAAGGCTTTTGATCTGATTTCTCTGGAATTCTCTTTTTAATACTTGGACCACCACCATAGATGCTTTGTGAGGTCTTTTTCATATTCTGGAAGAAATTTTAAACAAATAAACAAAGAAATAAATACCGTGACGGATTGTTTTGGTAAGATTTTTTTGCGATTCAAGTTTTGTTCTGATAGGACTGGAACTTTCTTTTGCTGACGAGATCCTGCGGCTTCATAATACTTTGATAATCCTGATTCAACTCTGACAAACTTGGAATAGGTAGGAGTAAAGCTTGAGCCTCTTTCAATTTTCTTAGTGTTGACCATGATACTAGTTCCAAGCTCGAAATAATTGAATTGACTATTTTTGGGTTTTTCAACAGCTTTATCAGCATCCAGAATCATATTTAGTTCGCAACTAGCCTCTAATCCTCCTTGGACCCATTCGGCCAAATCCTGTAGAGTACAATAATTTTCTAAGGCCAATAAATAAATGAACAAGTGGGAAACACAAAACCTTTGATCAATTTTTGACCGAGATCAAAGAGGAATTGTAATTTTTTGTACAGCCCATTCGCTGCAAGAGCCTCTGCAACTTGAGGTTCAAGGAACACATATTTAAGATCTTTGAATCTTGAAGAGGTTTGGGACATCGTATCAAATATTGACTTGAAATCTTCAAAATCGACCTTTCAGAAGAGATTAGCGGAGGTTCGCTTGAAATATAATTACTTTAATTAAATCTTTCAAAAAGGCAGTCATGAGTTTTGGAGAAGGCTCGCATACATTTGAAAGCATAAGAAGACGGTAGTTTAATTTGTCTCTTTGGATTAATTGATTGAGGGTAAGATCATTTTTAAAGCCAATTGTCTCGGCTACCAATTGTCGAACCAATGAATCAAGAAGAGCTTTATCTTGCGTTCTAAAGCAGAAATCAAAAGCTGATTTAATGATGACAGGAATATTTTGATGATGCTTAAAGTCTTTGAGAAGATCGAGAATGATATGGAACTTTTCTTTATTCAAAAGCATAAAGCAGTGTTGAAGGAGACAAGAGTCAATTTCTTCCTTCAAGTAGAACAGATGCTCATCAGGCTGAAGATGCTGGAATAAAGGCAAGAAAGTTTGAATGATCTCTGCTTTTCTTTGAAAGATAGCCTGGATACAAAAAGAGACGCTTGATTGACGTTCTCCTCCAAAGGAGAAGAATTCTGCTGTTTCTGTTAATATTGCTTTGAAAGGAATCGCCTTAAACTATAAAAGAAAATGAGTTGAGTTGTTTCTGAATAGATTCTTTACATTTTCATCAGTTAAAAATTTATGGAGATTTTCTTCCTTTAAAAGGCAGGATTTTCTGAGCTTTGGGATCTTTGACTCTGGCAAGACTGGAACAAGCCAAGCGGTGATAATTGGTTTTGAGGAGGAACTCAAAAGTTTCTTGACAATCCGGTTAAGATTGTTGAGGATTTCAGCATCTTTCTGGCTTTCCTTCAAGAGGTCGAGTATAGCATAAAAAGGGGATCTTGCTCTCTGAAACTCGATATCTGTGTAAATTTTATTGTCAATGATAGCTTCTACAGCATTAAAGTTAAAGGTAATAATGGCATGGTCGAGTAGTTCAAGTTTTGGTTCAAAGTAAGTCTGGCCTGAATGGAAGTTTTGAAAAAGATGTGAATAAACTGATTGCAATAGAACCAAATGTTTGGGAGATTTTTGAAGTATTTGAATAGCATGCTCATTCATCAAGGACTTGCTGGTGGTAGTGAAAAGGAGGAAATAGAGTAAAGCTGGAGAATCAGCATGAGTTTTGGAGAATTTTTGGAAGATGGAATGGGCATTTATCAAATCACAAGGCCAACCTTTGAGTTTCATTCTACCGGCTTTTTCCAGTTGTTCAAGGCTCTCGATTTGATAGACAATTGTGTGGATTTTTCCTTCTAAATGGTGTTTCCAACCAATTTGAACAGGTGCTTTACTTTCTAAGCTTTCACGATAGAGTGTAATGAGTTGATCTTCTAATTCTTGGTCAGTTCTAATTAAATGAGGATGAGCTGAGAAAGGTAACCAGTGAATACTTGGAATTCTTGATATATTCAAGGCAACAACTGTCTAAATAGCTCGAAGGTTTGAAAGGTTCTGAAGTTTGTTGCAATTTATAGAGAAAGTTGGCAACCTTATTTTCCCTCACAATAAACCTGATAATTTCGACGAATAAAGCTTGGTAATTCTCATTATGGCCTTTATTTTCAAAGAAGGAAAACAAGGAACTTGATTAAATAAGAGAAGGAGAGAAACAAATTATTACAGTTTTTGGAGATTATTTCTCATGATGAAATCAACGATGAATTTACTGAGATTTTTGGCAGCTTTTTTCAAATTCTGAGATGGTCTTCCATAGTTCCAGGACTTTATTATCAGGTGAAGTGCCGCTTCAGGGCATATATTGAGGATATTTTGTGCAACTTCAGAGTATTTTGTTAAGGATTTGCTAACAAATATCATTTCGGCTTCACTGAATGGGCTAGAAGAAAAGTTATGAATTGTTAATCGGAACAATTACTTTGTAGTTTGGATCAAGAAATTAAATTCTGAATATCTACTACAGAAGACGTCAAAACCTGTTTGAAGCAGATTCAAGAAGATTTCTTTTTTGGTATCTTGGTTGATGGTGTTTTGAAGTTTCAAAATATCGTTTCTAGAAATAAGATTAGAGTTTTTAGAAGAATAAAAATGAAACCTGAAGAGATTGAATATTTTTCCTTGTTTTGAAGCGTTAATGACTTTGACCACAGAATAATGCTCTGAGTCACTTTGTCTGATAAATGAACGACTCAGCAATGCTTGCTGAATTAATTCTTGGTCTGTTTGTCTGCTCCAGAGCTTCTCAAGGATCTCATAGAAAATGTGTTTGGTTTGACTTTCAAGAGTATCAAAGGTAGGACTACTAACGAAGTCGAGCATTTGATCAAAAATGGAGTAGTTGAGATTTTCTTTGAAACTGCGTGATTCAATTTTTTGAAGTTCTTCTCCGAGAGGCTGAATTGTGCATATTGAGTTGAGTCTTGTTTCAAGAACCCATTTTAGGAGGTTTTGGAGATTATTTTCTGCAGAAATGCAAAGGAAATGTCTGGCTCCACAAAAACTTTCCATATAGAAAGAGTCGAGATTGAGATATCCGAATTTTTCGAGCAACTTAATGAGCAAGGATTCGAGTTTGAAGTCGAGACAAATCTTGATAAGTTTTTGGTTATAAATGAAGTGACTCTCATCTGATTTGAGTGACTTAAGGCCCTTGGAATTGAGGTAGCTCATAAAGATGCAAGCTTGATTTTTTCTTAGTTCGAGAGAGTGATCCAGCTGATTTTGTGGAAGCTTTGGCATTAATAAGACAATGGTTTCCATCAGCGAAGAAGGGTTTTCTTGGATTTCTTTGGAGAATTTACAAATGAAAAGAGCTACAGGAGTCATGCTATTGTGATCTGCTATTTTAGTGAATTCTTCAAGATGGCATGATTCACTGAGTTTCTGCACCAAGGAGACTTTTTCTTGAAGAGTAGCTTTCTTGTTGTGAATCAAAAGATGCAAAAAGTTTTGTTTCCTGTTATTTGTGAGAATCAGAGGATTCTCAAGGTTATTGAGAGCATCAACAAAATCAGGGATATGTTTGTTTAAAAATTCAAAGGGAGCCTTTTTGAATAAGATGAGGAAGACATTTTCTCCACTTGAATTTTTCTTGAGTAAGAATTCTGAGCGCTTTGTCAAGTTGAATGCATCCATTTGATTGTAAAGTCCTTTTTCAGCGACATAATGAAAGAATTCATACTCCAGGTAACTGAGGTTGAAAGATGGATTTTTAATAAAGTTTCGCACAGAAAAGTGAGACCATAAGGATGAGGAATTAGTGTTTTGGAAAAGAGTCTATGAAGAGTGGTTACAGAGAGAGATTTATTGGGATCTACTTGAAGATTTTTAAAGTTGGTGTCATCTTCTGTGAAGAGAAGTTGTTCTTTCAAGAGTGTGAGGATGGAGTTCATTAAATCAAAGCTCTTTTTCTCTTTCTGAAAGACACCTAGTTAAAATAAGAGATGAAACCCAATTGATTTTACTTTCAAATAAGTGAGTAAATAACCCCTCCTGGACAAATTCCTTCAAGAGATGCTGGCAGGGGGAGCCAGCGATCAATTGCAATGAATCATTTAAAAAAGAAGCGTTAACCTCAGAACTATATCCAAGCTGCTTAATTCCTCGGAAAACAGACAACATAAGCTTCTTCTTCAATTTCTTGGACAGAGAATCATACTCTGTGCAGTTCAAAAGATGACTTAAAAGGAGTTTGTTTTGATAAGTGATAGCATAGAATAAAGCACATTCTCCTAGATTGTCAATGTTGGTGGTAAAATCTGTTTGATTCATCAGAGTTTGAAGATAGTTTTGGTCAATCCCGTTTGAAGACACTGCTTCAAGGAATGAATCCCAATCTTCTGACTTTAGTGACATTGATATGAGAGTTTTTTAAAAGTTAATTATTAAGTCTGTTTGACAGTATTTATAATATATAATATAATGATCAATTCAGCGAAAAACTGACGAGGGGGAATTAATAAAATTTGTCCATTCCTCATTTTTGAAATAAATTCTCTCCTCATCATTCAAGACTCACAAAATCAGTGCGAATACCAAATTAAAATGAATATTTTTGAAAGATTCTATCATATAATATGGGGTAGTTGGCATTAAACGATCTGATCAAATAAATGCGGGCTTTATTTTTATGAAAAATATTATATACATCAGATTTTGGACAAAAATAGAGTTTTTCCAAAATTCAAAATATTTTTGGCCAAGCCAAGACTATTTAGATGAATTTGAATCTATAATTGTAGCTTCCTGATGAAATATACAAAGAAGAACAAAACTTCGTTTCCACTTCTTGAATCTTGAAAAAATGGTTTTCGAATGTGAAAAGGAAAGCTGGGGGTGTAGAAGGAAGGAGGTCTATTTTGAAAAGACAAAATTTTTTCAACTCATATTTTTTGTTTATTTAATTTTAGCTCAATTATGAATTTGAACATAATTTTATCCTTGCTTGAAATCTCGAAAAAAATAATTGGGGAATGAACTCAATGTTCTTTCACTCAAGGAGAATGTCCAAGGGGAGACTTCCTCTTAAGGCCCGAAAGATTCTCGATCACCAATTCTTCTGTTGAAAAATATAAAAGTCCTGATTTCTCAAAGAAATAATTTTTTAATTTATTTGATTGTGAGTTTTTGTGATTTCTATATTTTTGCACAGAATTGCTAAGGAAATTATTTAATGAAAAAAACTTTTATTGATTGATCCAACAGAGAAAATTTGAATCCATCATGTTTTATCTTGACTAATATCTTCTTCTTCTTCTCTGAAATATTTGATTGAGGTCGAAAACACTTAAATCCTCAATAGCTCTGGATAATCTTCTTATTTTTTTTTCTTTCCCTTTTTAAAAAAACACCAAAAAATCTTGGGAAAAGTTTTTATCACATGAAATTCAGCCTTCAAGCTTGGAGTAACAGAGACAGTATTTCTTCCTGAGAGAACAGAAATGCTACACCGGTTCCTCGAGCTCTCTTTCTGTTGACCTTGAGAAAAAGAAGATTTGCTTTACAGAGGCTTGAAAGAAAATCCTGACATCAAAATTTTCAATTTGACTCTGAACCACTCACTGAACACTTTCTCCTCTTCCCATCTCTTACAAAAATCAGAAAAGAAAGCTCTATCTCATGTGATGAAAACCATGATTTTGCTTTTTTGGACGAAAGAAAATAGGAAGATCATAAACATATACTTTGAATTTAGGGGCTTTCCCTCTGTCAGAGGTGTTTTTGTAGGGATTATAGATATTTTAAATGCACCTTTGATTTCGCAGAAAACACCTTTTTGTTTTATCTCTGCTGTTCTTTTTCCCTTTTTTAAATAAAAAAAGCTCAGAAGTGGACTCACTTTCCTCAAATCTCTTCCTCCATTTCAGGATGACTAACTCTTTGAAATCAAAACCTTGAGTCTTTGAGGCGAGAGACTATTGAATTCCAAACTCCTGCGAGGGTCATATTTTTCTTCTTAGTCCTTTCAAAAACAGGAAAGTGTTTTCAAAATTCGGAGGGAAATTGTTTGAAAATCCAAAATGGTTCAAGAATTGAAAAGTCTCTCATCCAAATGGGCCATATTTTATTTAGAAATCTTTTTTGCTTGACAAGGAAAAATAACTTTTTTCAGACAAAAATTAATTTCCAGAGTTCGAAACTCAAGTGAAAATAAAATTCCATAAAACATCTCAAAAAAGTTAACTTGGTGGAAAAATATTTTCCGAGTTGATTTTTGTTCAAATTTTTTGGTCCAGCAGGAGAGAGAAAAAGGATAAATTGGTTAAAATCAAGGCAATTAATCAAAAGCAGGATGCTTATTATTTTTTCGGGAAAACAATTTTTTTTCATTTTTTTGTTTGGAAGTTGACGAATGATCATCTGAAATAAAACTGGAAAAAATTCTTTGGAATTCCTTGTTCTTGGAAAAATTTCTGGAATCAAACCAAGAAAAAAAAATCTTCACCGAAAATGATTTAAGCTTTCTCCTTATTCAAAAAGAATTTCCTAATTCCTCCCCCTTTTTTTTCATTTCAGTATCTTTAAAAAAAAAATTTTATAGTATTCTTCTCTCCTTTCCTGGAAACCACCTTCAATCAAAATGACTTCACTGAATCCTCTTTTTCCTTTTTGCTGGTGTCTTTGGTCAAATCTCTGGTGAAAATCTTCATTGAAGTTTCTCAGTTCACGAACATTTTTCTCTGAGATTTCCTGTATCTTCTCTCAAACTCGCTCTTGCCTTGTCTCAAAGGTAGTAAAAACTTTTATCTGAAATTGTAGGAAAAAAACTATTTAAGCAGTTGATGATACTCAAGTTTCACTTGAACAATCAAAGGACAATTTTTTTTT
>Ga0182738_1002914_pt1 | contig 19951 bp, 17 predicted proteins | sample eDN5th30CBELigMG_FD_128876 | JGI IMG/M metagenome (GOLD analysis project Ga0182738, IMG submission 128876) | Enriched Miracle-Growth compost microbial communities from Emeryville, California, USA - eDNA 5th pass 30_C BE-Lig MG (version 2)... ... | reverse complement strand
TGCAGCACCGCCGCGCTCCACCAGCCTCCATCACGACCTGAGCCCTGTCCGGACACCGCGATCGATGCCGACGCTCACGCCGACATGTTGTCGGTTCGGTGATCCATTGTCCAAACTCCAAATTTCGAGCCTCACCGAGAAATCTCTCATGGTTGGCTGCATTTGCGCGCAAGCGAGAGCCTTGCTTCAGCGTGCCAGCACCCATCACTCAGTCGAGCTGCCCCGAGCGTGCCAGCGCACCGATCAGTGTCAGGATCAGCCGCGTCGCCACCAGCGCGGTGTGGCCGTTAACGTCCATCTCGGGCGCGTATTCGACGATGTCCAATCCGGCGACACGGCCCTGCGCTGCCAGTCCGGTTAGCAGACTGGCCAACTCGTCGTAACTGAGCCCTCCCGGTGCTGGCCCGGAGACGCCCGGGGCGACCGATGGGTCCAGCCCGTCGAGGTCAATCGTGATCAGGTACGGATACTCTGACGGGATGCGGCTTAGCAGCGCGCCAACGCCGTCGCGGCGTACCTCGCCGGCCGTCACCAGCAGGTTCCCGTTGTCACGAGCGTCCTGTACATCGGATGGCCGGGCACTGCCCACACCGCGTAGCCCGACTTGGACGATCGAGTTAATCCACGGCATCTCGGACGCGCGGCGGATCGGGCTTGAGAAGCCCTCGCGGACGCCGTCCAGCTCGTCGCGAAAATCGAGGTGCGCGTCCACCTGCACCAGCGTGACCGGTCCATGCCCTTCAAAGCCGCGGAAGAATGGGATCGGCACCGAGTCGTCGCCGCCGAGCATGATCGGTGCTGCGCCGCTCGCGAGGATCTGACGCGTCGCCGACGTCGCGCGGGCCGAGTTGCCGGGAATGTCGAGCGGGTCGGCCACTGCGTCGCCGCAGTCGACGATGCGAACGTCGCGACCATCCAACAACGGCCCGTCGTGATCGAAGTCGTAGTGCTCGATGAAGCGCCCGTAGCCGAACTTCAGCGATTGCGCCCGCAGCGCCGCTGGAGCCACAGAGCAGGGGCCGGCGACGCCGGCCATGCCATACGGCACACCGTAGGGGATGCCGAGCACTGCAATATCAGCTTCGAGATCTGTCAGGTCCGTGGCCAGCGCCGTATTCAGGAATGTTGCGCCGCCGGCTGGAGCTGTCGTCAGTGTGTCACCCATCTGCTCACCTCACTCTGCAACCATGTAGCGCTCGCCGTCGCGCGTCAGGCGACCATCCTCAACGAGCTTGTCCAGGTTCGCCTGCAGCGTGCTGCGCGCGGCGAACGAGAGGTGGTCGAGGATGCCGGGATAGATGATCGGCAGAAGCTCGGTCATCGTTGCCGCTCCGCCGACGACGGCGTCGTAGACCTCGGTCTCACGCGCTTGGCGATGCTCGATGTACTCCTTGATCTTGGCGCGCGTCGCCGGGATGACCGGGCCGTGGCCGGGGCAAGTCAGCGAGAACGGACGCGCCTCATCGGCAGCCAGCAGGCGACGGAGGCTGTCGATGTACTGCCGCATGCTGCCATTCGGCGGGAAGATGCCGACGCTGCCGAAGCCGGAGATCATGTCGCCGGCGATCAGAACGCGGCTGCGCGGCTCGACGAGGCAGACGTGGCCGGGCGAGTGACCTGGCGTAAAGATCGTCTCGACCGAGAAGCCGTCGCCATCGATCTGCTGACCGTCCTCGATCCAGTGATCGACAACGAGGTCGCTGCGGAACCGCTCGATCTGCTCGCGTTCGAGCGGATGCGCCCAGACCGGCGCGCCGGTCGCTTCCTTCAGCATCGTCGCATTGCCGACATGGTCGGGGTGGCAGTGCGTCAGGACGATGCGGGTGATCCGTGATAGCTCGATGTCGCTGGCGGCGATGGCGTCGAGCAACGCCGCCTCGCTGCCGTGGTCGCCGGTGTCGACGAGCATGAGCGGGCCGCCGTCCGCGACATATCCCAGCAGAAACACATTCGTCGGCTGGCCGGCCATCATGCCCTTGTTGGGCACGCCGAACATCAGGATGTCGGGCGCGTCGTCGGGGAAGGGCTCGGCGGTGTCTTCGGCATCGTCGCGCTGAAAGACGTGGGCAGTCACCGGCTCGAAGTGAGGTGCGGCGTCGTCGCGGACCTGCACCGGTAGTCCCTGCCAGCGGCCGCCCTGGTGATAGCGCGCGTAGCGCTCCTCGTCGCTCACCGAGCCCCCTTTGCTGTGGCCAGGTTGTTGACCAGCACGGGAGCGTCGAAGTAGCGGAATACAGGCTCGGTGCCGTAGAGCGCGGTTGCCTTCGCCTTCCACTCGTCGGTGTAGAGCGATTCGGCGGCCTGGTGCGATTCCCAGAGATAGAAGCCGCCGAGCGCGGTGCCGTCCTCTTCGTAGATATAGGTCTTGGTGATGAGACCGGCGCGGCCTTCGTAGTTCGGCGCAGTCGTGTTGAAGCGTGCGATCGCGTCGTCGAGACTGAGCGTGCCATCGTTCTTGAACAGCACGAGTACGGCAATCATTGAATATCCCCTCCCATCGCCAGTCGATCGACTCGCAGGATACCAGCCAGCGCTGTGATGCGAGATCGCATCACTTGACGACGAATGGCGACGCGATTTCCTCACCGCCAGTCGTCCCATCAGTTCGAACAATTGGCAGCCGCGGATAGTCCCCCTGCCAGGCGTAGATCGCGGTCAGCAACTGATAGTTGCCGGGCGGCAGGTCGGCCGGGATGACGAGCGGGTAGTGCAGCGTGACGCTATCGCCCGCCTGCCAGGTGCTGGAAGGTGGATCGTAGCCGCCGGGAATCAGATCGTAGGCGGCGCGGCGATCCCCGGCGGCGTCGAGGAGCTGCACGGTCGAGGCGTAATCTGCGCCGAGCGGCCGCAGGATGTCCCACGTCACGTCGATCATGATCGTCGCGCCGGGTCGCGCCGATGCGGCGTCCCACTCGATGTGCACCAGTCGCGCAGCCGGCTCCTCGCCGACATCTGCCTTGGTGATCTCGACTGTGTGCGTCGAGCGCGTCGCCGGATGCTCGTCCAGCCATGTTTCGACCTGATACCGGCCGGGCTGCTCGGGCGTCGTCACCGGCACGACCGCGCTGGACTGCCCGGCGTTAGCCGCCAGCGGAATCTGTGTCTGCACCTGCTCTTCAAGCACAGACGAACCGTCGTCAGCGCGCCAGATCAGGTGCAGATCCGGCGGCGGGACGGTGCGCAGCAAGGCCGCGTTCGGATTCGGGTTGTCGATCAGCAGCGTCGCTTGCAATGGAAGGCCAACGCCGAATGACTCCGGCAGGCTGATCCGGATGTCATCCAGCGCGAGCGGCTCACGCTCAGCCGGGAGCACCTCGAAGACAGACGCGCCCTCCGGCTCTCCAGCGAGGCGCAGTTCCGGGAGCGTGTTGGCGAACTCGACCGCCTGCTGCCAGTCGTAGTCATCGCGATGGTGAATCACGACCCAGCGAATGCCGAGGTCCTGCACGACACCGATCTGGCGCGGGCCGATCGCCGACAGCTTGCCTTCGTTGTCGCTGAGCAGCGCCAGCAGGGCGTAGTGCGGCTCAGGCACGAAGCTGCTGTAACCGGCGACGACCGGGTGCCAGTGATGCGTCGAGAGATACATCGAGCGGATCGGCTCGAAGATGCCGTTCTCCAGTGTCGTCCAGTGCGTAATCAGTCCATCAGCCGGTAGCTCCAGCACCGGACCGTCGGGATGCTCCTGCAGCCAGGCGACGACTGCCGGATCGGGCGGCACGTGGTAGGCATTCACGCCACTGCGCAGCTCGATCGCCGTCAGCAGGCTGAGCGCGACGGTGAGCACCAGACCGGCCGTGGCCGCGTGCTGACGGAAGCGCGGTGCGAGATGACGCCAGGCGGCGCTGTAGCCGAAGGCCGCCAACAGCGGGACGCCGATCGCCGTCAGCAGACCGAAGCGCGCAACGCCGCGGATCGCGCGGATCGGCGGGAAGCCATCGTAGACCAGAGCCCACGGCATCGGCACTTGATGTCCCGCGATCTCCAGCCAGAGGCCGAACGAGAACAATGTGCCGACGATCGTCAGCAGCAGCGCGTATTGCACCGGCCAGCGCCGCCAGGCGAGCACAGCGAGCGCGGCGCCGACGAGCGCTATCGCGCCCGGAAAGAACCCGTCCGAGCTGGTGTCGAGCAGCCGTCCCCAGACGTGGTTTGTCGGGAAGACCGACAGATAGCTGCTCAGTCCGGCAGCCAGCGTCTGCACATCATCTCGGTCACGCTCAAAGCCGTACAGCTCGCCGACGCGCAGATGTGGCAGCAGTGTCGGCGCGAGCAGGAGATACGGGATCGCCAGCGCCAGCCCGGCAGCAATCCAGTCGCGCCGAACGAGCCGTTCGCGTTCGTACCAGATGACGAACGGCAGGATCAGCCCGAGCGCGACGGTCGCCAGCACAGCCATGTGCAGCGACGCGAGCAATTGAATCGCCAGCGCCACGCCAGACAGCGCGACATAACGCAACCGCTTCGTACGGACGAAGACGAGTAACGCCCAGAGCGCCAGCGGCAGCCAGCAGAGTGTCGACAGGTTCAGGTGGCTGACGTGCCCGTAGCGGCCGGCAGCGAATCCGGCCGCGATGCCCGCGATGAACGCAGCGCCGGGCAGCGCGCCCAGCTCGCGCGCCAGCAGGAAGACGGCGAAGCTCATCAGCCAGAAAGTGGCGATGAAGAGGACGTTGTAAGCCAGGATGTCGTTGCCGCTGACGAGGTAGACGGGCCAGGCCAGGAGCGCGGTTGAGATCGCCTCTTCGGAGTAGGCGAGCGAGAGCTGGAACGGATAGAAGGCAGTGCCATCGAACAGGTGCAGTGGTTGATGCACCAGATTGTGCTGGATCGAGCGCATCACCCAGATCTGCATGAGCGGATCGCCCGGATCCTGGACCGCCGAGCCGGCGTAGCGCGGCAGCGGCCAGAGCATCCAGCAGGTAATCACCAGATAGATGACAGCCGCAACAAATGCCTGCTGCCTGAGCCTGCGCCGGAGTGTCAGCATACGCGCAAGTATGCCAGTACTCGCGCGATCTCTCGTTTTCGGCGATACTGCTCGCTGGCTCGGCGATGCTGCCGGGACGGCCAACACCATGAGGAGTTTGAGAAGTGACCGACGACCTGCGTCCCATCTCCATTGAAGATGCGATTACCCAACGCGCACCCGGCGATATTGTCATGTCGCCAGATGGCAGCCGCCTGATCTTCAGCCTGGGCTGGATTTCGAAGAAGGGCGAGCATGCCGAGGCCGATCTGTGGATCGCCGCGACCGATGGCTCCGGGCTGCGACGCCTGACCAGCGGCGAATCGAACGACACGCAGCCGCGCTGGTCGCCGGACGGCTCACTGGTCGCCTTCATTTCCGACCGCGAGAAGCGCGGCACCGGTGCGCTCTATGTTATGAGCCCCGACGGTGGCGAGGCCGTGCGCGTGTCGCAGTGGGACGCCGCGCTCTCCGCGCCAGTCTGGTCGCCAGACGGTACCCGCGTCGCGGTGCTGGCGGTCGATCCCGAGACTGAAGAAGAGAAGAAGCGCAAGGAAGAGCGCGACGATACCTACGTCCATCAGGAGGACGAGAAGTTCGCGCGCCTCGCCGTCGTGACCCTGCCCGACGATCCGCTGGGCGCGGCGACAGTCGAGCCGGTCGAGCCGCAGCGATTGCTGGAGGGTGACTGGCACGTCTGGCAGCACGCCTGGTCGCCGGACGGCTCGCAGATCGCCGTCACCGTCGCGCAGCACCTCGGCTTCGATGTGACGTTCAACGGCATGACGCTCGGCCTTGTTCCGGCAAGCGGTGGCGAACTGACGCCAGTTGGTGGCGGAGATCCGCCATTCCGCGCACCCGGCTCAATCGCCTGGGCGCCGGACGGCTCGCAACTCGCTGTGCTGGCTGCATTCGACATGAAGCGCGACGCCGGCGAGGCGATCTTCCTCATTGATGCCGCTAACCCGACCAGCATCAACGAACTCCTCCGTGACGAAGACGCGTCGACGCTCGGTATCTCCTGGCCGCTGGCCGATCATCTGGCAGCGTTGCGGTTGCAGAGCGTGAATGCCAGCGTCGTCACGATCGCGACGGAGAGTGGCAGCGTTGAGCCGCTCTTCCACACTGAGCAAGGCGGAGTCTGGTCGACCGGCGGCGCGTTCGGCAGCGGCACGCCGCTGGGCATGGCGTTCAGCGCCGATGGCGGGCGCTTCGCCGCCACCTGGACCGATGCGACCCACCCCGAGGAAGTCTGGGCTGGCGTCGTCGGCGCGGCACCACGACAGATCACCAGCTTCAATTCCGCGCTCGCCGAACGCGCCCTCGGCAAGACTGAGGTGTTGCGCTGGAAGGCTGACGATGGGCTGGAGGTCGAGGGGTTGCTGATCTACCCGGTCGGCTATCAGCAGGGCACGGCCTACCCGACGATCCTCCACATCCACGGCGGACCGTCCTGGGCGTGGGACGAGCACCTGTACGCCAACTGGCACGACTGGGGGCAGTATCTGGCCGGCAACGGCTACGCCGTCCTGATGCCGAACCCGCGCGGCAGCACCGGTCGCGGCTCGGCCTATCAGATCGCCAACCACGCCGATTGGATGGGCGCTGACTATCGCGACTCGCAGGCCGGTCTCGACCTGCTGATCGAGCGCGGCATCGCCGATCCGGAGCGTCTCGGCGTCGGCGGCTGGAGCTACGGCGGACTGACGACCGCCTGGACGGTCACGCAGACGAACCGCTTCAAGGCCGCCATCGTTGGTGCCGGCGTCACCAACCGGGTCAGCATGCAGGGCACGACCGACATCATCGTCTGGGCTGGCTCCTGGATGACGGCGGAGTTCGCCGAGGACCCGGACGCCTACTGGCACGGCTCGGCGATGCGCTACGTCGGGCAGGTCACCACGCCGACGCTGGTGCTGCACGGCGGCAACGACGACCGCGTGCCGGTCAGCCAGGGCTGGGAGATGTACAACGCCCTCAAGACGACCGGCGTCCCGACGAAGATGGTCGTCTACCCCCGCGAGCCGCACGGTATCGGCGAATACCACCACCAGCGCGACCTGCTGGAGCGCGTGCTGGGCTGGTTTGATGAGTATGTGAAGTAGGACCTCACCCCCCCTGCCCCCTCTCCCGCGGGGAGAGGGGGTGTCCTTTTGCGACGAGATTACCTGCCGTTGCGTAGGGACAGCGCTGGCGCTGTCATCGCCGTGAGGCGACGCTCGCGCCAGTTTCGCGCTTCATGACGCCGCAACACATCAACTGACGCGCTGCTCGGTGTCGCAGGTGACTTCCCGGGTGTCGATCGGGATGCCCCAGAGTGTGTAGACGCGGATCGTGACGATGGCGGAGATTGGTTCGCGATAGCCCCAGTCACAGTGCGAGGGATCGGGCCGGACGTCGACAACGCTCATTTTCAAGCCAACGAGGTGTTCAACCGCGCCGCGGGCGTTGCCAACGCGGACGAGTGCATAGCGTGGTGCGTATTCCGTTGAGGGCTCAGTGTCGGCCTGGACATCCGGAATGAAGACCATCGGGATGACTGGTCCAAGAATCAGCAGAATGGCGAGAACGGCGAGCTTTTTCATCGGCACGTTCCAAACGGGACTGCAAATCTAACGCGAAGAGGATGGAGGAATGCTGCCACCCATCGCGCGCACATCCTCAATCACGCGATCGACCATGGCGACGAGGTATGTCGGGTCCTGTGGGTCGAACATGTCGTTGGCGATGGTGGAGCCGCCGCGGGTTGTCGTCTCGCCAGCGGCGTTTGTGCGTGGCACAGCGAGCACCTTGCCGACGATGACAAACGTGCTGGCGTTGGGCGGGCTCCAGTCGGGCGTGCTGCCGCCATCGACGCGCAGAACGTCGGCAAGTTCACCGCGAGTCATGTCGATACCGACAACGACCGTGCCAGTGTCGAGCTGTTCGCGCAGCCATCCAGGTGAGACAGATGGCAGCGCGGCTTGGTGAATCCAGATCGACTGCGGTTGTTCGTCGGCAACCCTCGTTTCGAGGGCGTTCGCATCGGTCACCATGACGAATTGGCGGCCACCAGCCAGCGATGCGATGTCGGCCACCTGCGCATCGTCGAAGGTCGTTGCCTCGGGTGGTTGCAGGTAGACGCCGAATGTTTCGGATGTCTCAGCGGCGTTGCCTCGGTGCGTCGCCGCGAATCCATAGACCGTCATGCCGACGATGCACAGGGCTAGGGTGACGCTTGCGAGGACGGCAGGTGATGTGAGCCACCTGATTCCCATCTGCACACACCTCCATTCATCCCTGCGTTGCTACTGCAGCGCCTCGACCTTCAACACCGTAGTGCGCGAGAAGACCTGTCCATCAATCTTGTCCACGAGCAGCACCGGCATCGGGGGATTGATCGCGGTGGTGTAGATGATCGTCTCGGTGCGAATGAACGTGTTGCCAGTGTCGCAGCTGGTCGGCAGATTGCCAGGGTCTGCGGCGGTGCATGGCGTCTCCACGTCGCGCTGGTATTGCACCAGGTCTGCCGCTGGTCCTGCTGACTTGTGGAAGCCCTTTGACGCGAGGGCCGTGTCGCGTCCTGGCACGAGCCAGTAGTTTGGCATCACCGGAACGTCGTCCGTGTGCTCGATCACGATGTCCTCCGCGCCCGGTAGCGCGAGATCGACGGTGAATTGCTTGCCGTCAAATTGATACGTCTCGCCCTCCGCCTGTGGGTTGGCCTCATTGGGAACCCGCTCACGTTCCCACTGTCCGAGGCTGTGCCAGGTCAGCCTCCAGGTATTAGTCGTCGGTGGTGCGGCTGCGCCGTGCGTGTGGCCGAACTCTTCGTAGGTCATCTGGAAGGGTGGCCAGTCCCGCCACGCCGGCTGCTCATCGGCGGCAGACATCGCGGCAGTTGCGACGGGTGCAATCAGGAGCAGCAAGAGGATGATCGCTTTCATGGGTAATTGTCCGAGCCGTAGTTTCAAAGGATTGCTCACATTCCCGAATGGACATCAGATACTGTTCGCGGCCTGCCTGAATGCATCAAGCAGGTCCATCAGCGCCGACTCGGAATGAGCAGAGATCTGGATCAGAACATCGCTATCGCCGACGCCCCATTCCATGCGCCACTGCCCATCGCGTGTTTCCTGCTGGAGCCAGAAGAGCTGACCGTCTCGGCCAGCCTGAAAGGCGTCCGCTCGGCTGTCGCCAGCGGCTGTGTTCGCTGCATCTGCGGCGTCGTTCGTGATTTTGTCTGCGACGGTCCATTGCGCGAATGCCGGATCGAGGTCGGGGATTGACGCGACAGCGAACGTTTCCATGACTGGTGCTTGCGCTGATCCGTCATCTTCAAGATATGCCACTCCATAGTATCCCGGCGGGCTAAGTCTCTCTGGACTGAGTGTGAGCGAGCCAACCTGCTCGGGCAGATGGTCGATGAGTTCCTGCGCGTCGGTGAATGAGGTCGGAATCGGGACATTAGCGAGCGAGGTCGGTGTCGTTGCCTCTGGAACGAACTGCGCAACCTGTTCAGGGGTATAGGTGGCGATACCGCCAATTGCTTCGGGTGCGCCTGGCGTCTCGGGTGGCGTCGATGCCGGCATTGAGGGTACCTGGCTCGTATGTGTAGTCGGTTGAATGATCGCGGTGCTTGTTCCAGATTTGGATACCACCGTGTCTCGTGTCGGCGTGGCCTCACTTCCGCACGCGGTAAGCAGCACCAGACTGATGACGACAACTGGCCACTTACTGACCAGATACGTGCTGGGCGTGATCTTTGCCAGGTTGAGCGACACTGTGAATGGCGCATAGAGTTTCGGCATAGCGATCCGGCTCTTTTTGTTGGCATGGTAGCCGCCGACTCAGAGCCTTTCTACGTAGAAATCGCCAACAACGTGGCGAATCTTCGCCATCCACCATCAGTGCACAATCCCCAGCCTGACCGCCGCGACCATCAGTGCGTCGAGGATAGGGGTGTCAAACGCAGTCTTGAGGTTGTCGGTAATCCGGTCGAAGATCCATGATTCTGGCGATCTCAATAATGACGGAAATCACTCGTTCGCGAGCAACGCCGCAACCAGCGTCTTCGTCATCTCCTCGGTGATGTCACCGCTCACTGGCGCTGTCATATCGATGTGCACGCCATCCTCGTCCCACGAATAGGTCAGTACCGGCATGGGTGGACCTTCGTCGCTCATGACGTGGATCTTCGTCCGCAGGACCTCGTGGCCGTCGATCGTGATCGGTCCTTGCTCCGCCGGCGGGAGCGGCTCATCCGGCTGCCGATCGCTGGACTTGAGTGCTTGATCCTGGTTCATCTGGGCGTCGGGCACTGAGGACGGATAGGTCGTCTGATTGACCAGGACACGTTCACCGGGCGTTGATGACGAGAACACGAGCGTTGCGGATCGCGCTGACCCGGTGGACGGTGTTGCGTCGCCTTGCGGATTATCTCCGACGATGACACCTGCGAGGTCGAGCCCCTCGGTGACGGTTGCTGGGAGAACAAGGTTGAATGCGAGCCGCTCCTGAGCATCCTCCACCGTGAGCAGTTCCTCCTGTTCGCTCGAAGATGGTGTGATGACATCAGTGTCTGCCGATCCGCAGCTGGCGATGATGAGCAGAACGAGAGGCAATGTAACGCTCCACCAGATGCGCGTTGTACCAGAGAGAACCATGCGCAACTTAAACATTATAGGCAGATGAGCTTCAGCGAGATCTAGTTGATGAATCATGAGTTGTGTCGTGAGCTTCAGCATAATGTTCCGTTTCATTGTGTCTCTATGCTAGAGACCGTGCCCGGATGTGCCAACGCAAAGTTCGCCATTTTCATGGCGAGTCTCCGCCAAAAACGTGGCGAATCTCTGCCATCCACCGTCACCGGACAACCCCCAGCCTGACCGCCGCGACCATCAGCGCCTCGCGCGTAGGGGTGTCGAAGGATGTCTTGAGGTCGTCGATGATCCGGTCGATCGTGCGGGGGCTGATGTCGAGCGCACCCGCGATGTCCTGGCGGGTCTGGCCGGCGGCCAGCAGTCGCAGCACGTGGAACTCGCGGTCGGAGAGTGACGGGCTGGCTGGAGTGGGGCCGGATGACTCGCGCACGATTCGGTCGTACATCTCGGCAACCTCATTCGAGAGCACGACAGTCTTGCCGGTTAGCGCGACTTCGAGGGTTGGCCGCAGGCAGCTATCGCAAAGCCGCGACCAGAGCAGGTAGGCCGAGACGCCAGCCTGGGCCAGATCGGGCAGCGTATCCGAATCAACATCGTGGTCGACGATGAAGAAGACCGCCGTGCGCAGGCGACGGCGCAGGTGTCGGAGGATCGGGGTGATCGGCGCGTCGCCGAGCCGCGCGGCGGTGATGATGGCGTCGGGCCGCAGGTCGAGCGCGATCTGCGTGATGGCTGCGGCATCCCCGCTGGCGGTCTCGACCTGCACGTCCGGCAGGCTCGCGAGCGCTTGCTGGAGCGAGAGCCAGCCGATGTCGTTCGGTGGGATGAGAAGCACCATCTGCGGTGTCATGCGCGACCGCCTTGTCTGCCGTGGTGCCTCCAACTATAGCAGCCATGCAGGAGTTGTGCCGATGAAGAGGAGGGCCAGCTGCTCTCGTGGTGGCTGCTACGGCTTCCGGTCCGGATCGCCCTGGCTCCACGATGACTCGGAGTAGCTGACGTACCAGCGCCCTTCGACGCGCTCGAATTCGTACGAGAGTATCTGACCACCAGCATCGGGCGGGCCGAAGGCAATCTTCGCGCTGCCGCGGTCGCCGGCAGCACGGACATCGAACAGATGGTATTCCGTCTCAATCCAGCGATCGGTCGTGACCCGCTCCATCGGCACGAATCCGTCCGGCAGGTCGTCGATCGTTGGCTGTCGACCAGCCGCCTCTGCCGTAGCGATGACGCTTTCCCATGCCACTGTGTTGCGCTCTCCATAGATGAGCGATGCAATGCGCGCTGCCAGGTAGCCGTCTGTCGCGCCGATCGGTCCACCAGAGAGCGTCGCGAGCGTCGCGCGGGCCTCGTCTCCATACAAACTGAGTGAGTATTCATAATCTGGATGCATCTTCACCGTCGGATCGTTGTAGTAGACGGTTGGATACAGCGCTGGGTCGCCAGAGGCGATGGCGTCGCGGAGGACATGCTGCTCGGTCCGGACAAGCTCGGCGAACGCGGCCTGCTCGGTCAGTCCGGCGGACGGCAGCGGCGGCGGCTCCGCAGTGCCGCGTTCTGTATATGCGACGATGACGATCACGCAGGCGAGAGCAACGGCGATGCCCAGCAGCAGTTGGCGTGTCGCCATCGCCTGTCTCCGTTCGTTACTCACCCAGCGCCGGGTTGAGTGGTGCGGCATCCAGCGGCACGACCGGCGCAACGCCGCCGATGGGTCGTGTCGGCATCTCGCCGCGCAATGCATCGCGGATGGCAGCGGTGGCCGATGCCAGCGGCTGGCGCTCGAACGCCTCCTGATAGTGTGGAACAAGCTCGACGAAGGTGTCCTTATCGGTCAGTCGCCAGTAGCCCTGCCGGTCGCCGACGACCAGGTACGCATCGCCAAACTCGGTGCGCTCGTCGTGATCGAGGAAGAGCAGGAAGCGGTCTCCAGTTGCCAATTCAAGCTGACCCATCCGATCAGTGCAGCCGCCGGGGATCTCGCCACCCGGCTGCCGGATGGTGACGGTCTCCATTGGCTGCCCACGGACGAACGACTCGACCCGGACATCGAAGTCGGTATGGAACGGCAGCCGTGCCGCACGCGGATCGGGCGTCGTTGGGTGTGCGCGAATGACCTCGCCGACAACGATCTGGTCCGACGCCCAGGCGAGCGCGGCGATGTCGGAGATCTGGGCGAGAGTAACGCCGGTAATGATGCATTCGCCTTCCCGCAGATCGATGTCAAGTGGTGTCGTTGCCGTCGCTGGTGCTGCTCCCACTCCACTTTGGGGCTGCACTTCCGAGGCAGCTTCGCCGCATCCGGTTAGGAACAGCAATAGTCCGAGTAGCAGCACTATGCGAGTCACCATGGTCGCTACGCCCGCCTTTGGCTATCGCATGCGGTGGTGAGCTGATTTGCTGGCCTGCCGATTGGCAACGTTCTGTCTGATCATTCTTCGAGTACCTGCAAGTCGATGCATTCGTGCGGCACAAGCATCTTATAGAGCGTCATCAGGCATTGTCTACGCAGAATTCGCCATAAACGTGGCGAATCTTCGCCATCGGCGCACAATCTCCATGTCCGCTGTCGCATCCGTCAGTGGGTTGTCAACATAAGATTGTCCGATCGTTCAGGCCGACAGCCAACCCATTATCCTGTCATCTTGAGGCCGCAGCCGAAAGATCTCTCCCGCGTTGGACTGCATCGAACGAGTGGGAGATCTTTCACGTGCGCGCTCAAGATGACAGGCTTCAGGGGTGGCTGCCGCGCCAACGTGCTCGCCACTCTGACACTGACAACCCACTCAGTGGTGGACCGCACAGACGATGTCATGACGGCAGCCGCCCTGTTCCTCTGTCATCCATCGCCCGGTTGCCTTTCAGGCGTTGGCGCCCGGGGGTGAAGGATCCGTTTCCCCGTCTGAAAACCCAAAGAGTTAGACACGGATGTTTCGCTCCGCTCAACATGACAGGCTTCGGGGGTGGCTGCCGGCGTCGGCCTGAACGATCGGGCAATCTGACGCTAACAATCTCCCCAGGCTTTCGTGGATGAGCGTAGCGAAAAATCGCCTGACCTCCTTCCAGCTTGACTCAGGCGGTACGATCGTCCCTTCCGGGGTGGTGGTGGCATTGAGCGGATGGAGATGCGGTGGGTAGTGCGCACGACCTGATCGTGACGGCGTCGGCGGTGCTGGTGGCCTGTGTCCTGGTGCAGGTGCTGGCCAGCCGCACGAAGATCCCGTCGATCCTGCTCTTCCTCGGCGCGGGCGTGCTGCTGGGGCCGATCGGCTTCGGGCTGATCGCGTCCGACAAGCTGGGGCCGACGCTTGAAGCGGCGATCAAGATCTCGGTCGCGATCATCGTCTTCGAGGGTGCCTTCTCATTGGAGTGGACCTACCTCCGCATCGTCTCGAAGGTCGTCCGTAACCTGATCACGCTCGGCGCAGCGATCACCGTCGCGGGCGGGGCGCTGGCGGCGCACTACATCGGCGGGTTGAGCTGGGAGCTGGCGGCGCTGTTTGGCGCGCTGGTGATGGTGACCGGTCCAACGGCAATCGGACCGCTGCTGCAGCGCGTGCGCGTCACCGGACGGGCGCGCGCGACACTCTCCGGCGAAGGCGTCATCATCGACCCGATCGGCGCGATCGTAACGCTGATGCTGTTCGAGATCCTGCTGAACGCGCCGGATGAGAGCCTGCGTGATGGTGCGACCTGGGCGCTGCAGCGCATCGGGTTCGGCGCAGCGTTCGGCGTAATCGGTGGGATGCTACTGCTGCTCTGGATGCGGCGCTTCGTGCCAGCACAAGGGCAGGTGGCGCGGATTTCGCTGCTGGCCGGCGCGGTCGCGATCTTCACCGTCAGCGATAGCCTGATGTTCGAGTCCGGGCTGACTGCCGTCGTTGTTGCTGCCATCGTGCTGGGCAACGCCGAGTTCCCGCATCGCGAGGAGGCGCATCAGTTCAAGGGCGATATCACCGCGATCGTCATCGCCTCGGTCTATCTGCTGCTGGCGGCGACGCTGCATCCGGAGGATCTCACGCGCCTGGGCTGGCGCGGGCCGACGACCGTGCTGGTGATGATGGCGATCGCCCGGCCATTGGCCGTCTTCGCCTCGTCGATCGGCTCGCCGCTGAGCTGGCGCGAGCGTACGTTTGTCGCAGCGATCGGCCCGCGCGGTGTCATCGCCGCATCGATGGCGACGTTCGTCACGCTGCGGCTGCGCGAGACTGATCCTGAGGGTGCGGCGTCGCTGCTGGGCCTGGTCTTCCTGATGATTACGATCACGATTGCCGTACAGGCGTCCTACGCCGACTGGATGGCGGACAAGCTGGGAGTGAGACCGATGGGAGTGCTGATCGTCGGTGGCGGACGAGTCGGCCTGATGCTGGCCGAGCGGCTGGTCGCTGCCAATGAGGACGTCACAGTCATCGAGCTGGACAACGAGCAGGCGGAGCAGGCCCGCAAGACCGGCGCGCACGTGATTGTTGGCGATGCCACGGTCCCGGCAGTCCTGGAGCAGGCCGGCATCGAGTACGCGCGAACCGTCGTCGCGACGACGACATCGGACAAGGACAACCTGCTTGCCTGCCAACTCGCCCGCCAACGCTACGGTCGCGAGCACGTTGTCTCGCGGGTGAACGACCCGGAGACGCTGTCGAGCTTCCAGGAGCTTGGTATTCGGGCCATGAACCCGGCGGCAGCGACAGCGATGATCCTGTCCAACCTGGTTCGTCGACCGGGCATCTTCGGACTGCTGTCCGGCTTCGCCGATCAGGATGACGCCGATATCTCTGAGATTGTCGTTGGGAATGAGGAGATCGCCGGGAAGCAGTTGCGCGAGCTGGAGTTTCCGGGCGATAGCCTGGTACTGCTGATCCGGCGTGGCGGAACGCGCCTGATCCCACACGGTGGTTCGACCCTCGCTCCGGGCGATGTCGTGACGATCGTTGGGACGAACGGCGCAACCATGAAGGCCGCCGCGATGCTGGCCGGGCGCGGTCGCGTCAGCGGCTAGGCAGTTTCCTCGTCGGCCCGATTGTGCTGTTCGCGCAGGTAGGTCATACAGCGCTCGAACGTGGTGTCATCGATCAGGTCCGACGAGTGATAGTAGTTGAGCATCGTCTTGAGCCGCAGGATCGGCATGACGTTGTAGCCCAGCTCGTGGAGCCGCTCGATGCCGCCCTGCTCACGGTCGATCAGGACGATCGCGTCGCGGACGGCCATGCCGGCGTCCTCCAGCCGTTCGGCGGTGGAGAGGATCGAGCTGCCGCCGGTCATCAGGTCGTCGATGATCAGCGCCGATTGCCCGACGAGGATGCGGCCCTCGATCACTGGCTGGACATCACGCTCTACATTCCGCGATGGCCGCAGGTAGATAAGCGGTGTATCGCTCTCCAGCGCATAGGCGGTGGCGATGTGCAGTCCTCCCATTGGCACGCCGGCGACGGCGGCGAATGAGTGGATGCGTGAGCGTCGGCGCGCCTGATCGGCCTGAATCTCGGCGTGGATCAGCCGCGCCACGCGCCGCAGCATCTTTGGCTCGCTGATCAATACACGCGGATTGATGTAGATCGGCGACGTGCCGGCTGTCGGGCCGAGATCGAACGTGCCGAACTGCACCCCGCCCAGGTCAAACAGCGCCTGTGCCAGATCGAGATTGGAATCAACGTCCACCAGCACCAGTGCTGCCCCCTTCTCCGCTCCATCATCCCGTCGCACCCGGTCGTAATACAACAACCGATCCCCTGTGCGGCAGGACGTGCCATAACGTCACACGATACCACGCGAGTCTATTGGGCGCTATGCTAGGCGAGCATGACGACTGCAAGCCAGTTGGTAGCTGGTTGCAGAGCACATGCGCACAGTCGGAGCATGTGAAGCGAAGACGCACCTGCCGAAGCTGCTGGATGACATCGAGTCCGGCGAGACGATGCTGATCGCGCGGCATGGCCGCGTGATTGCACGACCGTCGCCGGCGAAGCAACCTGGTCGGCGTGCTGTTGCTGGAAGAGATTACTGAATGAACTACCGCGAGGCGATTCGCTGGATTATCGATCGGGCGGGGTACGAGAAGGGCTTCGTCGCCAACCCATTCATCGGCGATGACGTGGCCGCGCTCGGCCTGCGACGAACCGCGGCGTTGCTCGATGGCCTGGGCAATCCGGAGCGATCCTATCCGATCGTCCACATCGCAGGGACCAAGGGGAAGGGCTCGGTGAGCGCGACCGTTGAGGCGCTGATTCGCTCGGCAGGCAAGCGCACCGGTCTCTATGTCACGCCGCACCTGCACACCTTCCGCGAGCGTATTCAGATTGATGCCCAGCCGGTTGATGAAGCGGAGTTCGCCGCGCTGGCTGACGCACTGGAGCCGATCGACCAGGCGGTCCGCAAGACGCGGCCGGAGATCGGCGAGCCGACGGCGTTCGAGGTTGCCACGGCGATGGCGCTGCTGGCGTTTGCGCGCGCTGAGGTTGATGCTGCTGTCGTTGAAGTTGGCATGGGCGGCCGGCTGGATGCAACGAACGTCGTCACCCCGGCGGTGAGCGCCATCACGAGCATCTCGCTCGACCACACCGCCATCCTCGGCTCGACACTGCCGGAGATCGCGGTTGAGAAGGGCGGGATCATCAAGCCAGCCCGCCCGGTGGTTGTCGGACCGCAGAAGCCGGAGGCGCTCGCGACGCTGGAGCGGATTGCCGCCGAGCGCGACGCGCTGCTGCTGCGCTGGGATGTCGACTGGCGGGCCGGGTCGGATGAGTGCGGCGCGCGTCTCGATGGACCGTGGGGTGACTGGCGTAACGTCGAGTTGGCGCTGGCCGGCCCGCACCAGATTGAGAACGCCGGCACCGCGCTGATGGCCGCCTGGCAACTCGACCCGTCCATCCTGGCCGATGAGGAGCGTGCCCGCGCTGCGCTTGCGTCGGTGCGCTGGCCGGGCCGCTTCGAGCGCATAGGGACAGAGCCGGACATCTATGTTGATGGCGCGCACAACGCGGATTCGATCGCCCGGCTGGTTGAGACGCTTGCGCCGCGCATCCAGCGTCCGCCGATCGTGATCCTCGGCATCAGTCGCGACAAGGATCTGGAGAGCATGCTGGCCGAGCTGGCGTCGCTCCAGCCGCATCTGATCGCGACGGCGTCACATAACCCACGCGCGGCCGATCCGGCCAGGATCATCGAGGCGGCAGCCAGCCAGGGCATGGCGGCCGAGGACGGCGGCGATGTTGACGCCGCGCTGGCTCGCGCTCGCGCCGAGGCTGCGCCGGATGACCTGATCGTCGTGACCGGCTCGCTCTACGCGGTTGCCGAGGCGCGTGAGGCGCTCGGGCTGGCCGAGACTCCAACTTATGAGCGTGCGCTGCTCTACACCTGACCAGATGCTCGGTTGACGAATAACCGCCTCGGCTCTACGATACAGTGGCGATGCGTACGTACATACGTCTGGCGATGTCGTGGGGGCATCGCCGTCTGGCGTTCGTAGGGCATCATCAGAGGCTGTGGGTCGCCTGCTGACTCATGGCGTTGGGGTAGCGCGGCGATGAGTCGCCGGATGGAGGGGTGACGCGCGTGAGTAGTCGGGCGAAAAACGCGAATATCGCCGACACGGGGGGCTTCGAAGCGACGCTTGATCGCTTCTTCCGCTTCCGGTCGATGGGCTCGAACATGCGGACGGAGATGTTCGCCGGGCTGACGACCTTCATCGTGATGTCCTACATCATCTTCGTGAACCCGCAGATCCTGAATCTGCCGGATGGCACCGGCCTCCCCATTCAGGCGACGACGACCTCGACCTGTCTCGTCGCCGGCGTCATGACGATCATCATGGGGCTGTATTCCAACCGCGCGTTCGCGATCGCGCCCGGCCTCGGGCTGAACGCGATTGTCGCCTTCACGCTCGTCCTCGGCGAAGGATTGACCTTCCCGCAGGCGATGGGCGTGATCGTGGCCGAGGGTATCCTGATCACGATCCTCGTGGTTGTCGGTCTGCGGCGCTACGTCATGGACCTGGTGCCGCTGGAGCTGAAGAAGGCGATCTCGGTCGGCATCGGCCTGTTTATCCTTTTTATTGGTCTGGTCAATGGCGGGATCGTGACGACTGGTGCCGGGACGCCGCTGGCGCTCGGGAACCTGCGAGGTCTGCCGGTGCTGGTGACGGCGATCGGCCTGGCGATCACGATTGCGATGCTGGCGCGCGGCTATCGCGCCGCGATCCTGATCGGCATCGTCGCGACGACGGTCATCGCGATCATCCTCGAAGAGATCCTGAGTACCGGTCAGTTCGGGCCCGGCGTGGCGCAGGTGCCGACCACCTGGGTCGATACGCCTGACTTCAGCCTGCTCGGCGAATTCTCATTCAGCTTCTTCTCTCAAATGGGCATCGGGGTCGCGATCCTGACCATTCTCGCGATCATGATGGCCGACTTCTTCGACACGATGGGGACGCTGGTTGGCGTTGGCAGCCAGGCCGGTTACCTCAATGAGAAGGGTGAGCTGCCGGACGCGCAGAAGCCGCTGCTGGTTGACTCGGTTGCGGCCATTGCTGGCGGCGCGGCATCAGCATCGTCTGCAACGACCTATATCGAATCTGCGGCGGGTGTCGGCAACGGTGGACGCAGCGGGCTCGTCGCTGTCGTCGTTGGCATCCTGTTCCTGCTGGCCATGCCGTTCGCCCCGCTGGTCGGCGTCGTTCCGACGCAGGCGACCGCGCCGGCCCTGATCGTCGTTGGCTGGATGATGACCAGCGTGCTCTCCGACCGCGAAGAGGTTACTTCCGACGGTCGAACCGTCCGCACTCGCGGCATCGACTTTAGCGACATCGAAGTCGGCCTGCCGGTGCTGGCGGCGATGATCATGATGCCGCTGACCTACAACATCACCAACGGCATCGGCGCCGGTTTCGTCGTCTGGACGCTCGTGAAGGTCTTCCGCGGCAAGGCGCGTGAGGTCCACCCGACGCTCTACGTCGTCAGCATCGCCTTCCTGATCTACTTCCTGCGCTCGTATCTGGGGGTTCACGCGTAAGAGCGGCCCTCACCCCCCCGGCCCCCTCTCCCAACGTTGGGAGAGGGGGTGTCCTTGTGTCGGCGGGTTGGCTGCCGCTCGAAAAGGCCCCCCAACATGTTCGCCCATGACACCCCTCTCCCCGCGGGAGAGGGGACGGGGGTGAGGTCTCCCTATGGCATGATGTCCCCACAATTTGGGGGACATCGAGAGGGGGAGATGGATGGGGATCTACGATCGCGGCAGTCTGGTACTCGTCAATGGCCGATTGTTTACCTCGGATCCGGCGCGTCCCCGCGCAACGGTGCTCGGGATTCAGAACGGCCTGATCTCCTACGTCGGTGACGACGCCGATGAG
>Ga0182738_1002913_pt1 | contig 19951 bp, 13 predicted proteins | sample eDN5th30CBELigMG_FD_128876 | JGI IMG/M metagenome (GOLD analysis project Ga0182738, IMG submission 128876) | Enriched Miracle-Growth compost microbial communities from Emeryville, California, USA - eDNA 5th pass 30_C BE-Lig MG (version 2)... ... | reverse complement strand
TTGAACTAATGATTGGAGGTACTCCATTCCAGGTTCTTCGCTAACTGCATGACCAATCATAATAAGTGCCTTTTTTTCTCCTTGGTGGATAGCATCCCTTACATATTCTGGAGCTTCCCATTCCGGACCTTCACCTGCTATAACTAAATCTAGGTGTTGATTCTGAAATAAAGGAATGACTAATTCTCCTCCACCTCGATAACCTGCCAGCACTCCGATCCTTTTGCATTCCATTAACTGATCACCAACAACTTTAACAAAAGGAGCGCCAAGCTTTTCCTTTACATACATTGCTATCTCCATAACCGATTTCTTTGGAATGGTTAAAATAGTTGCAGTAGGTTGGTTCTCTTCAACATATTTCTCCCATTTAAGCTTTCGAATCAAACCGACCATAATTCCATCTGGAGTGTAGCGATGAAAGTAATCATGAAAACGAAAAATATTAATATTTGCTTCTTCTATTACTTGGAGTTTTGCATTACAAATTGGATCTTCAGCATATGCCTCTTTCCAATTATCATGACTATAAAAGGGACCTTCATGTGTAATAATCATATTTGCTCCAATAGAAATTGCTTTTTCTAATACTTCTTGCGTAAGCATGAATGCGATTACAATTCCTTCAACATCAACATTAGCTGAACCCTTTACTAATATATCAGTAGTTGATTCAAATCTTCTTGCAGGTTCGATTAACTTTTCAATTACTCTTTGAATATTCGTCATTCTATCTCCCCCATCAAGTTAATCAAATTATACCATGATTAAGTTCGTTCATTCAATATACAAACTGTTTTTTTTACAAGTTTTTCTATAAATTTTTCTTTCACTATAAATTTCGTCTCAAACTCTACTTATTCCGTGATAATCTTGTTTGTTTTCTGGTTTTGCAATCGCTGAAAAATGAGTAGACCACCTGACATTAGTATACAAGCTATTGAAACACCACTGAAAAATGGTAGAAGTCCAGGTAAATAAATCAATAGAAAAATATCTGCAGCTACTCCAAGGATTACTAGAATCAATAAATGGAGATTTAAAATTCCTACAAAAAAAGAATATTTAAAATACTCGATGAATTTTAATTGAAAATGGACATATACAGGAAAGAAGAATAAAAGTGTAATAATATACAAGCAAGAAATTAGTAATACGATACTTGTTGATATAATACTGATTATTCCCTCTAGATTTAAAATTAGATAGTAATCTAGATACAACATCGCTCCAGCCATTGCAAATACCATGCCAAAACCATTACTTTTGATAAATTCACTTTTATAGACAGAGAAGAATGTTTTCCAGATGGGTATCTCGGTTTCTTTCAAAAACCATTTTCGAACAACAGTAAATAAAGCTACTGTCGCAGGCATAAAACCGAATAAAATTAGTCCACTTAACAGGAACATAATCCATAGTAAATTAATATAGGCTAGCTTCATAATCCATTCACAGATGGTATATAATTTTCCCATTGGTTTTGTTGACATGTAATTCCCCTCTACTTTCTTCTGTCCTGCTAACTTTCTACCTAATCTTTTTTTATCTTTCTTGCAAACTAAGAGTAAATCTCTCTGGCAAATAACTGTAAATAAAGGAAATGGGGCGACTTAAGCTCCCATTCCCCTTTCACTAGGAATGCTTTTTTCACCATAGTTACTTTTAATGCTGTTCCTCCAACCACAAGATGCTAGTTACTCCACGTGGATAGTATTTACTTCCTGCGATTTCACCTGCTATGATTTGATCGCTCCAGCTCCAAACGGATAACTCAGGGTGTGTTAGCCATTCTACATGTGCAGCGTCTGCTTTTGCCCCTTTTTCATCCCATTTCCAGTCTAGAATTTCTCGAGCGATAAATTGGCATAAATAAATTTTGCTTAGCCATGAATTATTACTTGTAGAGGAGATTTTCCATCCTCCATCCTCAAATAGACAAACACCTTCTGTTAACACTGTTTCAAGATGTGTCTTTAATGCCTGAATATAGACACCATATCGTCCATGTTCATCTAACGCATCTTTACAATTTGTAAAGTATGGGAAAATCAGTCCTTCTATTGCAGGGATAATTTTCGAGTCATTTCCTTCTCCAATGACAGCTGGAATATACCCATCTTCGGTAACATGCTCGACAATGGTTGCTGCGCATTTTTCTGCTTGCTCACCTGCAAGCTTAGCTAAATCTTCTCTTTCATTTTCCGTAAATATTTTTTCAAGTGCAATATAGGAAGCCCATATTTTTCCCGCAAGATAAATATTGTTTCGCGCTTGCCCTAACGACACGTCAAGACTGTCATAAGTGGTAATTTCCGCACCACCCATTACCCTTGAAGAATCAAGTCCCATTAAACCATTACGCTTATCAGGTTCTGGATGGTCTCTGTTTAGTATACTTTTAAAACATTGTTCCACTATCTCAAGATTTGCATCCAACCATTTTTGATCGCCTGTATGATGAACATAAAGGGCAGCACATAACACCCAGTTTACTAGCTGTTCATGGGTCATATGAGAGAAGCAACCATCAAGTCCATACAACTCATAGGATGAGTATTTGGGACGAGAAATTGTATTTGCTACACCCATATCATGGGTAAAACTTATCCCACCAGGATATTCTGTATCATCATTGGGAAAACGAACAGTATCTTGATAACTAAATCGTTGGACAAACATATCTAATTCATTTTTTACTGTCCATGGGTTCATTCTTAGCTCAAAGAAAATTTGATCAACCGTTAAATCAAATGTATTCATCATTCGATATTCCCCTTCATTCACTACCCAGAAGGGTTCACCATTATAATCTAACAATTGTGTAGATCCATAATAGCTGCGAATCGAGTGAATCAACATAAATTTTTGATCTTCCGATAAATGATTTGTACTATCTATTTTTTTATTCGCATTTTTCGATCTGTCTGCAAGTAGATCAAAATTTCCAAGCGCATATTCAGCAACTGACTCGATATTATTAAAGAAGTTTGTATAGTAATAAGAAGTATCCATTCCTGCAGTTACAATCCCACCTCTATAAAAACAGATGGCAAATTGGTATGTTCTTTTTTCTCCTGCTGGAACATCCATAACAAGTGCTCCTAAAGGTCCTAATCCAAATGTCCAATTCTCTTCTTCAGGAGTTGTTAGAATATTTTCCAAACTAAAGTGCATTGCTGATTTTACATCAGGATTGTTGGATACAATAGCAGTCAATCTGCCTTGACCAATACCTGCAAAGCCATCCATTGTATCATCGACTCTTCGCATCGATGAATAAGGATCACTCCCCTGATAGCCGAAAAAAGCGCGTCTATTTCTTGTTCCGTTTGTATTATCTACTGTCAATTCAGCAAGTACAGCTGGCAAAATAGTACTTTTCAATTCTTCTTCATCTGCAGCTTTTGGATCTGGAACACCTTCGACTTGGGAGTAAATAGTAAAAGATAGATCCTCAGATTCCCATGTATCTGTTCCAAGTTGAAAATTACGTTTTATTTTATCTTTAGAGATAGGAAAAATTATATTAGGCTTATCTGGATCTGGATCCATATTTTCAATATCATATCGCTTACTTTCATCATCGGCTTGGTATGCAAAGAACGGAAAAGCTTCATATGTCCCTTCTTTATCTAAAGCTTCAGCTCCAATATAAATATTTTGCTTTGGAGAACGGCCTAATTCTAAATCTAATCCACCACCATCACCAGGAAATCCTAGCGTAAAGCTGGAGAACGCTCCTATTGGAGAATGATGAGCATTAAAAAATAAATTTTTTGGCATCGTGATTATTTCCTCCTTTTTATCCTTTTACAGAGCCGGCAGCTAATCCTTCGACAATCTTATTACTTAGGATGATGAAAGCAATTAAAATTGGAATAATACTTATCATTAAGGTAGCTCCAATAGCTCCCCAATCTGTTAAATATTGACCTACGAAATTATTAACACCAACGGTTAAAGTCTTCCATTTATCAGAACTAATGAACGTATTAACGAATACAAATTCATTCCAGTTATAGATCATATTGATAATAACAACTGTTGCCATAACAGGAGTTGTCATTGGTAGCGTGATTTGAAAGAATATGCGATGGATCGAACAACCATCCATTACAGCTGCTTCTTCCAGTTCACGTGGCAATGCCTGATAGAATCCTAATAAAATCATGATGGTAAGCGGTAGGTTAAACGCTGTATACGATAAGATGATTGAAATCGGATTATCGATTAGTTGTAATTGATTAAAGAAACTAAATAAAGGAATTAAGGTGGAATGCAATGGAATCATAATTCCAACCATAAACAATCCAAGAACAAGTTTACTTAGTTTCCAATGCATTCTTGTTATTGCAAAAGTAACAAAGCTTGCTAGAAATACAGTTAAAACTACTGCGACAATAGTAATCCACACACTATTAAAGAAATATTGGCTTATATTCCCTTGTGTCCATACTTTTACATAGTTCCCCCATTGTGGATCTTTTGGAAGAGCAAATGGAGATAAGCCAAATACTTCTTGATTCGTTTTTAAAGAAAAGAAGAATAACCAAATTAATGGATATATTTGAAAAATGGCAATTATTCCTAGTACTAGATACAAAATTCCGTATCCTATTTTACTTCCAATTGATCCTCTTGTTTTAGGAGATGTGGATAAATTAGTTTTATTATTTTTTTGTACAACTACTTCACTCATGATCCTCTCTCTCCTTTAATACTGAGCATCTTCTTTTGATGCTGTTAATTTTTGTATCACCCATGTCATCACTAAGCAGATTATTAATAACGCAAAGCCAATAGCACTACCATAGCCAAAATTATATGTTTTAAATGCTTCCTTATACATATAAGATGCCATTACTTCACTAGCACCATTAGGCCCGCCGCCAGTCATTACATAGATTAAATCAAAGTATTTTAATGAACCTACAATTGCTAGTACTATCGTTACTTTTATTACTGGAGCAATCAGTGGGAGCTTTATTTTGTAAGCGATTTGTAACGGGGTAGCTCCGTCGATTTTAGCTGCCTCAATAATTTCATCTGGCACCCCTTTTAAAGCTGCATAATAAATAATGATATAAAATCCTGCATATTGCCATACAATTGGAATGAATATCGAATATAGGACCAAATTAGGATCTGCAAGCCATATCGGTGTATTTTCCACTCCAAACATTTCCAAAAGCTTGTTCAGCATTCCGTTTGTTGGATCGAAAATTTTTAACCATAACTGAGCAATTGCTACAGAGGATAATAGCATTGGAATTAAATAAATTTTGCGTAAAAGTCCTGCTCCCTTAATCTTACTTGCTAAAATTAACGAGATTACTAAATATGCTACTAGGCTTATTGCAGAAAATACTGCTAATAAAACCGAATGATACGTACTAGTCCAGAACATTTTATCTTTCATGAGCTCTATATAATTATCTAGCCCAATAAAGGTCTTAGCCCCTATACCGTCCCAATCCATTAAGCCATAATATCCTGTTAATACAATAGGAATATAGATTAAAATTAAAATGAGCAACAGTGCAGGGAGCACATACAGAGTGATTACCCATTTATTCGACATCACATTTTTCATTTTTCTGCTCTCCCTCCTTATTGATTTGTAAGGGCTTTGTCAAATGATAATATTGGGTATTCTAATGTGAATTTTTTTCATCAAACCAATATTATCGTTCAACAAAGCCTTCTCTTAAAATCAATAATGTCAATATCATAATTAAATGATTATTTTTAAATAGTGGAATCCATCTATTTCCCTATGATAGATTCCACTCATTATTTGTTATTCTTCTTCAGCTAACGCTTCTTCTTGTTTTGCTGTAAATTCTTTTGGTGTTGCCTGACCGCCAAATAGTGATTGAATCATATCTAAATGAACTTGAGCAACACTTGAGCTCATTTGAACGTCAGCATATAATGTTAAGTTCGATGCTTCTCCTAGATCATTTAAAATATCAATGTACATTGGGTCAAGATCAATATTGGAAGTATCCACAACAGTTGCCGGGATAACGCCAGCATCTTTAACAGAGTTTTTGCCCCATTCTTGGACTAGATATGCTACAAAATCTTTCGCTTCTTCTTTTACTTTAGATTTTTCAGAAACAAACAGTCCAACCCCAGGACCACCTACAAAGCTGTTAATATCGCCTTTACCGCCTTCATAAGTTGGGAATTTAAAGTATCCAACTTTGTCTTTAAATTCTTGTGTAACATCTGGGCTTGTTGTATAGTTTGGCAACTCCCAAGTAGCCATTAAATACATAGCTGCTTGCTCATTCATAAAGTATCCTTTTGCCTCATCATTGGATAATCCGTTAAATCCTTTTACAAATCCACCCATATCTACTAATTTATTAATTTCTTCAGCAGCTTGAACAAGTGCTGAATCTTCAAAGCTTCCACTACGATTAATCGCATTTGTTAATACTTCTGGTCCGCCAATTCTATCTGCTAGGTACATATACCACATAGAACCAGTCCACCGATCTTTATTACCTAAAGTTATTGGAGTAACATCATTATCTACTAGTGTTTTCACAACATTCAAGAACTCATCATATGTTTCAGGAACTTCTAAATTATATTTTTCAAAGATTTCTTTATTGTAATATACAGGTGTAATATTTAATTCAAGTGGAAGTCCATATGTTTTACCATCCATAGCAAAGGCTTCTGTTGTACCTGCTACAAATTGATCTTTAAAATTGCTATCAATGATATCATCTAATGATGCGAACATTCCACCCTTAACAAATGGCTGCATGTATCCTGCTGCCCATGTAACTCCAACATCTGGAAGCTCATTAGAAGCAGATAATACTTTAATTTTATCTTTATATTGCTCATTTCCAAGAATTTCCGTTTGGATTTTTACATCTGGATGGTCTTTTTCATATTGCTTAATGATATCGTTTACAATTGTGAACTGAGCTTTTGAACTTCCCTCTGGCCACAAATGCATAAATTTAATAACTGTTTTACCACCACCATCTGAAGCGCTTTCATTATTAGAAGAAGTGGATGAAGAACACCCTGCTAAAACTAAAACCATTAATAAAGCAACCGATAATAAGGCTGATATTGCTTTTCTATGAAACATTAAAACTACCCCCTATACATTCTATTTATTTCTTTCTTACAATTAAAGTCTATCATTATTGGATTTCCGAAAAAAGGTAACAATGATTAGAAAAAGTTCAACTATTTTTAGAAAGCCCTTTCAACATTGGCTTTTCGATAGGCACTCGGTGTTATTCCTTCTAATTCCTTAAAAATTTTTATAAAATATTTAGGGGTTTTATATCCTGATTCTTCTGCAATATCAGCAATGGAAAGCTTTGTTGACATAAGTAGATTTTTAGCATGCTGAATTCTCCTTCTCGTTATATATTCACTAAATGTTAAATGAATTTCTTCCTTGAACAACACGCTAAAATAACTTGGATTTAAAAAAACATGGTCAGCTACTTCACGTTGGTTTAAATCTTCTTTTAAATGCTTATCAATATATTGCAATGCCTTCTGTATTGGTTCTCGGGCCGATTCATTCGTTACGGTGGCATCAATTAACTTGTCATCAACAACTTTTGAGATTATATTGGCTCTTTCTCTATTTTTATCAATCGTAATAGCATCTTCCACTGCTTCTATTAGTTTCTTTTTACTTATTGGCTTAAGTAAATAATTGATAACACCTAATCGAAGTGCTTCTTGGGCATACTCAAATTCAGAATAGGCAGAGATAACAATAACTACAGGTTGATGTTCTTGATTTTTCATCGTTTTTAACATCATTATACCAGTAATTCTCGGCATTCGAATATCTGTTATGAGGATGTTTATTTTTTGCTTTTTCATGGTGTCAATTGCAGCTTCGGCATTGGCTGCCAATAATATTTGATATTGCCCGTTAGACCAATTCTCTAATGTTTTTTTTATCCCTTCCCTCGATCTTGGCTCATCATCAACAATTAATATTGTTTTTGTATTCATTCAGACATCCCTCCATCTTTTGGAATTTCAAAAGAAATTAATGTTCCTTTATTTTCAATACTTTCAATTATTAGTCCCTTTTGTTGCCTGTCCTGATAATAGAGTGCAAGCCTTTTGTATACATTAGAAAGAGCCATTCCCTTGCCTGCTGCAGAGGTTATGCCTCCTTTTTCCATTGATTCTTTAATACTTTTTAATTTAGACGCATTGATGCCAATTCCATCATCTCTAACACTAACTCTTATTCGGTTATTCTCCTCTGCTTGTTCAACAATAACATCAACCGTACATTGTCCAAGCTTATTTTCTGCTCCATGTAATACAGCATTTTCAACTAATGGCTGTATTAAAAATTTAGGAATTCGTACTTCTTCAAATGCTTGAGGTAGCTTTATATGCCATTTTAACTGCTCTCCAAATCGCATTTTCATTATTTCCATGTAGTCCTCGATATGTTCTATTTCATCTTTTATACGTACCCACTCCTCCTCTGAGGAACGAGAGATTGTATATCGAAATAAATTAGACATCGTAACAACAAGTTCTGCCAGCTCTTCCTCCTCTTTCTCTTCTAATGTCCAATGAAGGGCATCTAAAGTATTAAATAAAAAATGAGGATTAATCTGAGCTTGCAGTGCTCTTAATTCACTACGGCTCCGAATTATTTCCTTTTGATATACCATTGTGATCAAATGATTGGTTTCTTTTACAAGCTGATTATATGTACTGTTTAATTCGTTTATTTCATTTACAGAAGAGATATTAGGTGTCGATGGCAAAGAGCCTTCGCTTGCAAATCTCATCGTATTTGTTAGCCGAATAATGGGTCTAGTAATAATATTGGATAGAAAAAATGAGCAGATGAAATATATTAATAATCCAATTAAGCCAGCTAAGAGGATACTTGTTCTTACCACCGTTATCCCTTTTGTTAACGTACTGAACGGAGTTAGGATGAGAACCGTCCAACCAGTTACATTGGAAAAATTCTTGGTAATCATGTAATCCCTTTCATTAATTTGAACAATTTTTTTATCCCTCTCCACAATTGACTCACTTGATTGCTCAAAATTTGTGATAATCGGTTTATTTAATTCGTCTAAAAGCATAAAATATTGATTCGTTTCACCTGTAAGCGCTTGATTTGCAAACTTAAAATAATTTCCATAAATACTAAAAAGTAAATATCCCCCATTTGCAAAACTTCGATTAATAAGGTTTACCCTTCTGATAACCAGAAAATAATTGCTGTCATTGGGATCCTCGCCGATCCACACAAGACTTCCTTTTGCGTCATCCGCCTTCTTCACCCATCTTGTATCAAGACTAGTCATTAGATTGGCATCATCCAGAGGCAAAATTCGTGTATGGTTCCTAGTAAATAATTGAAAGGAAAAAATGCCATCTGAATTAGCGGTTATTGTATTAACCGTCCCCATCAAATCTTGTTTCTCTTGAAAAGCTACATGTTTTTGATCATATTCTTTCGTCAAAAGCTTTTGTACTTTATCATTAGTAGCTACAAGCTTTGATGCCATATTTAATTGTTCATATAAGGTTTCGATTCTGCCATTTGCTTCGACTGCCACTTGCTGTATTTGTTTTTCAGCATTATTTTCTAATAATGAAGATACCTGATTAAATATCAATATACTAACAAATAAAAGAACGACTATCATAACAGATAAAAAAACAAACAAGATTTGATTTCTTAATGTATTCCATTTTCTTAATAAATTGAACATCTATTTATCGCCTTTCTCTTTATTTGCACCATTATTATACCAAATAATCACATACTTTGTTTATTCGTTATACAAATAAACATTAGTTGCAAAAAAAGAGAGTCTGTTCCATTCTTTTGTAAGAAGTTCAGACTCTTTCTTTATTACTATATATCATTATTTATTCCTTTTTGTCTATACTTATTGAATAATTGTTACTCTATTTTTCTTTTGCAACTTTCTTTGTATGCCCCTCATTAAGAGTAGCTTTACGATTCTTCTTGTAGGAGGAATTAACATAATAGCTCCTACAATATCTGTTAAAAATCCTGGGAAAAGTAATAGTAATCCCCCAATTAAAACACAAAAGCTATCTAGTATAGCGTCTCCAGGCATGATCCCTTGATTTAATTGAACCTGCACATTACGAATTGCCTTTAATCCCTGTTTCTTTAATAATATAGCTCCAAGAATTCCTGTTCCTATTACAACAAATAAAGTTTCTGGTATTCCAATTAAATTCCCTGCTAAGAGAAAGATTATAAGCTCTATTATTGGCAATAACAGCAAGCTAATGAAAAAATTTCGCAAAAATTGTCACCGCCCTTCTCTTGTCTACCTACTTATATTATACCTTTTTTCCTTTGCTGAGGATAGTAGACCGCCTTTCGTCCCACTGTTTATTTATGGTAATATCTTTTAATTTATCATTAGCATTATTTTTATAGGTGGTTTGGCGGAGGGGGCATGGAGTTGCTCTGTTTCCATTTCCATTTTTCGGTGAACATTATGAAAAGCTATTTTTCATTTCCGTTGCCAATGTAGCTTTCTTCCTTTCCTTGAACACTACTTTTTTCTTTCTAACTACTATCGTGGCTATCATCAAATAGCTTAACCTTTTCTAACTAGAAAAAAGAAGAATATCCCTTGCCTTATAGCAAGGATATTCTTCTTTTAATCATTTTTTATAGTACGCTAGCATGTCCGCTATAAACATAACCGCTACGGGAATCAACAGTAATATCTAGTCCATCTTTTAAGATACTTGTTGCGTTTTCTACACCAACGATAACAGGGATCCCAATGTTTAAGCCTACAACAGCTGCATGGCTTGTTAAGCCGCCTTCTTCAACAATTACTGCACTACATTTTTCTAATGCAGGCACCATATCGCGATCCGTTGCATTTGTCACAAGAATCGAACCAAAATTAACTTTATCTAGCGCTTCTTTAGCAGTAGTAGCGATTACAGCTTTACCAAATGCTGTCTTACGGCCAATTCCTTGTCCTTTAGCAAGAACATCTCCAATTACATGAATTTTCATGATGTTTGTTGTACCTGCTTCTCCAACAGGAAGACCTGCTGTAATAACTACTAAATCACCATGTGTAACAATAGAGCTGTTAACACCTTCTTGAACTGCTACATCTAGCATTTCATCTGTTGATTCTGATTTTTGGCTTAAGCGTGGATATACTCCCCAAACTAGCGCTAATTGTCTTTGAATACTTGCATCATATGTTACAGCGACAATTGGAGCTTCCGGACGGTATTTAGAAATCATTCTTGCAGTGTGACCGCTACCAGTTGGTGTAATTACTGCTTTTACTTCTAAATTTAATGCTGTATGGGCAACAGATTGTCCGATTGAATCCGTAATGGAATGCTCAGAATCTTTGCTACGTTTCGATAATATTTCTTTATAATTTAATGCTTCTTCTGCTCTTGAAGCAATATTATTCATTGTTTGTACAGCTTCTACTGGGTAGGATCCTGCAGCTGTTTCACCTGATAGCATAATTGCATCTGTGCCATCAAAGATTGCATTTGCTACGTCACTTGCTTCTGCGCGAGTAGGACGTGGATTACGTTGCATAGAATCTAACATTTGAGTTGCAGTAATAACAGGTTTCCCTAAAGTATTACATTTTTTAATTAATAATTTTTGTACTAATGGTACTTCCTCAGCAGGGATTTCTACTCCTAAATCACCACGAGCAACCATTAATCCATCAGAAACCTCTAAAATTTCATCAATATTATCCACACCTTCTTGGTTTTCAATCTTAGGAATAATATGGATATGAGAAGCATTGTTATCTTCTAATAATTGTTTAATTTCTAAAACATCAGATGCACGGCGTACAAAGGATGCTGCGATAAAATCAATTCCTTGTTCAATACCAAAACGAATATCATTTGCATCTTTTTCAGTCATACCAGGAAGCTTTACAGCTACTCCAGGAACGTTTACACCTTTTTTGTTTTTTAATGTTCCAGAATTTAAGATTTTTGTATGTATTTCACCAGCTGATTTGTCTATTTTCGTTACTTCTAGACCAATTAAGCCGTCATCCAATAGAATTTTGCTACCTGGGTCCACATCATCAATTAATCCTTCATAAGTAACAGAGAATTTTTCTGTAGTACCTTCCACTTCTGTCATTGAAACGATGATATCATTTCCAGCAACTAATTCAATTGCGCCGTCTTTCATGTTATTTGTTCTGATTTCTGGACCTTTCGTATCTAAAAGGATCGCAATATTGTTTCCAGTAATCTCTGCTGCTTCACGAATATTCTTTATTCTAGCACCATGTTCTTCAAAATCGCCATGGGAAAAGTTAAGGCGAGCAACATTCATTCCAGCTTCCATTAATTGCGTTAATTTTTCCACGCTTTCACTTGCAGGACCAATAGTACATACAATCTTTGTTTTACGCATTAATAATTACCTCCGATAAATAATAGTAAAAAAATAATAGCTAATTTCACAGCATTTTAGGAATTTATGAGTTATCTGTACAATGAAATAGACGAGATAATCATAAATTCCTATCGATTTATTAAATAGATAATTCTTTTGATAAGTGATATAAATTACTATCAATCGTGTGTTTACGCGCTAAAGCTTCAATGATATCATAATCAACCAGTTGATTTTTCTCGATACCTACAGCTCGTCCACCTTTACCTTCTACAAGAAGCTCAACTGCATAAGCACCTAGACGGCTCGCTAATACACGGTCTTGAGCAGTAGGGGAACCACCACGCTGCATATGACCTAATACAGATACACGTGTATCGAAATCGGTATTTTCTTCAATCAATTTACCAATTTCAACACCACTTGCAACACCTTCAGCAACGACAATAATACTATGTTTTTTGCCGCGTTCTTGCCCTTTTTTCAATCTGCCAATAATCTCTTCTAAATTAAAGCCTTCTTCAGGGATAAGAATTGTTTCAGCACCACCAGCTAAACCAGCCCATAATGCGATATCGCCAGCATTTCTTCCCATAACTTCAATAATAAATGTTCTTTCATGAGAAGTTGCAGTATCACGGATTTTATCAATTGCATCAATGACTGTGTTTAGTGCCGTATCAAAGCCAATGGTAAATTCTGTTCCAGGTATATCGTTATCAATTGTACCAGGAACGCCTACACAAGGATAACCTTGTTCTGTAAGCGCCTTCGCACCCATATAAGATCCGTCTCCTCCAATAACAACAAGACCATCAATATTATGTTTTTTTAATTGCTCAATTCCTTTTTGTTGTCCTTCTTTTGTTTTGAATTCTTCACAACGTGCAGAGAAAAGGAATGTTCCACCACGATGAATTATATCGCCAACAGAACCAACTTCTAACTTTTTGAAGTTGCCGCTAATTAGTCCCGCATAACCACCAATAACTCCATATACTTCTACTCCATGAAAAATCGCTTTACGAACTACTGCTCTAACGGCAGCGTTCATTCCAGGTGCGTCACCGCCACTTGTTAATACACCAATTCTTTTAACTGTCATTTCCTCACCTCATAATTTCTTAACAAATAAATTATGTAGCATAACATACATGTACTATTATATAACAAATTATCTGTCTGCAACATTTTTCACAAAATTTACATATATAATTTTATGTAATGCTAACTTTTGTAAATTAATCTAGAAAATGTTTATTCTCTATTAATTCCCGATATTTGTACCCAATTATCCATTAAACAATTCTACCATATCATGAAGAATCGCGCATCTCAACTTAAACTATGAAAAAAATAAAAGACGGAATAATCAGCAAACTGAAACCGCTTTATACTGACGCATATTATAGGTCTTTCCCTATTTCTATCACTTTAAACCATGTCAACAAAATCATTTTAACAGTTTTATCATACACATTTCATTATTTTTTATGTATATGTTTTCGGCACTTTATTGTAAAGTTATGTCTAGCTTTCACTAGTTTTATCTTACATATAACAGAAAGCGTAAATTCTAAATAGTTACTCAAATAGTTTCATCAAAAAGACTGTAGACAGTTTTTCTTTATGTCTACAGTCTTAATTCTTGTTATTAGCGTTTTTTAACTATTTTTATATGCTCCGATATTTTTGAACTTATCATAACGATGATTCACAAGTTCTTCCTTTGTCATCCCTTTTAATTCTTTCAGAGATGCATATAAAACCTCATCGATTTGTACCGCTTGTTCTTTTATATCATGATGTGCTCCACCTTTTACTTCTCTTATAATCGAATCGATAATACCTAATCCTTTTAAGTCTGGAGCAGTAATTTTCATTTTTTCAGCAGCTTGTTTTGCCTGTGCAGCATCTTTCCATAAAATAGATGCTGCACCCTCAGGAGTAATAACCGAGTAAGTGGAATTCTCCAGCATATGGATATGGTTACCTACACCAAGAGCTAATGCTCCACCACTACCACCTTCCCCAATTACGATACAAACAATTGGGACTTGCATGGATGCCATTTCAAATAAATTTTTTGCAATGGCTTCACTTTGTCCTCTTTCTTCGGCAGCTTTACCTGGATATGCTCCTTTTGTGTCAATAAAACAAATAATGGGACGATTAAACTTATCCGCTTGCTTCATCAAACGAAGCGCTTTTCGATATCCTTCTGGATGGGGCATTCCAAAATTCCTACGAATATTTTCTTTTGTATCCTTCCCTCTTTGATGACCAACAATTGTTACAGGCAAACCTTTATATTTTGCAATTCCGCCAACAATTGCCTCATCATCTCCAAATCCTCTATCACCATGCAACTCGATAAAATCTGTAAACAAATGAGAGATATAATCGAGAGTCGTTGGTCTATTTGGATGTCTAGCAATCTGAACCCTATCCCATGGCTTCATATTATCATAGATATCATTTTCAAGTTTTTTTAAGCGAAGCTCCAATTTTTCAATTTCTGTACTTAAATCAACATTTGCATTTTCCGAGAAATCTTTCAACTCTTTAATTTTATCTTTCAAATCATTTATCGGCTTATCAAAATCTAATCCTACCACTCTAAATCACCACCAGTTTGATGCATTTCCAGCACTAAGCTAAGCTTTTCTTTTAACTCTAATCTAGGTATGACTGCATCTAATTGACCATGCTTTAGTAAAAACTCTGCTGTTTGAAAATCCTCAGGAAGTTCTTCTCCAATTGTTTGCTCAATAATTCGACGTCCTGCAAAACCAATTAATGCTCCTGGTTCAGCAAAATTATAATCACCAAGCGAGGCGAAGCTTGCAGAAACTCCTCCTGTCGTTGGATGTGTCATAATCGTTATATATAAACCACCATTATCACTAAATCGTTTTAATGCGGTACTCGTTTTAGCCATTTGCATCAAACTTAATACGCCTTCTTGCATTCTTGCTCCACCTGAAGCAGTAAAAATGATAAACGGTACAGAAAGCTCGTCTGCCGTTTCAATAGCAAGTGTTATTTTTTCTCCAACTACCGATCCCATACTCCCCATTCGGAAAGAAGAATCCATTACTGCTATCACTACTTTATTTCCATTTATTTCGCCAGTGCCAGTAACAACTGCTTCATTCATATTCGTTTTCTTAATATCTCCAGCAATCTTATCCTCATAGCCAGGAAAATGTAACGGATTGCCTGTTTTCATGTCCTCATTTAGTTCGATAAAAGTTGCTTCATCAAGGATACTATTCATTCTTTCATATGCTTTCATTGGTAAATGATACCCACAATTCAAACAAACCTTTAAATTCTTCTGTAGCTCACGTGTATACATTATTTTCTTACAATTAGAACATTTTGTCATAATACCTTCAGGAACTTCATTTTTCGATAATTCTGAAGGCAATGTAGCATATTTAAGTTTTTTCGATTTCGAAAATATCCCCTTTATCAATATGGAAACCTCCCCATAAGTAACAATTTAGATTTGAATCGGATTCCTGTCATTTCCATGCACCATTATTCATTTAAAGTTATTGTAACTACTACACACACTCCATAATTTCATTTGATTCTTATCATGTAATGCATCTAATAGAAGGAGGAAATCTTCCCTTCTCCATCCTTTTGTAGGAATCTTTAAGGAGTGATAATAGTCATTCAAAATTGTCCATAAACGATGGACCAAAAAATTATCAGCTATTTTTATTAACTGAAAGAAAAATTCACTTTCTGACCGTTCTTGCACTTTCACCCATTGTTTTAAATATTCGATTTCATCTGCTGTTATTTTTTCCATCGCAATATATAGAGCGTTTAATTGAATATAATTCTTCGTCTCCAAAACATCTTGCTTGGCTTTATCATTCTGCAAGATGAATGTACTGATTAGTTCTACTAGTTTATGACCTTGGAAATCACGAAGAAAGGTTCCTTCCCCTTTTCTTGTTTCAATAAGTCCAAGTAGCTCTAATGCCCTCAAGGCTTCCCTAATAGACGATCTTCCAGCTCCTAGCGTTTCACTTAATACCCGTTCAGATGGAAGCTTGTCCCCAGGCTTAAGACCATTCTGATCAATCATTTCTCGTAAATGATTAACGATATCCACATATAATTTGGATTCCTTTGAAGATGATTCATTCACCTTATGTCATCACTCACTTCTTTCTTGCCATAATAGGGCAAATATAATTAGAAAATAAATAAAGTATAAGTACAATAATCCAATCCAAAAAATTTCGCTAAGTGGTCTGACCAGTTAGCTTATTAAACAATATACTATCTTTGAAAAGTTGTAAAGTTTTATTCAGCTAAGATAACTTGATTAGTACCAAGCAGAGCAGTTAATTCTTCGATACATTCCTTACTTGGAGAAATTTTATATTCTTCGCTCAAAATTATATTTTTTCCTGTTTCTTCATAGTGAATAATAACAGGAGTAATTCCTGGATATTTCCTAATAATCGTAAGAAGCTTTGCTTTTTGGTCAATCATTTTTTTCTCACTCATCACTTTAATAAATAGCTTATGATTTTTTTTAGGAAGTGATTGGACTATCGTTCCCATCGATTCAACCATTTGAATAACTAGTTGTTTCGTTCCATTTCTGTCTTCACATTTCCCTTCCATATAGACCGTTTCACCTATTTTTAGCAGTTCATGATATTTTTTAAAGACAAGTGGAAATATAACGCCTTGAATGTCACCGCTTTGATCGCTTAACTGTATAAAAGCCATTGGTTCGCCTTTTTTTGTACGTATTGCATTTAATTCTGTTATATATACAATACATCTTTGTTTCTTCCCTGTTTCTATTTCATTAATGGGAGTAGTTTGTAAAGAAGTCTGATACTGTTTATAAATAGATACTGGGTGGTCTGACAAGTAAAATCCCAATGCATCTTTTTCTAAAGCTAATTTATCCTCTACTTTAAGTGGCTCCACTTTTACATATTTCGGCTTAAAAAAGAAATCGTCGTCACTAAACAAATCATTTTGGTCTGCATCCTCTGGATGAACTAACTGTGCATGCTGAATTGCCACATCAATGGTAGCAAGCAGCGTAGCCCGGTCTACGCCAAATTCATCAAAGCTTCCTGAGTAGATTAGCATTTCCATCACTTTTCTATTTATCGTCTTTGGAGAGACACGAATACAAAAATCAAATAAATCCTCAAATTTTTTCTGATTTCTTGCCTTTAGTATTTCTTTCATTACGTTTGTGCCAATCCCTTTTATCGCAACTAAACTATAACGAATTTTGTTCTTTTCAACTCGGAAAAAGTAATTACTTTTATTAATGGATGGCGGAGCCACTTCGATATTCATTTGTTTTAATTCTTGAATATATTGAAGTATTTTCCCTGTATTTCCAATAGACGATGTCAGTAACGAAGCCATAAAATATAGTGGATAATTAGCCTTTAAATAAGCAAGCTGATAAGCAATCATACTATATGCCACTGCATGGCTCCTATTAAAACCATAATTAGCAAATCGTACTATTAACTCATATATTTCATTCGCCGTTTTCTCGTGATATCCTTTCCTTGCCGCACCTTTTACAAAATGAATCTTTTCTTGTTCTAGAATATCTTTTTGTTTCTTGCTCACAGCTCGCCTTAACAAATCTGCCTCTCCTAGCGAAAAACCAGCCATTTTAGAAGCAATTTGCATTATTTGCTCTTGATAAACAATTACTCCATATGTGCTGCTTAATATTTCCTCTAAATCAGGATGATAATAGTTAATCGACTCTTTGCCATGTTTTCTATTGATGTAATGAGGAATATTTTCCATTGGTCCTGGACGATAAAGCGCATTAACGGCTACAATGTCTTCAAAATCAGTTGGCTGTAGCCTTTTTAACACATTGCGCATTCCTTCTGACTCCAATTGAAATATCCCAGTTGTCTCCCCTTTACTTAGAAGCTTGAACACAGCTGGATCATCAATCGGTATTTTTCTTATATCAATCTTTTTCTTAGTTGTTTTGTAAATCATTTCAAGAATAGATTCCATGAAAGAAAGATTTCTTAATCCGAGAAAGTCCATTTTTAATAAACCAAGTTCTTCTAAATATTCCATGCTGTACTGTGTTAAGTAAATATCTTCATGCCCACTCTGAATCGGAATAATTTCCACAAGCGGTTGTTGACTAAGGACTACGCCAGCAGCATGCGTAGAAGTGTGCCTTGGAAGCCCTTCAATTTTACAAGCGGTATCAAACAGTTTTTTATTACGAGGAGATGCTGCAACAAATTGCTGCAATCGAGTTGATTCTTGATAGCTCTGTTTAAGATTGATTCCTAGCTTAGATGGAATCATCCTTGAAAGTTCATCCAACTCTTTTACAGATAGACCAAACGCTCTGCCAACATCTCGCAAAGCAGCTTTAGCTGCCAATGTCCCAAAGGTAATAATCTGTGCAACATGAAGTTCTCCATACTTATTTTTCACGTATGAAATAACTTTTTCACGCTTATTATCCGGAAAATCAATATCGATATCAGGCATGGAAATTCTCTCCGGATTTAGAAATCTTTCAAAAAGCAATTGATACTTAATAGGATCTACATCTGTAATATGTAAAACATAGGCAACGATTGACCCAGCGGCCGATCCCCTCCCTGGACCTGTTAGAACACCATTTTCTCGTGCGTACTTCATAAAATCCCAAACAATTAAAAAATAATCGCTATAATTCATTTTTCCAATTATGCCAAGTTCATATTCCAACCGCGCTTTATGTTCTAGAGTAGGCTCTGGATATCTTTCATTTAATCCAGCAAGACATAATTCTTTCAAATAGCTTAGTGCGTTTTTCCCTGTAGGTACAGTATATTTAGGCAAGGTAGCAAGTATACCTTCCATCTCTATCTGGCAAGATTCACCTACATTCCAAGTATTCTCAAGAATCTCTGGAACATCATGAAAAAGTTCTATCATTTCTTCTTTATTTTTTAAATAATGCTGATTGGAATTCCATTCATTTTGCTCTAAATCTGATAGCTTTTCTGAATTTTTAATTGCCTTTAAGCATTCATAAGCGAAATGATCCTCTTCCTTTAGGTATAGTACATTATTTGTTGCTACAAGCTTCACTTCTTCTTCGATAGCTAATTTCCTTAATTGTTCATTGAACGTTTCCTCAATGGATAAACCATGTCTTTGGATGGATAAGAAGCATTGGCCAGGTTCAAAAATAGACTTCCATAACAATAATGTATTTCGTGCCGATTCCATATCATCCTTCAGAATACTTTGTTCCATTTCTCCCTCGAATCCTGGGGAAATGGCTATCAAGCCCTTTGCATAATGCTTTAGCCACTTCACCGGAATTCCTTGTGGATTCTTTGTTTGAATGGCACTGGTAATTTTTAATAAATTTTTAAACCCAAGACTATTTCTAGCTAATAAGATTAATGGATATGCATTTTCTTTTTCCCTTTCACTTATTACATCTACTGTTAGTCC
>Ga0182738_1002912_pt1 | contig 19958 bp, 19 predicted proteins | sample eDN5th30CBELigMG_FD_128876 | JGI IMG/M metagenome (GOLD analysis project Ga0182738, IMG submission 128876) | Enriched Miracle-Growth compost microbial communities from Emeryville, California, USA - eDNA 5th pass 30_C BE-Lig MG (version 2)... ... | reverse complement strand
GCGAGCCGGTACGGCTGCTTGGCATTACGCTTGCGCAGCTGTCGCCACGGGAAGAGACGGCGGTACAGCTTGACCTGTTCAGCTATGAGGAACAGCCGAAGAAGGAGGCGCTGACACGCGTAATGGATGCGCTTCGGGACAAATTCGGGGAGGCGGCCGTGCTTACGGCAGGCATGCTTGGCGATGATCCGTCAGCCTTAATTCGAAATAAACGAATTAGGGGGACATCCTTGCAAACAGACGAGCATATGTTATATAGTGAGGAGTAAGAGTCATGGATTAAGGCGAATACGTTCTAATCTGTATAAGATATCTGCTTGTCAACGCATCAATTTAGGAGGGTTCATAATGGGCAAATTTACGTGGGTCGAGAAAGATACTTGCATCGCTTGCGGCGCTTGCGGGGCAACGGCTCCTGACATTTATGATTACGACGATGAAGGTCTTGCTGAAACGATCTACAATGGCGACGGAAACACCGGTAATCAAGAAATTCCGGAAGATCTGTACGACGATCTGCAGGATGCAGCTGACGGCTGCCCGACGGATTCCATCAAGATCGCAGACGTACCGTTCAACGCTTAAAATATGCACGTACAAGAAGCCTTGTCCATCGCGGACAAGGCTTTTTTTTGATGACTGTAGTGCGGTTGTTGGTCTGGTTGGTTGGTGGTAACGCCTGACGGGTGGCTAAAGGTTGCATGAGCATCTTATTGCCGAGATATCGCTGTTTTTCTTGTTCTAACGGTTGCGGAAATAGCTAATCGAGTGTGAATAGCGATTTTCTTATGGATGTAAGAGTAATAAGCACAAATACAACCGTTATCGGGGGAAAAGGTGTTAATTCAGCTGAATAAGCCCATCTGCAACCGTTAGGCAGCTCGCGAGGCCATTCGTACTACGATTCGGTACATGCCATTTCGCCTCATATGGAAGAATGCCCCTAATATAGATCAGCGAATAGCAGTCAAGCAAGATTTCTACCATTCCATCCAATTCTAGTTCAACGAAATCGTGTCACTAACCGATATAATATAGAAAAGATGACGCGGTCGGAGGGGATTAGATAGATGGAGCCGATTCGGAATTCAGAGCATCTGAAGGAATATGTGAAGCTGCATCCGGAGAATCGGATGGCGTGGTATTTGCTCGGGAAGCAATATGAGCTGCAGGGGAGAGCGGCGAAGGCGAATTATTGCTTCATTCAGGCCGGCGATATATATGAAGCGTATGAGCAGCGGCCAGATCCGCTGTCGGAAGCACAGGAGCAGGTGCGGGCGCAGGCTGAGCATGCGATGGAGTGGCTGCGGAAGGAGCGCAAGCGCCGAATTCGCTGGCGCGCTGTTTATGTAGCTGCTGCCATTCTGCTGATTGCAGTTGTGTTCTCCATTAACCGATCAAAGACGAACAATGAAGCGGCTCCTGCCATTAAGCCCATCTCATTGTCAACTGTCGGTGTTGCGCTTGTGGAATCAACAACGGCAGACGAGCTCAGCGATGCCATGCAGCAGTTAATGGTAGGAGATCGACGGGCGGCGCTTGGTATTGCGGCCAAGCTGCAGCAGGAAGGCAATTGGCGTAATTGGAATGGAACGACGGAGCTGCTATTTGCAGTCGAACAGCTGCCTCAAGGCGGCGTCATGCAGCTCAGCTGGTATGAGTCGCGGCTGTGCAATTGTTCGCCGGCTGATGCAGCGAAATCTTATGCGGCATATAGTGACTGGACACAGGAGCAGGAGCAGCGTTGGACGCTGGCCAGCGGAATCCGTAATTATTATAGTCGGACGGGTCATTGGCCGGCATCGGTTGACGATCTGGTGAAGCCGTATCCGAACAACTACATAGCAGGCGATACGCCAATCATGCATGCGATGTTCGAGCGGTTGGTGACAGAGCTGAAGCGAGAATTGAAGGGACAAGCTTCAAGCGAAGGCAACGGCAGTGCAGGAATAACTGGGGATCAGAAGTCGGATGCGAACGGGAAAGCGGGAGCTGGACAGAGTGCCGAACTCCAGCAAGCTTCCAAGTGGTCGAATACGCCTCTGCAAATCCGGGTTGACAAAATGACGCATCGGTTAGCAGTTATCAGCGATGATATTATTGTTCGTTCTTATAAAGTAGGGTTAGGCGGTGATCGAACGCCTGAAGGGTCGTTCCTCATCAGCGAGAAGGTTAGAAATCCGAATGGCCGTGATGATGGACCATATGGCAGCCGAGGCATGACGCTGTCGGATACGAAGTATGCCATTCATGGAACAGATGAACCGCAGAGCATTGGTGAAGATAATTCGTTAGGCTGCATCCGAATGAGCCAAGAGGATCTCGAGGAGCTCTATGATCTGGTGCCGCTGGGCACGAAGGTGACGATACAGCAAGGGGGCTTGCCCGCCACTGTATCGGTATCGGCGGAACGCTTCCACCTGGAGCCGAAGCAGGACGAGACAAACCCCCGTCGTACATATGCATGGTTGACCTAAATCGTCAATCGCTTGGATTAGGTAAGAACCAGCAGCAAGATCATGGCGATCAGAACGACGCCAAAGATTCCAACCCACCAGTATAACATTTTCTTGTTAATGGTTTCAGGCTGCTTAGCTTTCATTGCAGGTGCTTTACGTTTCGGTGCGCTCATGCACTTCACCCTTTCTATCGAGCCAAAGTAATGGACTACCAATGCTATTATTGTAATCGTTTGCTTTCATAGCTGCAATACTTGGACATCGATAGGAGCGCTTCTCTATGCGACTTAAGGGCTGCAACTGACGCTGCAGCCCTTTTCTTTTCGTTTAGAAACAGATAAACTGGAGAGTAGAGATTTTAGACATATATAGAGGAAAGAACGGAGTGACAGATCAGTGCTGTATTCCAAAATATTAAAGCCGTTTATGTTCCGGCTTGATGCCGAACGCGCGCATCACTTGACAATCGACGGTCTGGCGACGGCAGGACGTATTCCTGGCGCAGCGTCGATGCTGAATGCGATGTACGGCGTGAAGCCTACGCCTGAGCTGGCGGTAGAGTTGTTCGGCTTGCATTTTGCCCATCCTGTCGGTCTGGCAGCGGGTCTTGATAAGAATGGAGAGGCAACGGATTGTTTCTCGAATATTGGCCTTGCGTTCATGGAGGTTGGTACGGTAACGCCGAAGGGACAGGCTGGCAATGATCTGCCGCGGTTGTTCCGTCTTCCGCCGGACCAAGCGCTTATTAACCGAATGGGCTTCAACAATAAAGGAGCCGAAGCGATGGCGGACAAGCTGTCGCGCAGACGCAGTCATAAAGTACCGCTTGCGGTCAACATCGGGAAGAACAAAGCGACGCCTAATGAGCTGGCGCATGAGGATTATCGGAGCTGCATCCAGACGTTGTATGATCAAGGCGATTTCTTCGTCGTCAACATCAGCTCTCCGAATACGCCTGACCTGCGCGCCTTGCAGCATGGCGATGAACTGAAACTGCTCCTCTCTACGGTGAACGAGGAGATGGGCAAGCAAGCTGATAAGCGTAAAGCGCCTGTAAAGCCGATTCTGGTGAAAATTGCACCGGATATGACGGACGAGCAGCTTGAATATACGGTCGATACGATTGCTGCAAGCGGCGTATCCGGAATCATCGCCACGAACACGACATTGTCTCGTGAAGGGCTTACGCATCCGAACGCGAAGGAAGCGGGCGGCATGAGCGGCAAGCTGCTCAGCGCTCGTTCGACACAGGTTATTTCAGCTGTCTATCGTCAGACAGGCGGCAAGCTGCCTATTATTGGTTCGGGAGGCATCTTTACGGCTGATGACGCATACGATAAAATTCGCGCGGGTGCAAGTCTGGTCGAGGTTTATACTGCTCTCATCTATAAAGGGCCGGGTCTGTTCCGCGAGCTGACCGATGGATTGAAGGAACGGCTGAAGCGTGACGGATTCCGATCGATCCAAGAAGCGGTAGGCTCCAATCACCACTAATCGAATCAGGAGGCGGCCGGATGGACGGAAGGAACTGGACATTATTTCTACAACCTTATGAACAGACGGTAGAGGAGCTCAAAGTCAAATTCAAGACGATGCGTGCCGAGCTGAAGATGCGAGAGGCATATGCTCCGATCGAGTTCGTAACCGGCAGAGTTAAGAAAATTTCAAGTATCTTGGAGAAAGCGAAGAGGCTGAACGTTGCGCCTGATCAGCTGGAACAAGGAATTGAAGATATTGCAGGCATACGCATTATGTGTCAATTCGTCGATGATATTCATCGTGTAGCATCTCTCATTCGATCGAGACATGACTTGGTGCTTGTATATGAGAAAGACTATATAACGAATTATAAGGACAGCGGCTATCGCAGCTACCATATGATTGTCGAGTATCCGGTTCAGACGGCGCTCGGACTCAAGAAGGTGCTGGCTGAGGTTCAGATTCGGACGCTCGCGATGAATTTCTGGGCGACGATCGAGCATTCGCTGAACTATAAATATAAGGAAAGCTTGCCGGAGGATGTGAAGGAGCGGCTGAAGAAGGCGGCGGAAACCGCTTCGCTGCTCGACGCGGAGATGTCCAGCATCCGGCAGGAAATTATCGATGCTCAGCGTGACTTCGAGGAGAACTCTAACGTCGTGTCGCGCGTGCTGACAGGCATTCAGCATCTATACTTCTATAACCGCTTCCGCGAAGCGGCCCAGTTCCAGCTGAAGTTCAACGAGTTGTGGGAGCATGAGGATGTATTCGGCTTGAAGCAGCTGTCAGACGATATTGAACAGGCAATTGTACGAGCCAAGCGCGGCAATTAGCCTCACCATCCACATGAAGACCGGGCCGGCCTTGCGGTGAGCCCGGTTTTTCATTTGTTGAGGGCTTTCTTCTTGTGAAATCCAAGGTGCACAGTTTGGGTATAGAGAAATAAGCTCGAACAATAGTTGTGCCCGAGAGGCATACGACTCCATGCACGTTGTAACTATATGCGTAAAAGTCACACGACCGACCCCTTCCGGGGTCCCGGGGTTGGAAACCCCGGGGGTCCTCCCTAGCAGGGAGGATTTAGGTGGGTAGAAATTATCAGTTTATTTTTTGTCTGAGCAGATTTGAGATAGAATAATAAGATTTTTAAAGAAAAACGGGGTCAAAGGGGCCAAGCCCCTTTCAGGAGGACATAGATGAAACAACAGTTGCCTGAAGCGTTCGTCAACGGGATGCGGACGCTGCTCGGCGAGCAATTCGATGCTTTCATGGCATCTTACGATGCGCCGAGACTTTACGGCTTGCGTTCTAACAGCTTGAAGATCGATCCGGAGCAGTGGCAGCAGCAATCGCCGTTCCACCTTCGCCCGATCCCGTGGTGTGAGACGGGCAGCTATTATGATGGCGACGATCGGCCAGGCAAGCATCCGTATTATCATGCGGGCCTATATTATATTCAAGAGCCAAGCGCAATGGCGCCGGTGGAGCTGCTGAACGTAGAGCCGGGCCATCGCGTGTTGGATCTATGCGCAGCGCCAGGCGGCAAGTCGACGCAAATAGCGGCGAAGCTGCAAGGAAGAGGCTTGCTTGTCACGAATGACAACGCTGGCGAACGGACGAAGGCATTGGCGAAAAACATTGAGCTTGCCGGTGTCCGCAACGCTGTTGTGCTCAATGAGGAGCCAGCAGCGCTTGCGCCGGTGTTCACAGGCTGGTTCGATCGGATTCTGGTCGACGCGCCTTGCTCGGGTGAAGGCATGTTCCGTAAGGACGAATCGATGATCGCCTCTTGGGAGCGGCATTCGGTAGAGCGGTGTGCAGGTATGCAGCGGGATATTGCAAGGCATGCGGCACAGATGCTCGCACCCGGCGGCATTCTCGTCTATTCGACTTGTACCTTCTCTCCTGCAGAGAACGAGGTTCAAATTGCTGAGCTCCTTGCCGGCGATCCTGAGCTGGAGCGGGTTCCTATTCTGCTGGCGCCAGGCTTCGTAGAAGGGCGTATGGAGTGGGGACAAGCTGGCGACCACAGCATCAAAGACAGAAGTCCTATGCAGAGCGGCGACAACGAGCCTGCTGAAGATGTGGCTGTTACACCTATTCATACACTTACAAAAGCTGCCCAAGCAGATGATCGTATAGCGGAGTCGGGAATGGCGCGGTTGTGGCCGCATCTGCTGGATGGCGAAGGCCATTTCGTTGCGGTTGTTAGACGGAAGCTGGGTACAGCCGAGAGTCAATTAGATACCGACTCAGCAGCGAAACTAGCTGATCGTCATGAAGAGGTGCTCGCAGCCAGCGAGCAGCCAATTGGACGCAGCAATCGTGACCGGCTCGTCCGCCGTGATGAGGGACGGATGGGACGAGATGACCGTTCGCCTCGTGGAAACGGCGGGAAAGGTGCAGGAGCCAGCAAGCGTGCCAAAGGCAGCAAAGCCAGCGGTGGCGCTGCAGCGGTGACGGTTGATCCTGCTGAAGCATGGCGCAGCTTCGCGGACGAGCATTTGATCGGCGCAGACGAGTGGTCGGGCAAGCTCGTCGCATATGGCTCGCGCGTCTATTGGCAGCCATTGGGGCTGCCATCGCTGGACGGGCTGCGAGTCGTTCGAGCAGGCTGGTATTTGGGTGATGCGGGGCCGCATCGCTTCGAGCCATCGCAGGCGCTCGCGCTTGGTCTGCGTCGAAGCGAGATGAAACGGTCGTGGAGCGGCAGCGTAGATGACGCGGCGATCATGCGATTCCTGAAGGGGGAAACGCTTCATTTGGCGGCAGAGGAGCTGATCTTCATCGGAGAGGATACGGCTCACAAAGGCTATACGCTGATATGTGTGGACAGCTATCCGATCGGTTGGGGCAAATATGCGTCTGGCGTGCTCAAGAACGAGCTGCCGGCAGGTTGGAGATGGGTGTAACGATGGCGAAGAAAGATAAAGCAGCAGGAGCAAGGCTTCGGCTGGACAAGCTGCTGTCGAATATGGGCTATGGGACACGCAGCGAGATCAAACGAGCGGTGAAGCAGGGAGTTGTCACGGTTGACGGCAAAGTCGTGAAGGACAGCGGCATGCAGATTAAGCCCGATGAGCAGCAGGTTGCTTATGCCGGGGAAACGGTGGTGTACCGCGATGTCATCTATCTGATGCTGCATAAGCCGCCAGGCGTCGTCTCGGCGACAGAAGATACGCGCGATGAAACGGTAATCGATCTGCTGGAGCCAGATGATCAGGTGCTGGCACCTTTTCCAGTCGGGCGGTTGGATAAAGATACAGAAGGCCTGCTCCTGCTGACGAATGACGGTCAGCTTGCGCATGATCTGCTGTCGCCGAAGAAGCATGTGCCCAAAACGTATATTGCGAAGATTCACGGCAGCCAGCCCGTGAGCCTGCACGATAAGAAGCAGTTCGAGGAAGGCGTTGAGCTGGATGACGGGTATGTCACGCTGCCTGCTCAGCTTGTTATTGATTCCGCGGAGCTTCTTGGCGAGCTGTACGAATGCTGGATTACGATTACGATTCATGAGGGCAAATATCATCAGATTAAACGGATGTTCCAGGCGGTCGGCAAGCAGGTTGTGTACTTGAAACGAGTGTCGATGGGGCCGCTCAAGCTCGATGAGTCGCTTCCGATTGGCAGCTATCGCGAGCTGACGGAGGAAGAAGTTGAGATGCTGCGAGCACACAAGAACGGCGATCGATCCTAATTAACGTAAAGTGGAGAGTGAGAGACATGACAAGAGAAGTGCTGCCATTCGAATTAATCGCATTGGACGTTGACGGAACCTTGCTGACGGACGATCATGAGCTGACGGAAGGAACGCGCCAAGCGGTTCGTGAAGCTGGACTGCGCGGTGCGGAAATTATGGTATGTACAGGCCGCGGTCCTGGCGGCGCTTTTCAAATTATGGACAAGCTTGGTCTGCAAGGCATTGTCATTACACATAACGGCGCGGCGACGATTGATGCCGATGACAAGCGTATCGTTCATCAGTACGAATTTACGCTGGAGCAGGCAAGCCGCTATATGAACTATTGCTGGGAGCAGGGGGTTCATTTTGACCTGAATACGGCATTTGATCTGTACCTGTTCACGCAGCTGGATCAAGAAGGACTCGACATGTATGCGAAGTACGGCATCGTGCCAATCGTCATTGAGAAGGATCAGATTCCAACGGGGCTGGTCAAAATGACTGTATTCGCCGATCCAAAGACGCTCGATACGATTGAGGCGGAATGGCGGACTTGGGAGACGGAGCTGCAGATCATCCGGAGCGGTGAATACTTCATCGATATTCAGCATCCTTCGGCGAATAAAGGAAGCGCACTGGAGCAGTATGCGAAGCAGCAGAACATTCCGCGCGAGCGTGTCATGGCGATCGGCAACTATTATAACGACATCGGCATGCTTCATTTTGCAGGATTGGGTGTCGCAATGGACAACTCGCCCCAAGAGGTGAAGGAAGCGGCGGATGAACACACACTCTCGAATGCAGAGGATGGCGTCATGCACGCCCTGAATAAATTCGTGTTGAACATATAAATGATATAGACAGAAAAAACGCCAAGCAGCTAAGCTGCCTGGCGTTTTCTGTATTGGTGTCGCATAGCTCAGGTGATTAGTACAAGATTCCGCGAGTAACAATTACCAGCAGAATGAACAGAACCAGGATGACACCTGCCGTCGTGAAACCTCCACCGCCGTATACACCGGACATGCGATATTCCTCCCTGACTCGAATTTCCGGCACCCAAGGCTGCTGCGTCTTGTTGATCGTCTTCCTTGCTGCTCGGTATACAGTATAATATGATGATCAGCCCGTTACGTTTGGACATTTGCCCTGTATACCGGAAGTTTGGGCAATGACCTACCCTGGGATTGCGATGGATGCGCCGGAAACATGAAGGACATACGACCGTGCATGATAGCTGTGTCGGAGACGGATATCCAATGCGGCTGCGGTTCATTCGGACACGCATCCTTGTTAGGTGAGACGGCGAAGGCCTTTGGGCAAATGGTTCTTCAGCTGGCCGCTGCTTGCCTTGGCCCAGCCAAGCGGGAAGCCATCGGCTGCAACGATGGTCCAGCCGGAATGCTCGTTCTCGTCTTGCACAGCTTCGCCGCGCAGGTAAGCTGCAGTCTCGGGTGCGTCTGCATGGAAGCTGGCCAGCCTCGCGATTTCCTCGGGACGGACGGCGAGTGCGAGTGCATGAGCAGGCTCGATCCGTTTCGTCTTGAGCTCGCCAAGCTGGAGACCGGGCCTCACGACCTTCAGCCCTTCGATGGAGGCAGCGTTGAAACGCCCCTCCTTGTCATGAGGCAGCCAGTAGAGCGCATCTCCGAATCGAACCGGCTCGCCGGGGCCAAGCTTGAAGCCGGGCAGCGCTTCCTCGGCGAATGCGTCGAACAGAGCCATGTCGGCGGCTAGGCTGTTGTTACCGGGTTTGGCTTTGCCTTTGCTGCGCTGAGGCGAGACCCGCTTGTCTCTGCTTGCTTTTTGACTAATCGGCACGAAGGCGGTGCGTCCTGCATCATCCCCTGTTGATTTGTACAGCACTGCGACAAAATGGCCTTCCCCCTCGCACCGATGAGGCCACAGCCGTTCGGTTATTTCGAGCTTGAACGCAGGATGGGCTGCAATGAAGGCAGCCATCGCGTCTTCATTCTCCGAACGATTGAACGTGCAGGTCGAATAAACAAGCCTTCCGCCTGGCTTCAGCATGATCGCGGCATGCTCGAGAATATCGGCCTGTCGGTCTGCACACATCTGAACATGAACCGGCGACCATTCGTTGATCGCATCGGGGTCCTTGCGGAACATGCCTTCACCAGAGCAAGGCGCATCGAGCATAATGCGATCGAAGAACTGCGGGAAACGGGCAGACAGCACATCGGGCGGCGCGCAGGTAACGACCGCGTTGCGAATGCCGTATCGTTCGACATTCTCGCTTAGTATGCGGGCGCGCGCAGGATGAATCTCGTTCGAGATCAGCAGACCTTCGCCTTGCATGCGGCCTGCGATTTGGGTCGTTTTGCCGCCGGGCGCTGCTGCGAGATCAAGGATCGTCTCGCCCGGCTGCGGGTCGAGTGCTTGGGCTGCCGACATGGCGGATGGCTCCTGGATATAGTAGATGCCTGCGGCATGGTAAGGATGCTTGCCGGGTCTTGAGGCTTCATCGTAGTAGTAGCCGGTCTCGCACCATGGGATTGGCCGCAGCGTAAACAGCTTCTGAAGATTCTGAATCGCTGACGGATTCGTATCGCTGCTCAGCTTTAATGGATTCAGCCGCAAGCCATAGGCGCGCGGAGCGTTGAAGCTGGCGAGAAATTCGCTAGCTTCTTGTTCGCCAAGCAGCGCCCGCATCTGCTCGACATAGGTGTCTGGCAGGGCGATGTTGTTGGTGTTTGGGGTAGGGGTCTGTGTATCCGATATATCAGACAACGTAAAGCACTCCTTCTATGTAGTGGAACCACGGAATTCAAAAGTATTAGTACTCGCTTCCTAGCCGACTGGAGTATTAGGTGAAATACAGAAGAAGCCAAGGCGCCCGCGAAAGGGGCCTTGGCGTTCTGTTATGCGAAAGGCAATCGCTGACGATTACCGTCCGCGCCGTCCGCCTCCGCTATTGGAGCGGCCGCCGCTGCGACCGCCGCCATCCGAGCGGCCACGGCCGCCGCCGCGTGGGGCGTCCGAACGACCGCGGCCGCCAGTATTGCCGCCGCGTCCTTCGGAGCGGCCGCCTCTGCTGGAGCTGCCGCGGCTGCTCGTCGGCGCGGAATCCCACGGATTCGCGCTTGCATCAGCTCCGCGCTTGTTCGCGAGCACGCTGCCGCCAGCAAACGATCCGCGTGGCGCGGATGAACCGCCGCCGCGTCCTGCTGGCGCGCTGCCTCCACGCCCTGCGGCAGCGTTGCCGCCTCGCGGAGCTGTGCCGCCACGGCTCAGCATTGGTGACGGCTCGTTCCAGGCATCGGCATCGAAGCCGCGTTTGCCGCCGCGGCCCGCGGCTGGAGCGGCGCTCCAAGCGCTGGCTTGCGCTGCTCCGCGGCCGCGGCTCGAGCCGGCTTCGCCACGACCACGACCACCTGCCGATGCTGGTACGTCGCCACGCGCTGCATTGCCGCCGCGACCGCGCGCGCCGCCGGAGCGCTGGTCGACGCCGCCTGCTCTGCCTCTGCCTCCGCCCCGCGGACCGCCGGCTTGGCCGCCACGGCTTGCCGCTTCGCGCTCTTCCTGCGCACGGCGGCCCTGCTTGTCAGGCTTCACGCGAATTGGCAGATCGCCTCGCGCAACAGCCGAATCATCGCGTCGCTCAATTCTCGTATTGAGCGCACGCTCAATGTGAGCAACAGCTGCCGCATCGCGTGGCGTCATAAGCGTCACGGACATGCCGTTGTTGCCGGCACGGCCCGTCCGGCCGATACGGTGAACGTACGATTCTGCGTCCATCGGCAGATCGTAGTTGAAGACGTGCGTGACGCCTTCGACATCCAGTCCACGTGCCGCGACGTCCGTCGCAACGAGCACTTGCAGCCGCGCGTCGCGGAACCGCTTCATGACCTGCTCGCGCTTCGCCTGCGACAAGTCGCCGTGTAGCTCATCGCTCTCGATGCCGCGCTCTTGCAGCGCTTCGTTCAGCTTCTTCGCGCGGAGCTTCGTCCGGCAGAATACGACTGCCAGGTATGGACGGTAAAGTCCGATCAGCTCGACAAGCGTATCTTCCTTACGGCGGTCCGTCGTCTCAATCGCGATCTGCCTGATCGTATCGACCGTTACCCGTTCAGGCGTAATGCGAACATCCTGCGGATTGCTCATATATTCGGCGCCGAGCCTGCGGATCGGGTCTGGAATCGTCGCAGAGAACAGCATCGTCTGACGGTTCTGTCTCGGCATTTGGGAGATGATCGATTCAACCTCGGACAAGAAGCCCATGTGCAGCATTTGATCCGCTTCGTCGAGGACGAGCATGCGGACTTTGCCAAGCGATACCGTCTCGCGGCGCAGGTGATCAAGTAATCGTCCCGGTGTTGCTACAATGATATGCGGCTGGCGGTTTGCCAGCTTGCGGATCTGGGATTCCACGTCCTGCCCGCCGTAAGCGGCAAGGACACTAGCGCCTGCAGCAGGAGCGAGCTTCGCCATCTCTGCTGTAATCTGAAGCGCCAGCTCGCGCGTCGGCGTGAGCACCAGCGCTTGCGTTTGGTCTTTGCTCGTATCGATGCGGGAAAGCAGCGGAAGCGCGAACGCAAATGTTTTGCCCGTACCGGTCTGCGCTTGCACGATCACGTCCACGCCCTTGAGCGCGAGCGGGATTGCCTTCGTCTGAACCGGCGTAGGAACTGTAATCCCATATGAAGTGAGAACACTCGTCAGCTCTTGCGAGACGCCAAGTGTTGCGAACGTAGTTGCCATTGTCGTATGAACTCCTCTTTGTATACGGCTGTTGCCAACCGTCTTAATCCTATCCAGTATACCAGCAACAGGGCTTTGGTGCACCTTTCCTTCATTGGAAGGACTGGTTTGCAATAGAGGGGGCCTATGTTATACTATTGCCGAACATATGATCTTCTAGGCGTTACAGCATTGCGGGAGAGAATAAAGGGTGATGACGGTATGGCGTTCGGCGTAAACAGACAAGAGCTGCAGGAATGGAAGAAGCGTGTGCTGCGAGGAGAAATCGCCCTGCTGACGCATTACTGGTACGATGAACGCTGGCCGGACAATCGGACGATAACGAAGGTTGGCTGCAGTGATTTGAACCGGTTAGCAGATTGGTGCCGCTCGCATGGCCTTGATCCGATGTACATTCATCGACGGGAGAAATTCCCGCATTTTGACCTCATAGGTCCTAGTCAGCGGACGATATTGGAGCAAATGGGCAGGCGGGATCTAGCGGACAAATTTCGATTGTAGACATAAGGTATGGTGATCATAACGGATACTCCGAAAGCATCGGGGACTTCTCATTGGGAGAGGTCCCTTTGTTGTGTTGTGGCGCAGTGAAATGTAGATGATAGGAAGCAAAAGAGAGGGGATTATCATGTTGAAAATTTACTGTAAGGACGATCTGTCTGATCGCATTTTATTGACTTTCACGATCGAGCATCGATCTTCTCTGCTTGACGAAATTCGAAAGCTGCCAGGGCGGAGCTGGCATCCTGACTTGCGCGCGTGGTCGATACCGGCTAACGACGGAAGCAGCGGGGCATTGATTGCGATGTGTAAAAGGAATGCGATGATATGTGAAATCGATCCTGGGCTATTGTTCAAGCTGCCTCAGCTTGCGATGCTGATCGATATTGGACAAGCGATTGAAGCCGAGCAGTATTCGAGCGAGGTTGTAGACAAACTCGACGAGCATATGCGCAGACGTGGATATGGCATACGGACGCGCAAGGCGTACCGCGGGCATATCGAACGGTTCTTGGTTGATTTTGCCAGGAAGGCTGAAGAGATTGCAAATGATCATATCCGTGCCTATACGTTAAAGCTGATCGATGCGGGGAGGGCGCATGCTTATGTGAACCAGGCGATTAGCGCTCTTCGTTACTGGTTGTGCGAGGTGGAGGGACGAACCGATTTTCCCCACAAATGGGAGCGGCCCCGCCGTCAGCGCAAGCTGCCAAATGTACTCTCCTCTGAGGAGGTGCTTCAGTTGATCGGATCCGTTAGCAATATGAAGCATCGGACCTTGCTGTCGCTCCTATATTCGTCGGGTCTTCGAATTGGCGAAGCTGTGCGGCTAAAGCCACAGGATATCGATCCCGCTCGTAAAGTGATCAAAATCCGCCAGGCCAAAGGCGCCAAAGACCGATACACCGTCCTATCGGGTGCGGCTTACGACATGCTTAAGGCTTATATGCTGCAGGAAAAGCCGATGCACTGGCTGTTCCCGGGAGCGGACCCGACGAAGCATCTTACGGAACGCACGATGCAGCATGTGTTCGAACGGGCAAGAGATCAGCTTGGCTTGCGTTCAACGGCGACGCTGCATACGCTCCGGCACTCTTTTGCCACCCATCTGCTGGAAGAAGGCACCGACCTGCGTTACATCCAAGAGCTTCTCGGCCACGCCAGCCCCAAAACGACCCAAATCTACACCCACGTCACCGTCCGCGACATCCGCCGCATCCAAAGCCCACTAGACCGCGCCCTAGCCGCCCATGCAGACAGCGCCACGCTGTTGAATGACGAGAGCAAGGGGCATGGAAAGGGAGGTAGAAGAAAATGATATTAAAAATATGGGATAATATAGTAAAATAATGTAGAGATGTTGAGTGAGTACGCATTGATCAAACGAAGTCGAAGGAGGGCTAGTATAGGCTGGTAGAGGCAGGCGTATCGATGGACTTGAAGTGAAGGTATCAAGAAGGAATCGGGAAGGTAGCGGAGATTTCCGCAATGCAGAAATCTTTAATAATCACGATCCAACACGAAACTCACAGATCACAGCTGATCCTACTTCCATCCCGACATTCGTAGGATACGGGCTAAGAGAGATGTAAATGAAATGCAGAGAATTGGTAGTTAGCAGAAATTACCGAAATGATGTAAATCAAATCTTCTTTAACAAGAAGGAAGTGGTAGCAATGAATAAGGACGATGAAATTATTAAAAGATTTGGATTAGAACCTGATATAAATCATAGAAAAGTAATTCAATCACTTTTAATAGAAGAAATAAATAATAGCATCTTGGAAGATAATGAATATCTAAAAACTCTATGTATTATGTTATTTAGTTTAGGAGTAGTAGAAGATAGTTTACTAATTTGGAAAGCAAAGCAGAAGAATTTTGATACAGGTTTTTATATTGATGTTCAGTTATTATGTGGAGCAGGATTTGAACAAACAATGGAATTTTTAAAGAGTATTAAAGAAGAGTCTGTTAGTCAACAAATTGAATACTTAGAGAAATGTAAAAGGACAGATTTTATGACTTTTAATAAAGAGAAATTGATAGAAGAATATAGAAAATACTATGGTATCTAAGAATTAATGAAGTTAAGCCTATTCAATGAGGTCGGTAACTTCTGCTAACACCATATTCACGCATCGGGCCATCCGGCCCTCGGTCCGGCAGAGGGATTTCGGGAAGCGGTTACAGTCGGACAACCCTGCACTGGCTAAGTCCGTTGGACCCGGGGCATTCGCCCCTTAAGCCAGTGAGGGTTCGTGAATACAAAGACGTTATCTGAAAGATTGCCCCGAAAAATCTGTTAGTAATCCAGTCGCAACGTCCTGTTGCTTGATGTAATAATTAAGAATCTAAATCTCATTATACCTTATAAGAAGGAGGGATTTAATTTGACAAAGATAAAGCATCATTTCGTCCCCGAATTTCATCTGGCTTTATTTACCCAGGACGGAACGAAGGATAGTACATTGTGGGTTTTTGATCAAACAAATGGGAACCAATGGGATGCTGTTCCGGGAAGTGTGGGATTTAAGAAACATCTTTACCGTGTGGATCTACCAGATACAGAACCGGATGCTATTGAAGATGTGTTTGCTTATGTAGAAGGTAATGCAGCACCCATTATAAAAGAAGTCTGTAACAGCAAAGTAATCCCTACGGGTGAAAAATATAATTGGATGATTAATTACATAGCTCTACTGGCTGAAAGAACACCAGTTAGAAGAGAGGTCTTCTCAAATCCAATGCAAGATATAGCTAAGATTATGGTACAAATGATGTTGGAGACACCCGAAAGGTTTGATTCCATCAAGCGAAGGATGAGAGAAGATGGTATCGAATTAAACGACAATGTTTCATATGAAGACCTAAGAAAATTCATATTTGAGGGCAAATATACAATATCATTTGACAACAATACACATGTAAATAATCTATTGAATGCGATAGATGCTATCATACACCCTCTAGGTGATAGAAACTGGACGGTTGCATATTCTCCTCCCGAGGTTGGTGATTTTATTTGTTCAGACAATCCAGTGAGTCTTCACTGGACAACACAAAAAGAACGAGGAATTTGGTCGTCTCCTGGTCATGGTCTCTTGGAGACAGAAGTTAGTGTTCCCTTGAGTAGTAGAATAATGCTTCTTGGCCGTTTCGAGGAAGTACCTAAAAACATCACTATTATGTCAAAGCGAAATTTAGCAATACTAAATAGTTACACGGGGATGTATGCTGATCGATTTATCTATTCGAGAGAGAATGATTTTTTATGGTACAAGCGAGATAACACTGTTGGGTACGTAGCAGATTTCAAGAGATTGATTCATGAAGAGGGCAATTAGGTTGAGTAAGCCGTAATTGTATGGCGAAATTTTGTGGGTGTTTACTAGGGTCATCAAAAACATATGTGGGCCGACGTCCTGTCTTTATTCGAAGAAGTTGGGGCAATCCATCAGATAACACCGTATTCACGCATCGGGCCATCCGGCCCTCGGTCCGCAAGAGGCATTTCGGGGAAGAGATTTCAGCGGACAACCCTGCACTGGCTAAGTCCGTCGGACCCGCGCTTGCGCGCTTAAGCCAGTGAGGGTTCGTGAATACAAAGACGTTAGATGAAATATTCGCAAACTATTTGAAAGGAAAGTTCTTCATTGACTTGGTTACAAGGCGGACCATTTTTTGAGCTCAGTTTTATCATTGAAGATGTTGAGCCTCTTCATCAAACAGTTATTAGGTTAGTAAATTCATCAACAATCAAAATAGTACTACATAATCCTCCAGAATTTATTGAAGAGTTCTACGATGGGTATCCCTTCGATGAAGATAAGCCTGAAGAGAGGATTGTTAATCAAATAAGTTTAAATCTTACAGTCCATTTTAATAGAACTCGGCAATCATTGTTATTTGTTGAACGAATTAATACCAATTTACTTTGCTTTTCGCTTTGTTTTTATGGATCAGAGATTGATGCATCTGAATGGCAACAGCTTGGTATAAGGCAATCAGAGCATAACGAGTTTTATAGTTTGCTTCGGGAATTTTATAATGAGTTTCATTTTATTATTGGGGGAAGTGCAATAGAAGAAGATGCTAAGGCTTTCTTTGATACTAATGAATGTTGGCCAGATAGCAGTTATTCAATAGAGAATATAACTGCAGAAAGTGTGAACAACAGTATGAGTATCTTTAATCAAGTAATAGTAAATAAAAAACTCGACATAATATCACAACTGGAAATTAAGAATAGATGTCTGAATGAGCTTAATGATGGAATTGAAATATCTCTTTAAGTAGCTCTTGGAAGGCGAATACTTCATCTAACAGCATATTCACGCATCGGGCCATTCGGCCCTCGGTCCGGCAGAGTGATTTCGGGGAAGTGGAAGCAACCGGACAACCCTGCACTGGCTAAGTCCGTCGGACCCGGCGCGTTCGCGCCTTAAGCCAGTGAGGGTTCGTGAATACAAAGACGTTATGCGAAACCAACGAAAGACTTTAATAATAAACCATAATTCATCATGGAGGTTGTAATATGAAACCGATTAAATATGATAATTACTTTTGGCAAGATGAAGAAGTGCGATTACGTGCTTTCCAGTCAGATGATTGGACAGGGCATTATTATAATCGTTTTGATACTCCTGCTCGCCGATTACTTGAGTGTGCAGTTGAACTTCCTCCAACAATTACGGAAGCAAAGACATTTATTGAAAGTAACGTTGATTTCACATCAAATAATGGCCGAATCGTGTTTACAATAGAAACCTTAGATGGTGAGAACGTTGGAGGAATCAATTTAAACAGTATAGACGAAAGAAACGGAACCTTTAGTATTGGAATACAAATTGATCAAGATTATAGAGGCAAAGGTTATGGAACTAGAGCAGTACGTATTCTATTACGTTATGCGTTTTTTGAAAGAAGACTGAATAAGTTTAACAATTGCGTACTCGAAGGGAATGAAATGTCTGAACGGATGTTGAGAAGACTTGGTTGTGTCCAAGAAGGTGTTAGAAGGAAAGTAATTTATACTAATGGACAATATCATGATTTAATTCTATTTGGAATGACGAAGGATGAATTCATTGAAACTCTTAAATAAAGAGATTATTTTCTTGTAGTCCGAAGAAGTCGTTGGCATCGCATAACACCGTATTCATGCATCGGGCCATCCGGCCCTCGGTCCGGCAGAGGGATTTCGGTGAAGTGGAAGCAGCCGGACAACCCTGCACTGGCTAAGTCTGACGACCCGGGCTTGCGCCCTTAAGCCAGTGAGGGTTCGTGAATACAAAGACGTTAGATGAAATACCGGTGAATAAAACCAAAAGGGGCTTCAAATGAATCAGAAATTCGATCTTTATAAGACCTTAGAAGAACTCGAAGATGAGATTTGGGATGAGCCGAGCTTCCAGTCATCTTTAGTAAGTAAAATTCATCAATTAAGAAAGAAACCAATAATAACATTTACTAATGAAGATCTTCGTCTATACATATCTCAACAAATAGGTCTAGATTATTTAGTTCCTATTGCATTAGAGAGGTTGTCATATAATCCATTTAGTTCAGGTGATCTTTTTACTGGTGATTTATTAAGTAGTGTTTTAAGGATCGATAGAGAATATTTTGATGAGAACCCAGAATTATATTTGGAATTAGAGAGTCTTGTAGAACGGACAAAAGAGATAATTAAAGAAGTTGAAGAACAACTTATTAAGTTCAGTTTTAAAGAATAATAAGTGAAAATTGATTGTAGCTCAAGGAAGACCGGGACATCCGATAACACCATATTCACGCTTCAGGCCATCCGGCCCTCGGTCCGGCAGAGGGATTTCGGGGAAGTGGGGCAGCCGGACAACCCTGTACTGGCTAAGTCCGTCGGACCCGCGCTTACGCGCTTAAGCCAGTGAGGGTTCGTGAATACAAGAACGTTAGATGAAATACCGGTAATGTTACAAAGCACGTTGGAAGCAGATGTTAATTCATCTCCTTCTTTGGTGTATAATGAAAAGAAAAGAAGTCCAGGAGGTGTTCGTAATGAGCATCGAAGAAAAGCTCCTTCAAGACTTTTTAACATTACCTGATGATAAGAAGCTTGAGGTTATTGATTTTGTTGAGTTTTTAAAGAACCGAAATAACAAACAAATTGAATCTTTGATGGACGATATCATTAATGAGAATGAAGAAGCTCTTAGGGAATTAGCGAAATGAAGAAAATAAATTTGGAACAGCTAATTCAATTTCATGGAAAGATTATTAAAGCAACCGGAGGATCAGAAGGAATAAGGGATCGAGGAGTGCTTGAAAGTGCTTTGCGAAAAGCAGAAGCAACTTTTGATAGGAAAGAACGATATGATCGAACGATCAGAAAAATAACTGTAATTGGATATGCCTTAATAAAAAATCATGGATTTGTTGACGGGAATAAGCGAATAGGAGCATCGATGATTCTGCTCTTATTACGTTTAAATCAAATACAAATTAAATATGATCAGGATGAATTAGTTGAATTAGGAATGAAAACAGCCGAAGGACAATTTAGAGAAGAACATATCGAACAATGGATAGAAGAACATCGAGTATAGAATGAGCTTGATGTTCTTTTATTATTAATATAATGAGTGAGCGAAATCAAAGAAGGCCGGCAGTGTCTAACGTAATATGAAATTACCCCAAATCATCATCCTGCATTACCCAGAAAAATCGTGCAAAATTACCCATCATAATCGACTTGGGTAAAACGAACGATGACAGAGAATCCGATACCTTTCGTAGCGAAATGACGAAAGGTGCGGGGACGGGAGATGCTGAAGATGAGCCAAATAGAGACGATTAAAGATTTGCAGGCGAAGGGTCTTGGACCGGTGGCGATCGCCGAGCGCTTGAACATCACTCGAAAGACGGTTAGCAAATATATGGCGGAAGAGATTTTTCAAGAGAAGCCAAAACAGCAAAAGGCAGACCTCCCTTCCAAGCTGGATCCGTTCAAACCGCTCATTCAGCAGTGGCTCGAAGAGGATCGCAAGAATCGTTACAAGCAGCGACATACCGCGATGCGTATTCACAACAGGCTCCAAGCAGAAGCCGAAGACTACGATGCGTCGTATCCATTG
>Ga0182738_1002910_pt1 | contig 19974 bp, 20 predicted proteins | sample eDN5th30CBELigMG_FD_128876 | JGI IMG/M metagenome (GOLD analysis project Ga0182738, IMG submission 128876) | Enriched Miracle-Growth compost microbial communities from Emeryville, California, USA - eDNA 5th pass 30_C BE-Lig MG (version 2)... ... | reverse complement strand
CGCCACCTGAGGATCCTTGCCTGCAGAGAACGCGATGGGCAGACCGGTACTGTAGTGCCGTCTAAATGGACGAGACGGCGGGAAGCGATAGATAGTGCAGACACACGAGATCAGGAAACGCTTCCTCGATCACTTCGTGAAAGCGGGCCACACCGAGGTGCCCAGCGCTTCGGTGATCCTGGATGACCCCAACCTGTTGTTCATCAACGCCGGCATGGTGCAGTTCGTGCCGTTCTTCCTGGGCCAGCGCACCCCGCCGTACGCCACCGCCACCAGCATCCAGAAGTGCATCCGCACCCCGGATATCGACGAGGTGGGCATCACCACCCGGCACAACACCTTCTTCCAGATGGCGGGCAACTTCTCGTTCGGCGACTACTTCAAGCGCGGTGCGATCGAGCTGGCCTGGACGCTGCTGACCAACAGCGTCTCCGACGGCGGTTACGGACTGGACCCCGAACGACTGTGGGCCACCGTCTATCTCGACGACGACGAGGCCATCGCGTTGTGGCAGGAGATCGCGGGATTGCCGCTCGAGCGGATCCAGCGCCGCGGCATGGCCGACAACTACTGGTCGATGGGCATCCCGGGGCCCTGCGGCCCGTCGTCAGAGATCTACTACGACCGCGGCCCGGAGTTCGGTGTCGACGGCGGCCCGGTCGCCAACGAGGACCGCTACATCGAGATCTGGAATCTCGTGTTCATGCAGAACGAGCGCGGCGAGGGCACCTCCAAGGAGGACTTCGAGATCCTCGGGCCGCTGCCGCGCCAGAACATCGACACCGGCATGGGCATCGAGCGGGTCGCCTTCCTACTTCAGGGCGTGCACAACGTCTACGAGACCGACCTGGTAAGGCCGGTCATCGATCTGGTCGCTATCCGCGCGCCGCGCGGTTACAACACCGGCAATGACGCCGACGACGTGCGATACCGGATCATCGCCGACCACTCCCGCACCGCGGCGATCCTGATCGGTGATGGGGTGAGCCCCGGCAACGACGGCCGCGGCTACGTGCTGCGCCGGCTGCTGCGCCGGGTGATCCGCTCGGCCAAGCTGCTGGGCATCGAGGGCCCGATCGTCGGCGACTTGATGGCAACCGTGCGCGACGCGATGGGCCCGTCGTATCCAGAACTGGTCACCGACTTCGACCGGATCAACCGGATCGCGGTCGCCGAGGAGACGGCGTTCAACCGCACCCTGACGTCGGGCTCGAAGCTGTTCGAGGATGCGGCGGCAGCCACCCGGTCCGCCGGGGCGACCGTGCTCTCCGGCAGCGATGCCTTCGCCCTGCACGACACCTACGGTTTCCCCATCGAACTCACCCTGGAGATGGCCTCGGAAGCCGGCCTGCAGGTCGATGAGGCCGGGTTCCGCACCTTGATGGCAGAGCAGCGGCAGCGCGCCAAGGCCGACGCCGCCGCGCGCAAGCACGCGCACGCCGACCTGAGCGCCTACCGCGAGCTGATCGACGCCGGTCCCACCGAGTTCACCGGGTTCGACGAGCTCACCACGGAGGCTCGCATCCTGGGCATCTTCGTCGACGGCAAGCGGGTGCCGGTGGTGTCGCACGAGGATGTTGTCACCGACAACATCGAGCTGGTGCTGGATCGCACCCCGCTCTACGCCGAGGCCGGTGGGCAGATCGCCGACGCCGGCACCATCAGCGCCGGGACGGCCCGCGCCGCGGTCACCGACGTGCAGAAGATCGCCCAGACATTGTTCGTGCACCGGGTCACCGTCGAGTCCGGCGAATTCGTCGAGGGTGACACCGTCACCGCGGCCGTGGACCAGGGCTGGCGCAAGGGTGCCACGCAGGGACACTCGGGCACCCACATGGTGCACGCCGCGTTGCGGCAGGTGTTGGGACCCAACGCCGTTCAGGCGGGGTCGCTGAACCGTCCGGGCTATCTGCGATTCGACTTCAACTGGCAGGGCGCGCTCAGCGACGAGCAGCGTCAGCAGATCGAGGAGGTCACCAACGAGGCGGTGCAGGCCGACTTCGAGGTGCACACCTTCACCGAAGAACTCGAGAAGGCCAAGGCCATGGGCGCTATGGCGATGTTCGGCGAGAAGTATCCCGAGAAGGTGCGCGTCGTCGAGATCGGCGGGCCGTTCTCACTGGAACTGTGCGGCGGCACCCACGTGCACAACTCGGCGCAGATCGGTCCCGTCACCATCCTGGGCGAATCGTCGGTCGGCTCCGGTGTGCGCCGCGTCGAGGCCTACGTCGGGCTGGACTCGTTCCGGCATCTGGCCAAGGAGCGGGCGTTGATGGCCGGCCTGGCCTCGTCGTTGAAGGTGCCCTCGGAGGAAGTGCCGGCTCGGGTCGCCAACCTGGTCGAGCGCCTCAAGGCCGCCGAGAAGGAGCTGGACCGCGCCCGGCTGGCCAGTGCCCGAGCGGCTGCCGCGAATGCCGCCGCCGGCGCCGAACAGATCGGTAACGTGCGCCTGGTGGCGCAGCGGATGTCGGGCGGTATCGGCGGAGGCGACCTGCGGTCGCTGGTCGGCAACATCCGCGGAAAACTGGGCGAGGGGCCCGCGGTGGTGGCGCTGATCGCCGACGGTGACGGCAGCGTGCCGTACGTGGTCGCCGCCAACGCCGCCGCGCAAGAGCTCGGGTTGCGCGCCGATGATCTGGTCAAGGACCTGGCGGCGGCGGTGTCCGGGCGTGGCGGGGGCAAGGCCGACCTGGCGCAGGGCTCCGGTAAGGACTCCGCCGGGATCGAAGCCGCGCTCGCGGCGGTCCGCGCGGCGGTCGCCCGGAGCGCGCCGGCGTGATCTCACCCCACCATCGCACCCCGGACCGGCCCGGCGGGCCGGACGATCCCGGCCGCGGCCGACGGCTCGGGGTGGATGTGGGCAGTGTGCGGATCGGGGTGTCGTGTAGCGACCCCGACGGTCTGTTGGCGACTCCGGTGGAGACGGTGCGACGACACGCCTCCGGCTCCCACCTGCGCCGGCTGGCTGACCTTGCCGACGAATACGACGTCGTCGAAGTAGTGGTGGGTTTGCCGCGCACCCTGGCCGACCGGGCCGGCTCGGCCGCCGAGGACGCCATCGCGGTGGCCGACGACCTGGCCCGGGTGCTGTCCCAACGACGTCGGCTCGCCCCGGTACGGCTGGCCGACGAGCGACTGAGCACCGTCAGCGCGGCGCGGTCGCTGCACGCGGCCGGGATGCGCTCCAAACGTCAGCGTTCGGTGATCGACCAGGCCGCCGCGGTGACGATCCTGCAGAGCTGGCTCGACCAGCGCCGAGCCCTGAGCGCGCCGGCCCCGACGGAGGACAACGGTGTCTGACGAACAACGTGGGACGGTTTACGGCAAGGCCAAACCGGAAGCGGTAGGGCCGCCGAGGCGCCGGATGAGCCGGACCCAGCGGGCCCGGGAGAACCGGCGGCGCCGCCAGCTCAACCGGCACCGCCGGATCGCCCAGGGCCTTGGCGTGGCGCTGATCGTCCTGGTCGCGATCGCCGGGGTTTTCCTGGGTTCCAAGTACTGGCACGCCGGCGGCCCCGTCGTCGACTTCACCGGTGACGGCGGCCAGCAGGTGCTGATCGAGGTGCATGAGGGTGACTTCACCACCGCGATCGGCGAAACCATGTTGGAAGCGGGGGTGATCGCCAACGTCGGAACGTTCCTCAATGCCGCGCAGGGCAACTCTGCCATCGCGGCGATCCAGCCCGGCTTCTACCGGTTGCGGGCCGAGATCCCGGCGGCCACCGCGGTGCAGCAGCTCACCGACCCGGAGAATCGGGTGGGCAAGCTGGTGATTCCGGAAGGCCGTCAACTCGATGACACCACGGACATGAAGACCGATCGGGTGACGCCGGGACTGTTCACCCTCATCGCCGAGGCCAGCTGCCTGGACCTCAACGGTGACCGCACCTGTCTTAAAGCCCAAGATCTGCGTCGCGCCGCGGAGATCGAGACGCCGCAGGCACTGTCGGTGCCCGAGTGGGCCTTGGGACCGGTCAGCAAGTTGGGGCGCGACCACCGACGCATCGAGGGACTCATCACGGCGGGCACCTGGAACGTCGACCCGACCGCGTCGGCGCCTACCGTGCTGTCGAAATTGATCAGCCAGAGCAGCGCGGAGCTGGACAAGTCCGGCCTGCCCGGCACTGCCATGCAGCTGGGCATGACGCCTTACGAGATGCTGGTGGTGGCTTCGCTGGTGCAACGCGAAGCGCTGCCGCACGACTTCGCCAAGGTGGCCAGGGTCATCGACAATCGGCTGGGGGAGCCGCAGCGGCTGGAGTTCGACTCGACGGTCAACTATCCGCTGGACCGCCAGGAAGTGGCCACCACCGACGCCGACCGGGCCAAGGTGACGCCGTGGAACACCTACGCCTCCGACGGTCTACCCGCCACCCCGATCTGCTCACCGGGAACGGACGCCCTACATGCCGCCGAGCATCCGGAGCCGGGCGACTGGCTGTACTTCGTGACGATCGACAAGGACGGCACCACTCTGTTCACCCACAACTACCAGCAGCACCTGAACAACATCGAGATGGCGCTGGACAACGGTGTCCTCGACAGCTCCCGCTGACCCCGGACCGCGCCGGGCCGCGGTGCTCGGTTCGCCGATCGCCCACTCGCGCTCACCGCAACTGCACCTGGCGGCCTACCGGGCGCTCGGCCTGCCGCACTGGACCTACGAGCGCATCGAGTGCGGCGCCGAGGAGTTGCCCGCGCTGGTCGCCGGTTTCGGGCCGGAATGGGTCGGCGTCTCGGTCACCATGCCGGGCAAGTTCGCGGCCTTGGCGTTCGCCGACGAGCGCACCCGGCGCGCCGAACGCATCGGCTCGGCGAACACGCTGGTACGCACCGCAACCGGATGGTTGGCCGACAACACCGATGTCGACGGGGTGAGCGGGGCGCTCGGTTCGGTGTCGGGGTCAGCGATCGTGCTGGGCTCCGGCGGCACCGCGCCGGCCGCGGTGGTGGCGCTGACCGAACTGGGTGCCAGCCACGTCACGGTGGCCGCACGCAACGCCGACAACGCCGCGCGGGTGGTGGCGTTGGCCACCGAAGTCGGCGTGCCGGCTCGCTTCTGCGCACTCGACGACCCCGACTTGGCCGCGGCAGCCGCCGACGCGTCGGTACTGGTCAGCACATTGCCGGCCGACGTCGCCGCCCGATATGCGCCGGTCCTGGCCGGTGTGCCCGTGCTGCTTGACGCCATCTACAACCCGTGGCCCACACCGCTGGCCACCGCGGTGAGCGCGGCCGGCGGCACCGTGATCAGTGGCCTGCAGATGCTGCTGCATCAGGCGTTCACCCAGGTTGAGCTGTTCACGGGTCGGCCCGCGCCTCGCGCGGAGATGACTTGCGCGGTCGCTGACCTCGACTGAGCATGACGCCATGGAAGTGGTGGCGGCAATCTCGGTGCTGGCGTGGCTGACGCTGCTGAGCGGCTACGACATCCGGCAGCGTCGACTGCCGAATTGGTTGACGCTGCCCGCGGCGCTGCTGGTTCCGGCGGTGGCTGCCGCCGTCGGCCGAGGACCGGCGGCGCTGGCCGGCGCGGCGGCTCTCACCGGGATCTATCTGTTCGTTCATCTGATCGCCCCGGCCGGATTGGGCGCCGGCGATGTCAAGCTGGCCGTCGCGCTCGGGGCGTTGACCGGTTCGTTCGGCGCCGACGTGTGGCTGCTGGCCGCGCTGACCGCACCGCTGCTGACCGGGTTGTGGGGGTTGTTCGTGGTGACGGCGGGCCGCGAACGCACGGTGCCGCACGGGCCGTCGATGTGCCTGGCCAGCGCCCTGGCGGCGGGCTTGGGCGGGTGGTGAATAACAGGGGCGTGCCGGCGGCCGTCCGGCGGTGTAATGCTCAGAGAACGTAAATTAACGTCGACTGTGACCTTGCCAGGAAACGTTTGCCGCTCAGCCCATTATTAGGTAGCATCGATCGTATTGAACTGCTGCTGACCGGTGCGTAGCCAAAGGGGGTGACCGTGAAGCGAGCTGTAGTTGGGGGCGTGGCAGTTGCTGCGGTTGCCGCGGGTGGCGGCATTGTCCTTGCCGACAACATGGCATCACCGTCCTTGCCTGACGTGCAGGTTCCGGCGGTTCAGCTGTCCAGCGCAGAAGGAAACGACGCCACCGTGCAGTGGCTGGACCTGTTTGCGCAGACCTCGGCCGCCAACGCGGACTCCTTCGGCGGCTACCTGCTGGACCCGAGTTCGGCTGTCCCGCCGGGTGAATCGCCGTTAGTGCTGATCGACCCGGAGACCTCCGCGGAGGACTTCGACCAGATCCTCGATGGGGTGGTCGGCAATGCCGGTAGTCAGCTCAACGCGGTGACTTCGCCGAGCAACGGCCGCGACGCCGTCACCTACCTGATCCTCAAAAACGGTTCCTGAACCCGGCTGGCGGATCTCGAGCCGAGATCGAATCCGGGTTGTCGCTGCACTGAGCAGCCTGTGTGTGCAACCGTAAACTCCTCCAAGCCCGGGCGGGCCTGACCGGCATGGGAAGATGGGACACGTGTTGCGTTGGATAACTGCCGGGGAATCGCACGGTCGCGCGTTGGTGGCCATGGTCGAGGGCATGGTCGCCGGAGTGGCCGTCACCTCGGCTGACATCGCCGATCAGCTCGCTCGCCGGCGACTGGGCTACGGCCGCGGGGCCCGGATGAAGTTCGAGGCCGACGCGGTCACCGTGCTGTCGGGGGTGCGGCACGGGATCACCCTGGGCGGCCCGATCGCCGTCGAGATCGGCAACACCGAATGGCCCAAGTGGGAGACGGTGATGTCGACCGATCCGGTCGATCCGGCCGTGCTGGACAGCGAGGGCGGCGCCCGCAATGCGCCGCTGACCCGGCCACGGCCCGGCCACGCCGACTTCGCCGGCATGCTCAAATACGGTTTCGACGATGCCCGCCCGGTACTCGAACGTGCCAGCGCACGCGAGACGGCCGCCCGCGTCACCGCGGGCACCATTGCGCGGGCATTCCTGGACCAGGCGCTGGGCGTTCAGGTGATCTCGCACGTGATCTCGATCGGCGCCTCCGACCCTTACGACGGTCCAGTGCCGCAACCGGCCGACCTGGCCGCCATCGATGCCAGCCCGGTGCGTGCTTTCGACGCAGGCGCCCAGGAATCCATGATCGCCGAGATCGAGGCGGCCAAGGCCGACGGCGACACCCTCGGCGGGGTAGTCGAGGTGGTCGTGTCGGGCCTGCCGATCGGTCTGGGCTCCTTCATCAGCGGTGATGACCGGCTCGACAGTCAACTGGCTGCCGCGATCATGGGGATCCAAGCGATCAAGGGCGTCGAGATCGGCGACGGTTTCACCACTGCTCGCCGGCGTGGCAGCGCGGCCCACGACGAGATGTACCCCGGACCCGACGGTGTGGTGCGCTCCACCAACCGGGCCGGCGGGCTCGAGGGGGGTATGACCAACGGTCTGCCGCTGCGGGTGCGTGCGGCGATGAAGCCGATCTCCACGGTGCCGCGCGCTCTGGCCACCGTCGACATGGCGACCGGCGAGGAAGCCGTCGCGATCCATCAACGCTCCGATGTGTGCGCGGTGCCGGCCGCCGGTGTGGTGGCCGAAGCCATGGTGGGGTTGGTGCTGGCTCGCGCCGCGCTGGACAAGTTCGGCGGCGACTCGCTGAGCGAGACCCGGCGCAACATCGAGGCGTACCGGCGTTCGGTGGCCGACCGCGTTCCGGCCGGCGACCAGGAACGGGCCTCGGGGTAGGCGATGGCGCCCAGAGCGGTTCTGGTGGGGTTGCCCGGGGCGGGCAAGTCCACGATAGGACGGCGCCTGGCCAAGGCCCTCGACGTTGCGATGCTCGACACCGATGCCGCCATCGAGGCCCGCACCGGTCGCACCATCGCCGATATCTTCGCCACCGATGGCGAACAGGAATTTCGACGCATCGAAGAAGACGTGATTCGGGAGGCGCTGGCCGAGCACGCCGGCGTGCTGTCGCTCGGCGGGGGAGCCGTCACCACCCCCGGGGTACGCGAAGCGCTGGCCGGGCACACGGTGGTGTTCCTGGAGATCAGCGCCGCCGAAGGCGTGCGTCGCACCAGCGGCAGCACGGTGCGGCCCCTGCTCGCCGGCCCCGGTCGGGCCGAGAAGTTTCGTGAGCTGATGTCGCAGCGGGTGCCGCTGTACCGACGGCTCGCGACGATCCGGGTCAACACCAACCGGCGTAACCCGGGCGCGGTGGTGCGCTATATCGTGTCTCGGCTGGAGGCCGGCGCACCCGCCACCCGGACGCACCCGCATCCGGCGGCACCGGTGCCTGCTGACCAGCCGGTTACCCCGCCCACACCCGCCACGCTGGCCGCACGACAGACCGGAGGACGCAAGTGACCGAGATTCCCGAGCCGATCACCGTGACGGTGGCCACCGACCCGCCGTACCCGGTGGTGATCGGTAAAGGCCTGCTCGGTGATCTCGCCGGGTTGCTCGCCGGGCGCAACAAGGTTGCGATCCTGCACCAGCCGACCATGGAAGCGACCGCGGAGGGCATCCGAACCTACCTGTCCGACAAAGGCATCGAGGCGCACCGCATCGAGATCCCGGACGCCGAGGACGGTAAGTCGCTGCAGGTGCTCGGCTTCATCTGGGACGTGCTGGGCCGCATCGGCCTAGACCGCCGCGACGCACTGGTCAGTCTCGGCGGCGGTGCCGCCACCGACGTCGCGGGATTCGCCGCCGCGACCTGGTTGCGCGGCATCTCGATCGTGCATGTGCCCACCACGCTGCTGGCCATGGTGGACGCCGCGGTCGGCGGTAAGACGGGCATCAACACCGACGCCGGCAAGAACCTGGTCGGCGCTTTCCACCAACCCGCCGCCGTCGTCGTCGACCTGGCCACCCTGGAGACGTTGCCGCAGCGCGAGATCGTCGCGGGCATGCCGGAGATCGTCAAGGCCGGCTTCATCGCCGATCCGGCGATCCTGGATCTGATCGAGGCCGATCCGGTCGCGGCGATGGATCCGACCGGGGAGGTGCTCGGCGAGCTGATCAGGCGTGCCATCACCGTCAAGGCCGAGGTGGTCGCCGCCGACGAGAAAGAGTCGGATCTACGCGAAATCCTCAACTACGGACACACTTTGGCGCACGCCATCGAAGCGCTCGAGCACTACCAATGGCGCCACGGAGACGCGGTGTCGGTGGGCCTGGTCTTCGCCGCCGAGCTGGCCCGCATCACCGGACGTCTCGACGACGCGACCGCGGACCGGCATCGCTCGATTCTGCTGTCGCTCGGGTTGCCGGTCAGCTACTACGAGGATGCGCTGCCGGCGCTGCTGGAATACATGATGGGGGACAAGAAAACTCGGGCCGGCGTGCTGCGGTTCGTGGTACTCGACGGCCTGGCCAAGCCGGGCCGGCTGGAAGGGCCCGACCCGATGCTGCTGGCAGCCGCCTACGACGAGGTGGGACGGCGATTCCGATTGGAGCGGCGATGAACCGGATCAACGTCATCAACGGACCCAACCTGCAGCGGTTGGGCCGGCGTGAGCCGGATGTCTACGGCAGCACCAGTTATGCCGACCTAGAGGGGCTGATCCAGCGGGAAGCGGCCGAACTCGGCGTCGACGTCGTGGTGCGCCAAAGCGACAGTGAAGCCGAGCTGCTGGAGTGGATTCACTCCGCAGCCGACACGTGCGAACCGGTGATCCTCAACGCCGGCGGCCTGACCCACACCTCGGTGGCACTGCGGGATGCCTGCGCCGAGCTGCCCGCCCCGCTCATCGAGCTGCACATCTCCAATGTGCATGCGCGCGAAGAGTTTCGGCGACACTCCTACCTGAGCCCGATTGCCAACGGTGTGATCGTCGGCTTCGGGGTACGCGGTTACCTGCTGGCGCTGCGCTACTTGGTCGAGTCGTCGGAGGCCGAGTCTTCGGGAGCCTCGGTTTCGGACACCGCGCTCTCGGACTGAGTCTCGGCGCCGCCGTTCTCCTCGATCACGGGGAACTCGGTGGTGGTGTCGGTGTCGGCCGGGAACTCGTCGGTGGTGAAGCCCCCGGAAGGAATAGCGGGGTCGGCCAGCGTCGCGTCGGCGGCGGGCGCCGCGGCCGCCTCGGTCTGCACGGCGCCGGTCTCTTCGGCGGCCAGCGCGGGAGCGCCGACGGTGGCGAACACGTCGGTCGCCGGCTGGCTCTCCTCCGCGGCGGCCGGGACCGGGCGGCGTTCGGGATGCTTCTCGTACTCCTTGTCGATGGCGCGGCGCCCGAGTGCGACCGCGGCCACTGCCACCACGAACACCAGCAACGCGGTGAAGGCCGCGAAGCTGGTCAGCTCGTTGAAGAAGGTGCTGATGTAGAGCGCCTTGTCGACTTGGCCGACGAGCCACGAGACAAACCCGCTGAGCAGTCCAGCGACCAGCCCGGCACCCAGCCAGGTCATCGCGAGGTCATCGCGCCGGTCCGGATCGGCGTGGGCCTTGGCGTCCTCACGGCCGTCGGAACGGCCCCAGATGAAGACGCCGATCGCGAACAAGATCATCAACACCAGGCTGATCAGACCTGCCTGCGCCTCGAAGGCGTTGATCAGCACCCCCTGGATGAGGCGGACCACGACCATCAGTGCAGCGAACACCAGCCCGCGCAATAACCACTTGCTCATGGGGGCACAGCGTAGCGAGTACCGTCACACCGCGTGACACATTCCTCCCGTCGGGCGCGTCTGAGTGCCGCGATCGGCGCCGCCGACCTGGACGCGATGCTGGTCACCGACCTGATCAACGTGCGTTATTTGTCCGGATTCACCGGTTCGGCCGGGGCGTTGCTGGTCTATGCGGACGAACGGGCGCCGGTGTTGGCCACCGACGGCCGCTACCGCACGCAGGCTGCCCGGCAGGCCCCCGACCTGCAGGTCGCGATCGAACGCACCGGGGCCCGTCACCTGATCACCCAGGCCGCGGCGGCCGGGGCGCGCCGGGTCGGCTTCGAGGCCCACGTGGTGACCGTGGACGGGTTCGACGCCTTATCTGCGGCCATGCAGGCGGAGGGAGCGGTGGCCGACGCGGACAGTCCGGTCGAGCTGGTCCGGGCCTCGAACACCGTGGAGACGCTGCGCGAGGTCAAAGACGCCGGCGAAGTGGCCCTGCTGCGACGGGCCTGCGAAGCCGCCGACGCGGCCCTGAGTGACCTGGTGGAGCGCGGCGGCCTGCGACCGGGGCGCACCGAACGCGAGGTTCGCCGGGAACTGGAAGCCCTGATGCTCGACCACAGCGCCGACGCCGCGTCGTTCGAGACGATCGTGGCCACGGGACCCAACTCGGCGATCCCGCATCACCGACCCACCGACGCCGTGCTGGCCGCCGGTGACTTCGTCAAGATCGACTTCGGCGCCCTGGTGGCCGGCTACCACTCCGACATGACCCGCACCTTCGTGCTGGGGCCGCCCGCGGACTGGCAGCGGGAGATTTATCAGGTGGTGCAGGCCGCGCAGCGGGCCGGCCGCGAGGCGCTGCAACCGGGTGCGGAACTGCGTGCGGTTGACGCCGCCGCGCGCACCGTGATCGCCGAGGCCGGCTATGGAGAGACCTTCGGTCACGGACTCGGCCACGGGGTCGGATTGCGGATTCACGAAGCGCCCGGAATCAATGCGGCGGCCGACGGTACACTGCTTGCCGGTGCTGTGGTGACCGTTGAGCCCGGCGTCTATCTGGCTGATCGTGGCGGGGTCCGTATCGAGGACACGCTCGTGGTCGCTGATACTGCCGGGCAGGCCCCGGACCTGCTGACTCGGTTCCCCAAGGAACTGACCATTCTCTAGGAGACGTGAACGACCGTGGCTTCAACTGCTGACTTCAAAAACGGGCTGGTACTGGTGATCGACGGCCAGTTGTGGCAGATCACCGAGTTCCAGCACGTCAAGCCTGGCAAGGGTCCGGCCTTCGTGCGCACCAAGCTCAAGAACGTGGTGTCGGGCAAGGTCGTGGACAAGACCTACAACGCCGGCGTGAAGGTGGAGACCGCCACCGTGGACCGCCGCGACGCCACCTACCTGTACCGCGACGGCAACGACTTCGTGTTCATGGACAGCGAGGACTACGAGCAGCACCCGCTGCCCGAATCGCTGGTCGGCGACTCGGCGAACTACCTGCTGGAGAGCATGCTCGTGCAGATCGCCTTCCACAACGGAGTGCCGCTGTACCTGGAGCTGCCGGTCAGCGTCGAGCTGGAGGTCACCCACACTGAGCCCGGCCTGCAGGGCGACCGGTCCAGCGCGGGCACCAAGCCGGCCACCATGGAAACCGGCGCCCAGATCAACGTGCCGCTGTTCATCAACACCGGAGACAAGCTGAAGGTCGACACTCGCGACGGCAGCTACCTGGGACGGGTCAACTCCTGACCATGCCCGCTGGCAAGCCGGTAAAAGGCCGGCACCAGGCCCGTAAGCGTGCCGTCGACGTGCTCTTCGAGGCCGAGGCCCGGGGACTGACCCCGGCCCAAGGCGCGGAGTTGCGAACCGCGCTGGCGAGTGCGCAGCCCGACGTGTCGCCGCTACACCCGTACACCGTCACGGTGGCCAATGGGGTCACCGAGCACGCCGCCCACATCGACGACCTGATCACCTCGCACCTGCAGGGCTGGAAACTGGAGCGGCTGCCGGCCGTGGACCGGGCGATCCTGCGGGTGGCGATCTGGGAGTTGCTGCATGCCGACGACGTCCCGGAGCCGGTCGCCGTGGACGAAGCGGTCAAGCTGGCCAAGGAGTTGTCCACCGACGAGTCGCCCGGATTCGTCAACGGCGTGCTCGGCCAGGTCATGCTGGTGACACCGCAGTTGCGGGCCGCCTCGCTGGCGGTGCGCGGGGCAACAGCCGCCGCTGAAGCCGAAGCAGAGCCGGAGACCGACTCCGATGCAGAGCCCGCGGACTGAGTTCCGCCTCAGTGCCGCGGCGGGCAGCTGCCCTGCGGTCCCCGTGGGACGCACCGGATGAGTTCGCCGCCGGAGTCGCGCAGGCACCACAGATAAAAACTGTCACCGATTCGGTTGACGCCCTCGAACGGGCTGGCCGTCACTGCACCGTCGTCGACGACGACCGAATCTCCCTGCGCCGCCGCCGTGCAACCGGCGGCGGCCAGGCGTTGAGCAGCCTCCTCGGCGGCCTGTGCGCCGGCCAAGGCGGCGGTATAGGCGTCGATCTTGCCGAGTACACCCACCTCACCGAGGCTACTCACGACGGTGTCGCAGCGACACGGCATTTGGCTGCCCGATCGGAGGGCCTAAGCCTCTTGCGATCCGCGCGCGACACCGCCGCGGTGCCGGCGAAAGCGCCCCGCACTGCCCCAGCACGGGCACACTTGCCCTATGGGCGAGGGCTGGGACGCACCGAATCGGAGACTGCGGGTATCGGCGTTGGCCGCGGTGGCCAATCCGTCGTACTCGCGGGTCGATACTTGGAACCTGCTTGACGACGCCTGCCGGCAACTGGCCGAGGCCAACCGGGCGGGCCTGGACACCAGCCACGAGGCGGCGCGGGTAAAACGCCTGCTCGACCGGCTGGGTGCCTACGAGCGGTACTGGCTGTTCCCCGGCGCCGCGAACCTGGCGGCCTTCCGCGGCTACCTGGAGTCGATGGCCACGGTGTCGCTGACCGAGCGGGTGTCGCTGGTGGTGCGGCTGCTGTCGGACTACGGCGACCGGGCAGCGCTGTTCGATCTCGGTTTGCCGCTGTCTGATCAGGAACTGGTGGCCCAGGCCCGCCAGCAGCAGTTCTACACGGTGCTGCTGGCCGACGATTCACCGTCGGATGTGCCCGAGAGCCTGGTGGAAAGCCTGCGCCGACTGCGCAGCCCCGATGACGATGTGCAGATCGAACTGCTGGTGGTGTCCAGTGTCGAGGATGCTGTCACCGCGGTCGCCCTCAACGGCGAGATCCAGGCCGCGATCGTGCGGCACGACCTGCCGTTGCGCTCACGCGACCGGGTGCCGCTGATGACCACCCTGTTGGGGGCCGACGACGACCCCACGGGCATCGGCTGTGGCCGCGACGCCATCGAATGTGGTGAGTGGATGCGCCTGTTGCGGCCACATATCGATCTGTACCTGCTCACCGACGAATCGATCGCCGCCGACACCAAAGACGATCCGGACGTCTATGACCGAAGCTTCTATCGGCTCAACGACGTGACCGACCTGCACAGCACCGTGCTTGCGGGCATTCGGAAGCGCTACGCCACACCGTTTTTCGATGCGCTGCGCGCCTACGCCTCCGAGCCGGTCGGGCAGTTCCACGCGCTGCCGGTGGCACGCGGCGCCAGCATCTTCAACTCGCGCTCGCTGCAGGACATGGGAGAGTTCTACGGCCGCAACATCTTTATGGCCGAGACCTCGTCGACCTCCGGCGGACTCGACTCGTTGCTCGACCCGCATGGCACCATCCGGGTGGCGATGAACAAGGCTGCCAAGACCTGGAACGCCGACCACACCTATTTCGTCACCAACGGGACCTCGACCGCCAACAAGATCGTCGTGCAGGCCCTGACCCGGCCCGGCGATATCGTGCTGATCGACCGGAACTGCCACAAGTCGCACCACTACGGGCTGGTGCTGGCCGGTGCGTACCCGCTGTACCTGGATGCGTACCCGCTGGCACCGTTCGCGATCTACGGGGCGGTGGCGCTGCGCACCATCAAACGTGCCCTGCTCGACCTGGAGGCCGCCGGCCAGCTGCACCGGGTCCGAATGCTGTTGCTGACCAACTGCACATTCGACGGCGTCGTCTACAACCCCCGCCGGGTCATGGAGGAGATCCTGGCGATCAAGCCCGACATCTGTTTCTTGTGGGATGAGGCCTGGTACGCGTTTGCGACCGCAGTGCCGTGGGCGCGGCAACGCACCGCGATGGTCGCCGCCGAAGGGCTGGAGGCCAGGCTGGGCTCGGCGCACTACGCCCAGGAATACCAGGCGTGGCACGACAGCATGGAAGGCATCGATCGCGACCAGTGGAGCGAGCACCGGCTGTTGCCGCACCCGTCGGCGCGGGTGCGGGTGTATGCCACCCACTCGACCCACAAGTCGCTGTCGGCGCTGCGGCAGGCGTCGATGATCCATGTCCGGGATCAGGACTTCAACGCGCTGGCCCGCGAGTCGTTCGCCGAGGCTTTTCTGACCCACACCTCCACCTCGCCGAACCAGCAGCTGCTGGCTTCACTGGACCTGGCCCGCCGACAGGTGGACATCGAAGGGTTCGACATGGTCCGGCGGGTCTATGACATGGCGTTGGTGTTTCGCCACCGGGTCCGCAAGGACCGGCTGATCAGCAAGTGGTTCCACATCCTCGACGAGAGCGATCTGGTGCCTGACCGGTTCCGGGAATCGACGGTCAGCTCCTACCGGGAGGTACGCCAGGGGGCGCTGGCGGAGTGGAACGAGGCCTGGCGTTCCGACGAGTTCGTGCTCGACCCCACCCGGGTCACCCTGAATGTCGGCAAGACCGGGATGACCGGTTACGACTTTCGCGAAAAAATTCTCATGCAGCGGTTCGGAATTCAGATCAACAAGACCTCGATCAACTCGGTGCTGTTGATCTTCACCATCGGCGTCACCTGGTCCAGCGTGCATTACCTGCTCGACGCGCTGCGTCGGGTCGCCGGCGAACTGGACCGCGCCTGGAACGCGGCCAGCACCGATGACCGCGCGCTGCAGCGCCGGCGGGTCACCGAGATCACCGAGGACCTGCCGCCGTTGCCCGACTTCAGTGCGTTCGCGCCGGCGTTCCGTCCCGGCGGCACCAGCCCGATCGGTGACATGCGTGCGGCGTTCTACGGCGGCTATGAAGAGGCCGACCGTGAGCATGTGCTGCTCGGCGACGCCGGCCGCCGGGTCGCCGACGGCAAGACCCTGGTCTCGACGACTTTCGTCGTGCCGTACCCGCCCGGCTTTCCGGTACTGGTTCCCGGTCAGGTGATCTCCAAGGAGATCCTCTACTTCCTGGCCGAACTCGACGTGAAAGAGATCCACGGCTACAACCCCGAGCTGGGGTTGGCGGTATTCACTCCCGAGGCCCTCGCCCGCTATGGGCAGGCGTCCGGGGAAGCGGCCGGCTCAGTACGCTGACTCGTCATGGCCGCGTCGGATGCAGTTGGCGGGTCGGGTGGCAATCCCCGGCTGTCGGTGCAGGACTGGGTGCAGGCCGGCTTCCGGATTCTGGCCGAAGACGGGCTCAAGGCGCTGACCATCGACCGGCTCTGCAAGCGGCTCGGGGTCACCAAGGGCAGCTTCTACTGGCATTTCGCCGACATGAAGGCCTACCGGCAGGCGCTGGTCGACACCTGGGCAGCCGTGCGTGACTCCGACCGCGGCGACTTCGATGCGCTGTCGGAGCTACCGCCGCGTCAGCGGTTATCGCGCATGATGACCGCCCTGGTCGGGCCCGCGCATTGGATGCTCGAACGTGCGATGCGCGAATGGGCGCGGTCAGAGGACGCCGTCGCCTCGGCGGTACGCAGCTCGGATCGGCGGGTGCTCAAAGCGGTTCGGCAGGTGTTTCTCGACGACGGCTTCGACGCCGACGAGGCCGACATGCGTGCCAACGCAACGTTCGCCGCCGGAATCGGGTTTCTGCATCTGGCCGGTTCGGTGCCGAGCTCACGAGCCGCCGGCCGGCGGGAACAGTTCCTGGACGTCATGCTGCGACACTGACCTCCATACTAAAAGGTATGGTACGGTCCGGGCATGGCGACCACGACGGCACCCGCGGTGACCGAAGAGTTCATCTCCCGACTGGCGCAGCGCGCCGCGGCAGCCGAAGAGCTGCGCCGACTTCCGGCGGATACCGTCGAGGAGTTCCGCAAGTCCGGGCTGGCCGGCCTGCTCCTGCCAGCACGTTATGGCGGGCACCAGGCCGAGTTTCCCGAGATCCTCGACCCGATTCGGCTCATGGCGCACGGCTGCGCATCAAGTGCCTGGACGCTCGGGTTCTACATGCTGCACAACTGGATGCTGGCGCTCTTCGGCGAGCAGGCCCAGGACGAGGTATTCGCCGCCGGGCCGGTGCTGTGCCCGGCGCCACTGGCGCCGACCGGGCGCGGTGTGCCCGACGGTGACGACATCCGGCTGTCCGGGCGATGGTCGTGGGCGACCGGGGTGATGGATGCGGACTGGATCATGGTCGGAGCGATCTGCGGACCCGACGACGCTCCCTACCCGGCGCTGGCACTGCTGCCGGCGGCCGACATTCGCATCGAGGACGTCTGGCACACCGCGGGCATGCGGGCCACCGGCTCCAACGATGTCGTCATCGACAATGTGCACGTCCCGTCGCACCGGCTGGTCAAGGTCGTCGACATCTACTCCGGAACCGCCCCCGGCGCCGAGCTGCATGACGCGTCGGCGTACCGGTGGCCGATGGTCCCGGCGCTGGCCCTGGTCGCCGCGATGCCCGCCCTCGGGTCGGCCGAATGGGTCGCCGACCTGTTCGCCGAGCGTCTGGCCGGACGGGTGCTGGCGTATTCCGGTGCGGCGCAGAAGAATCAGCCGGCGGCCCAGATCCGCCTGGGCGATGCGCGGGTTCGGCTGCGGGCCTTGCGCGGGCTTCTCGGCGACACCGTCGGCCGGATTCAAGACGCGGTGGACGCGCGGGAGCGGATCAGCCGCCCTGTTCGGGCCGATGCCCGGGCGGCAGCCGCCTATGTCGTGCACGAATCCCGCGTCGTGATCGCCGATCTGCTCGAAGCCTCCGGTGCCAGCGCGCAGTTCGTGGCCAACCCGCTACAGCGCGCCAAACGCGATGTCGACGTGATCTGCGGACACGTAGTCTTCGACTACGACGTGGCGCGCGAGTTGTCGGGCGCACTCGAGGCCGGAGTGAAGATTTCACCGATCTCGATGATCTGACTGAGGCGAGGACACCATGAAAACTCTGTGGGTGGAGGCGAGCCCGAAACAAGAGCACTCGCTGTCCTCGGCACTGACCCAAGCCTTTCTGGACGCCGCGCCCGCGGCAGCGGTCGGCGACGTCGAACGGTTCTCGGTGTGGACCGACGAGATGCTGGTGTTCGGGCGCGACGCCGCGTTCGCCAAGTTCGCTCCGCTCTACGGCGAACGTCGAACCCCCGAGCAGAAGCAGATCTGGTCGGACGTGCTGGCCGAAATCGAGCGGGTGCGGTCATTCGATCGACTGGTGGTGTCGTCGCCGATGTGGAATTGGCATGTGCCGCACGCACTGAAGGCCTGGATCGACGTCATCGTGCAGCCGATGGCCAGCTTCACCCTCAACGAGCGCGGCGAACACGTGGGCACGTTGGGCCAGGGCAAGCCGCTGCAACTCATCTTGACTCGCTCCAGCGCCTACGGCGGAGATCGTGCCGACTTGCAGGATTTTCAGCGGCCGTATCTGGAGTACGTGTTCACCATGCTGGGCTACTCCGTCGAGACTCTGGTCTTCGAGCCGACCACGCGTTGGACCGCCGAAGAGCGGGCCCAGATGCGCGACGCCGCCCTGGAGAAGGCGCGGTTGGCGGGGAAGAGCCTCTAGGAGAAACGCGCCGAGTGTGCGGTTTGGTCGGCGAACTCGTCGTCCGGCCTACCGAACCGCACACTCGATGCACGCCTGACGCTCAACGGTCTTGCCGCCAACTCGGGCTCACAAACCCAGAGCCGCGTAGGTCCGCCGGACGAACTTCGGCTGCGCCACCCGCAGCTTGGCGATCGAGGTATTACCGGCGACCGCGACGGCCATGTCGGTGGACAGCGTCGGGGAGTTCTGCACCAGATAGATCAGGATCAGGTCCGCGGCGGGATCCGCCTGCCACCAGGTGCCGTAGGCCCCCGGCCAGCCGAACGCGCCGGCACCGCCCGGACCGAACAGTGGTTGGGACTTCGCCGGGTCGGTCACCACCGACAGGTTGAGCCCGAACCCGCGGCCGACCCAGAACGGCGCGCCCAGGAACGGGTGCCGCTTCTGGTCGTCGGTGAGCTGATCGGTGCGCATCGCCCGCGCCGACTCGGCTGAAAGCACCCGGGTGCCGTCGAACATGCCGTCGGCCAGCAACATGCGGGTGAACGCCAGGTAGTCGTCGGCGGTGGACATCAAGCCGCCGCCGGCGTTGGGAAACGCCGGCATCGCGATCGGTACCGGCCCCATCGCGTCGTCGCGCAGCGTGTCGCCGTCGACGCGGTACATGGTGGCGCTGCGTCCGCGTGCCTGCGGGGTCACGCAGAACCCAGTGTCGGTCATCCCCAGCGGACCCAGGATCCGTTCCTCGATCACCTGCGGTAGCGGCTTGCCCTCCATCCGCGACAGCAGCACGCCCAGCACGTCGGTGCCGTGGCCGTAGGTGACCCGTTCACCGGGCTGATCCACCAGGGGAAGCGCCGCCAGCGCCGTCAGCCACGCCTCGGGTCCGCGCCCGAAGGGCAGCCGCTGGTACTCCCGCGCGATCGGACCGGGTACCGAGAACCCGTAGCCGATGCCGCAGCGATGCGTCATCAGATCGTCGACCGTGAGCGCCCGCCGTGCCGCGGTGGTGGCCTCCAGCGAACCGGCCGGGTCGAGTAGCACCCGCGGCGCGGCGAACTCCGGCAACCAGTGCGCGATCGGGTCGCTCAGCCGCAGCCGGCCTTCGTCGACCAGGGTCATCGCGGCGGCGATAGTGACCGGCTTGGTCATGGAAGCGATCCGGAAGACCGTGTCGCGGGTCATCGGCAGGCCGGCGCCGACATCGCGATGGCCGATCTCGTTGACCTGCAGCACCGAACCGCGCTGCCAGACGAGCGTCACTACGCCAGCCAGCAGGCCGGTGTCGCAGGCCTCGCGCAGCGGCGCCTGATTGGGGTCGAGATTCACCCGGTTAGGTTAGCGGCGACCGCAAGAGCGGCGGATGCTAGGCTACGCGGCAGTTCGACATCCTTTAACGATCCGTCCTGCGAGGCGGAGAAGGAGGTCCTGCGGTTTCGCATGGGCGCTGCCGGTAATTCCAGCACCGACCGGGAATTGATGTCCTCGGCGGATGTGGGTCGCACTGTTTCTCGGATCGCACAT
>Ga0182738_1002909_pt1 | contig 19980 bp, 24 predicted proteins | sample eDN5th30CBELigMG_FD_128876 | JGI IMG/M metagenome (GOLD analysis project Ga0182738, IMG submission 128876) | Enriched Miracle-Growth compost microbial communities from Emeryville, California, USA - eDNA 5th pass 30_C BE-Lig MG (version 2)... ... | reverse complement strand
GAAATTTCGAAAAGAGCAAAAATACAGTTTAAACAGCTGAGGATTTGAATTAAATTTAACTCGACCAGACAGCTCCAAAATCTAGTCAAATTCTTTTGGTAAAGCAAAACATTAAAATTAGAGATTTACGATCAAAAATTTCTCATCATATCATTACATATCTAAAAAAATGGAAAATTTGAAAGCTGCTAATAGAAGAGCCGGACAAGTTAAGTATGTCCTTGTCTGTGGTGCCAGTGCCAGTGCTATTGGTAAAGGTATCTCTGTCAGCTCCATCGCTGCCCTCATGAAGGCCGCTGGATACGTTGTCACTATGACTAAAATCGATCCCTATTTGGTACAGCATTGCTTTTGGCCTGTTTACTTATCACCTTGTAGAACATTGATGCCGGTACCATGTCACCTTTTGAGCACGGTGAAGTTTTCGTCTTGGACGATGGGTAAGATATGAACTTGAAGTTGATGATAATCAGTTCATAGTGCTGAAGCTGATCTTGATTTGGGTAACTACGAAAGATTTTTGAACTTGAACTTGACTTGCCTCCACAACATTACCACAGGAAAAGTCTACAAGCAAGTCTTGGAGTAAGGATTTCTCAAAGATATCATTGTCTAATTTTGTTAGCCAAGAACGTAAGGGAGACTACCTCGGTAAAACCGTCCAAATCGTCCCCCACATCACCAATGCCATCATTGATTGGGTTCGTCAAATTGCCACCATCCCAACTGATTCTGAATACAACCAACCTGAGGTCTGCCTTATCGAATTGGGAGGTACAGTCGGTGATATCGAAAGTAGCGTTTTCCTCGAAGCTATGAGACAATTACAAGCCCGTGTTGGCCACGACAATATGGCTATCGTAAAGCTTCGATATGAAAACCCTTCTAACATGACTCTTTTTAGTGTTTGGTCAGTTTTGTTCCTGTTTTCGGTGCTGAAGGTCAAGCCAAGACTAAACCAGCTCAACATGGTTTCAAGGTATAATACTCTTTGTAGCCTGGCTCTCACCTTTTAAATTTAGGAATTGAGATATGCTGGTCTTTCCCCTGATTTCATCCTTGCCAGATCCGTTGACCCCTTGGAATCTGATGTTGTCGAAAAATTGGTCATGTTCGGTGGTGTTAAAGAAGATCACGTTATTAATATCCCCGATTTGGACTCCGTCTACAAGGTTCCTTTACATCTTAATGACCACAATATTGTTCAAATGCTTTGTGAACGTTTGAAACTCCCAGTCCAAAATCCTGATATGTCTTTCTGGAAGAACTACTATGACAGAGATTTGTATGTTAAGAAAACTAAAGAAACTGTCCACATCTGTTTCGTCGGAAAATACGTCGCTTTCAAGGTAATTGGAAGGTTATTTTGAGTCTAATCATCAATTAGGACGCTTACATTTCCGTTATTAAGGCATTCGAACAAGCCTCAATTGAAACCGGAATTAAGGTTAACCTTGATTTCATTGAATCCGAAGACTTGGAAGATCCCAAGACCAAGAAGTTTGATGATGCTGAAACCAAGGAAAAGAAGGAAAAGCTTTATGTTTCTGGATGGGAAAACATTAAGAAAGCCAGCGGTATTTTCGTTCCCGGAGGCTTTGGTGTCAGAGGAATTCATGGAAAGATTGCTGCTTGTCGATATGCCAGAGAAAACAAGATTCCTTTCTTCGGTATTTGCTACGGATTCCAATTGGCTGTTGTTGAATTCTGTCAAAGCAAATTTGGCTGGAATGCTGTTACTGAAGAGTATATCAACGATTTACCCAAGATGGAAAACACAAAGAAAGTTATTGTTTACATGCCTGAAGTTGATAAGAGCAATTTGGGCGGTACCATGAGACTTGGTCTTAAGAGAATTATCATCGAGTAAGTGGTGAAAGTTCTTTCGAAGGTTAATTTTGTGTTTAGTGATCAAGACTCATTGGCTCGTACCATTTACAATGACAAGATCATTTTCGAGAGACATAGACATAGATTTGAGGTTAACACTCAATATCGTGATGAAATGGAAAAGGCTGGTTTACATTTCACTGCTTACGACGATACTAGATGCAGAATGGAAGTAAGAAACGCTTAAGAGAGAGCTTGAAATATTCATCATATTTGTAGTGTTTGGAAATCAAAGACCATCCTTTCTATTTTGCTTGTCAATTCCATCCTGAACTCAAGGCCAGACTTGCCAAGCCTTCTCCTCCATTCATTGCTTTTGTTTTAGCCGCTGCCAAGAAATTCGATATCAGGTAGAGAAAAGGCTCAGAATAACATTTGTTAACTCTCTCTTTAGCAAGAAGATTGAAGGAGGTATCTTGAAATATAACGCTTCGATTCAAACTGGCCCCAAATTGGAACCCTCAAAGCTCGAAAGCCCCAAGCTCCAAAAGAATCATAAAGAAGAAAACGTTCAAGTTGCCAATGCCCAAAAAGTCGATACAACTAAATAATGAAATATGTGTATAGAGACAAGAGTAAACAAAAGCGAATATAGGAAAGCTAAGTCTGAGAAGATTTAGGAAAATCAGCATATATTTTAAGAGAATATTAGTGAATATATGATAGTTTTGTGTTTGTATTGAATATAGCAAGCCAAAGTTTATCTCGCCAAAGCTAGTCAAACAATCTAAATTATTTCATCAATTTATGTTTTATAATCATGTTCATCACCCTGTCTATTATGTGCATCTTTTGCCCACTCCCTCACCCCCAAAAAAACCTGTGTCTCATTTTCTTAGCCCCTTGCGCGCAAAAAATTTTCACTGAAATTCTGCATATTTCTTGTTTTTCAAGAGAAAAAAGTCTCTCAAAAAGACTTGATATTTTCAAAGTTCTTCCTTTGAAAGAGGAAAAATTTATATAAAGAGATTTGAATTTAAGATCTTTGATTAATTGATTGAAAAGTCTTGGATAATGAGAACTTTAATAAATGTGAAATTAGTAAAAATTGAGATTTGGGGTAAAAAGTTGTTGTCTCTGACAAGTTGGTAAAAGTCACAGGATGCAAGTCTATTTCATTTCAAAGTGATATAAATGTTGGGAAGTGTGTTTTGAGTTCAAAAAAGAGAAGTTAAAAACAAAAAGGGTCTTTATTAAGAAAATCATAGATTTAATTTTTTTGGTCAAATTTCTTTATTTATTTTCACGAAAATCAAATTTCAATGAAGAAAATTTTAATTAATTTTTTTCATAAACTAATTTCATAAAAAAAATTTCTTCGTTATTTTTTTTCCAAAAAAAAGTTTCTCTCAATTTTAATGAAATTCAAATTATTTTCAAATAATTAGATAAAGATTAATTTTATTAATGGGTCTGATAATATGATAACAGAGAAAACAAAAAAATATTGAGACAATTTTGACTTGATGAATCACACAGTATTGAAAAAATATACTCGATAAAGAAAAACACAATTGATAACTGAAGTATTATTTGTTTGACTAGCATTACAATAAGACTTACAAAGAACTTAGAGGAAACCAAGGATTTTGCAAGCTTTATAACTGGCTCTTTCTTTGGCTAATTGTTTGGTTGGACCTGTTCCTTTACAAACAGCTTCTCCTCTCTTCTCGATTTCCACAAGATATGTATCACCTTGTTTCGTAATTTTATAATCGATAAATTCATTCCTAACAAAATTAGATATCAATAAAAGGTTAAAAGAATACTGAGCTAAAGCTTTTTGTTTAAGTCTTTCAACGATATTAGTTTCCATTTTTTTATGATAATGACAAAAGAAGCTGATATATGGTCCAAACAATCTTCCATAAACTTGATGGACAGCTTTCCATCCCCCATCATAGAGTAAAGCAGCACCAAGTGACTCGAAAATATCCGAAAGAATCTTGGGGATTTGAAGCTCATGCTTGACAAAGCTAATAAATTTCTTTTTAAAGGAAGCATGAGCAGTAAAGGCATCAACTTCTTCGACAATTTCCGGACTGGTAGTGAAAAGAAATCTATGAAATTCGTTCATAACAGCAACTCTTGCCATAAAAGCATTTGATAAAAGAGTGATTTTGAGATTTTGTAAGATCTCAGGAGTGATTTCTTTGTTCCATGTTTTGAAAAGTCTGTAAGCATTGGATATAACATAGATTTCAACAACAGAATCTCCCAAAAATTCCAAGCTTTCGTAATTCTGGTAGAATAAAGGATTTGTTTTATCAGCCTGGCCATTCAACGCGAACAACAAATAAGCCTTATTCTTGAACTTATATTGGAGGATTTCTCTCTCAAATCTTGAAATAACTGAACTGATCAAAATCGCTCCATATTTAGCTTCATTCCAATGATGTTTTTCTTTGAGCAATTTTATCTTGGTATATGCCTTGCAACAGCCTGTTTTCTTTTGTATTCCATCGCTCTTTCTGAAATATTGATTCATTTCAGCATAAGTCAGACCTTCATGAAAAGTCTCTGAAGGATCAGGGATAAATTCTTTAGGAATCACGAGACTAGAATCTCGAATAAGATGGCTGTTGATAATAAGTCCATAAACAGGAAGTCCAAGTTGTTTTAGCAAGATAGTTGGATAATACAAGCTGTAATCATATAAAAAGGTGGCTCCAATAATAGCTTCCACACAATCTGCGATTTGCTTCCCTGTAAGTTCATGCTTAATAATCTTTTCTTCATGCTTCATATAAGGTGGTCTCCATTCATTTGCGTTCTTTTTGGTTGTCTTGAGGAAATAAGGCACTCTGTAATAAAGGCCAAGATGCATAAGGACTTCGTTAGTGATATATTGGATTCTCTTTTCTGTTAAATCTGACTCTGAAACTAAAGGCTGCTTGACGAATAAGAAGATGGAAGTGACTAATTTTAGCACTGAATCTCCGACTGTTTCAAGAGGTTCACTATTTCTCAGAGGGTCGTAAGAAGCTGTTGAAGTGGCAAGAAAGAGATCTTCAGTGTGACAAACGATTTTCTTGGAGCCTCTGAATTCATTCACCATGACATATCGCTCGATTTGAATCATTATACTCGGAACTCGAATGTAAAGGTCAAGCTGGGAGACACTAAAGGGATGGATTTTGAGATGTTGGGAGGAGACAAGAGGGAAATTAGCGAGGAATTCAAGGGTGACCTTGTGCTTTTTGCATGAGAAATAATTGGAAAGAATTTTGTTTATATTGATAAAGTCAAAAGTGGAAGGAGTCAATGGAGGTTGGACAAACAACACAGGCAATGAGCGGTCAGTCTTGATACCGTATTTGGCGTCAACTTTTCTAAAAGAAAAGAGGAACTCGACATCAGCTTTATGATCGTAAAGAAGATGGTCTGTGGTGATTTCTTCGGCTAGTTCAGCGGTAAGACTGAAGAATTCGAGGAGTTCTTCATATGTTTTCTTTTGGTAGTACTTCATGACCATAAGGAGGAACTCTTTGGCTTTCTGGACTTGAGGCTCGAGAATTATATCAACACAATAGTACTTGGCATTATTCCCATAATAACTTTCAAAGATGCTTGCATTGAGCACGTTGGACAAAATATTGTGGTTTCCTTTGAGACTGTTGATTTTCTCTGCAAGAGATTCTCCAGGCGCCATAGTCTTTACATTCTTTTTATACTCCAAAAAGTCACAGATTTGTTGATCGTCAATAGTGTGTTGAGCTGTTCCTGGCAATATGAGATAGGTTCTTTTGTTGACGCTATCGCCTCCTTCAGGTTTTTCTGTGAATGAAAAGAAAGATGTAGCGATTTTCTCAGAAGGAATGAGATAAACATCACTATAAAATCTGATATAATATTTGAAGTACACATTTATTGCTTGCTTGGTGAACTCTCTTTTTCCCAAAGAGATCAGTCTTACTTTCTCTTCACTGAAAAGCTCGCCAAATAGTGCACCAGCAGAGTCATCTTGAAGCTCAGCCCAAGAATGTCTTTGAAGTTCTCTCATTTCGCTGTAGATCTTGTAGAGTCTTTCATTATTTTTCCAGTCACCTCCCTTATTAGCAATATAGAGCTTGAAATCTGGGATTTCTGAGATAGGTTGGGTGGTCAGAAGGACGAGAAAAGAGGAGGTGGTTTCGACTTCGATAATATGATAATGTAATGTGACTGTATCGTTGAATTCTATGCTCTGACAGAGGGTAATAGGACATTCATAGGAGTAACTTTTGTGTGTTTTGAGCCCATTCTTCTTGTTTCTGATTTTTTTAGCCTTTTGATAGGTGGCACTCATATAATTTACGCGAAGCGAACACTTTCTGAAATAAAGCCAAAAATAATTTTGATTTTGATTGAGGAATGAGGAATTATATATTATTTCAGTTTGAATTCAATAAGATGGCTGGCTGGCTGGCGCCTTGTGGGGGATTTTTTGAAAGGAATTGTTGCAAAAGAGACAGGAGCGGAAGAGATAGAACGGATATGGATTCAGTCAGAATTTCTTTTAAACCAAAATTCGTCTTGGAGACTTTGGGTGGAGCAAAAATTTTGAACCTGAAGACCAGTCTCGAAAAAGACTTTTTAGTCTCCGAAATACCGAGGGAGAGTAATTAAAAACTCAAAAACAGTTGATATGATGAGATGAACCAAAGATCCAAATTAAACTCCTGCTATAAACATATAATAAAAAGAGTATAAAAGGGTCGAAAGATATTCCAAATAATTATTAATAATAAATATCATTTTGCCCAAAGTATGAGTTTATCCAAAGTTTTGTCTGACAGAAAATATCTCTACATCGCCGGTGGTGTCGCCGTTGGAGCTGGTTTCTTGTATGCTATCAAAAAACATAAAGAAGAAAAGAAAGCCCAGAACCCCTGTGAGCGTGAGGCCAGAGAGTCAACTTTTGTCGATACCATCAAAGCAGTCGGTAGCGTTTTCCTTATTTTTGGTTCCCTTCTGTTGCTCGGAGGCAGAAAGAGCAGGCCATCAAAGAGTGAAGCAGGAACTGTCATTAGTATCGAGATTGGAGATACTAAATCAAAAATTTCTTTCATAAGCAGAACATATAATCTTCAGAATGATAAGAAATTCGATTACAGAGTTTTTGAGAGCCACGAAGTTGACACAGTTGCCCCTGAACAGACTATCGAAAGACTCCTTGAGTATATCAAAGGTTGGAATCTCAAAGACATTGGCCTTTCATGCTTCACCCCTGTGTGCTTGAACCCCAAAGATCCTAACTACGGTTGTATATTAAGTGGTACTCCCAAGCTTCAATGGCAAAATTACCCTTTGTTGGCAGCTCTTAAAAAGAGAACAGGCTGCGAGAATGTGTTTATTGATACTAATGTCAATACTGCTGCTATTGCTGAGTATAGACAAGGTAGAGTTGTTGAGAGATTGAAAGAGGATTAATTTGTTGTTCTAGGAGAGCATAATGTGAATTCTTTGGCTTATGCCAACGTTGGATCAGAAGTCGATGTTGCTGTTATTGTTGACGGAAAACCCATTCATGGGCTTGCTAACCTCGAAGGAGGCCATATTCGGTAGATGGGTGGGAAAGAAGGGAGAATAATGATTTATATAGCGTTTCTTTGGATCCCTCTGATGAAAACTTTGAAGGTACTTGCCCTTATCACGGAAATTGCCTTGAAGTAAATAATGAATTTTGCTTGATTTTCTCAATTTTCAGGGATTGGTATCAAAGAATGCGATTGCCAAGAGACTTGGTTTAATTAATGTGGCTGATCCTACAATTCCTGACGATTCTAACGTGTGGGAATTGTGTGCCAATTATTTGGCTCAACTCTGCTTGGATATGACTTTGGTGCTCTCTCCTGAAGTTATTGTTTTGAATGGAGCTATTTTGAACCAGCCTAAAATGCTTCCCTTGATCCATAAGAGCTTTACCAAGCTTTTGAATAACTACGTTGATCATCCTAAACTTAAAGGTAAACTGTTATTGAGGTTGAGTCGAGTCTAATAATTGTGAATAGATGTTAACACTTATATCAAGCTTTCTAAACTTGGTAATGATGCTGGAGTTATTGGTGCTGCTTCCCTCTGCAAACCTAACAACTAATTTTAAGAATTTGAGAATATTGAGATATCTCTATATATTGAAGCAATTTTATCGTTCTACGTTTTCTCCATATGGAATAGAGGAACATCACATCCTTTTTAAAAAAGTTTTTTTTCCAATAAGCTAAGGAAATATCGAGTCATATCAATTCACAAAAACTTTTTGAAAGAAAAAATTCACTCTGGGGTTTTTCCTTTGTTATCATTCGGCAGGGCGATAAAAGGAGACCCTGAAGAACAAACCCTTAGGTCCAAAGTCGAACCCTCGAATTCAGTTTGCCTATTTCTAATAGATTATTTGCGCTGATTGAAAGGAATAAATTCTTCTGTTTTCTTGAAAAAACTTTGATAGAGCCCATCAGAGTAATTTTCCAAGGTATCAATTTTTTTATACTGTAAAATCTCCAATAAAAATGAAAGAAGAGCGGTTCTATTTAAAGACAATAGAAGAAAAAGAATTTTCTTATAAGATAAATAAGCCGATTATGTAAAAATATATAGTATAAAGGGTTCAGGTTATTCCAAGTAATTTATTAAATTAATCTCTTTTTTCCTAAAAGTACATTATTATTATGACTTCATCCAATTCTTTGATTGACAAGAAGTACCTCTACTTGATCGGTGGTCTTTCCTTCGGTATCGGCGCTTTAATCGCCATCAACAAATCTAGAAAGAACAAGAAGCCCAAGAGACTTACTGAAAACCTCATTGGTATCGAAATGGGAGGCACTGGCTCAAAAATTTCTGTCATCAATAGAAGATGGAACGCTTCTTCCAACAAATATGATTATCAAGTCATGAGCAGATTTGGAGTCGATAGTACTACTCCCGAAGAGACTGTTAGTAGACTCCTTGAATTCATCAGAGGAACCGAATTTTCTCAAATCGGTATTGCCAGCTTCGGCCCTGTGTGCTTGAACCCCAAAGACCCTTATTTCGGCTGCATTACCACTACCCCCAAGCTTCAATGGCAAAATTATCCTTTGTTGGCAACTGTTAGACAAAAGACTGGATGTGAGAATGTGTTTATGGATACTGATGTCAATGCCGCTGCTCTTGCTGAATATGAATTAGGTGAGATTGAGAGTTTCTTTGAGGCTAATTGAATAGGAAATCATAATGTGAACTCTTTGATTTACGTGACTGTTGGTACTGGAGTCGGTGTTGGTGTCGTTGTTGACGGAAAACCAGTTCATGGACTTACTCATCCTGAAGGCGGTCACATCAGGTATTGCAACGGAAATGAAGTTATAATAATTTTCTTAGTGTTACTTTGGACCCTTATGATAAAGATTATGAAGGTGTTTGCCCTTATCACAAAAATTGCCTTGAAGTAAGGTCTAGAATTACATGCAAATATTTAATAATTCAACAGGGATTGGTGTCGAATAATTCAATTGGAAAGAGACTTGGTTTGAGTTCAGTCCATGATCTTCCAAAGGTTGAAGAAGATCATGAGGTTTGGGGAGTTTGTGCAAATTATTTGGCTCAACTCTGCTTGAATATTACTTTGTTGGTTTCCCCTGAAGTTATTATCCTTGGTGGTGGCATTATGAATCAATCCAGAATGTTATCATTGATCCATAAGAACTTCACTAAACTCTTGAACAATTATGTCGATCATCCTAAACTTAAAGGTACAGTTTATTGTGGCTTCGTTGAATCTAATAATTTCAAATAGAAGTGAATACTTATATTAAGCTTCCTACTCTTGGTATTGATGCTGGAGTTTTGGGTGGTGCAGTTCTCTGCAAGCATAATTAAAGGGGAATTTGAGGATCTTTTCTATATATTTCTCTCGATCTATCTAAGCAATTTCACTTAACTTTATATCTAATTATAAGAGAACAATCAATCTATCTCAAACATTTCTTTCCTTCTCTCCTTTTTTGAAATTGATATAGAGGAACGTTGAAATTTTTTTGAATTGAAAAAGATCAAATTTTGATTTTAAACTGATCTGATAAATAAGATGAGTAATCCATGGGGACAAACTCCTTCAATAAAGAAGTTTCCATTAGGAGATCTTCAAAGGATCCTTGATAGTTCGACTTCATACAAAGCTTATGCAGATTCAGTTGAGGAACAAGAAGAGCCAATTTCTCAAGATGCTGATGTAGAAAATACAAGAGTGAATAATATCAGTGAAGAATGTGAGAATCTTTTGAGAATAAATACCGAGATAACAGAATTGAACTCAAATTTTGAAGCATTGGAGCTGTATTTAAAGTATGACCAGTTGATATCTGATGAAAGCATTAAACAAAGGATCAAGAGAATAGATGAATTGAATATGATATTGGGAAATATTTCAAAGGCGGGAATAATCGAAAAGACAATGGAGAAGCAGGAAAAGAGTGCGGCTTTGAGGAATTTTATTACTGTAGAATATGAGTATAGAAAGGTCTTGATTCAAGTGTTGAAATTAATAAAGCAAAATGAGCGTTTATTAGAAAAAGGCAAAGTGTTGGGTGTGAGAGATGAAAATGACATAAAAGATTTATTGAGTTATTTCTATGCTAAAGGAGGAAAGGTTGAAGGAATTTGTAATCAGGTCGTAAAACAATGCCAAGAACTCATTGAAAATAACGAAAAACTTGTAAATCTGTTTAATAAACATGATGTATAAATAATACCAATATTGAGGAAATTGTTTTCGCTTGCTGCTGAATAGCTGCATGTTTATTTTTCTCTCATATATACATTTTCAAAAAAATTAATTTGTCTATATGAATGACGACCACAGCAAATCAACAAAAATCAACAAAATTTGGTCAATTAAGATGACGTTTAAATTTCACAATTTTTACGCCTCAATACTTTAAATCAATCAACAAATTTTCCTCTTTGATTGAAAAGACTATAAGAGTTGCCACTTGAAGCAGTGAATTCAAGGTCTCTTCACATGTAAGTCTCATGATTTCATAGGCATTTTAGGATTGAGGGATTTCAAGAGCGCTTTAATTGTTGATTAAAAAGATAAGTTTTATGGTTTTTCTCCGTAAGATATCAATAAAATTTCATAGACTTATTATTGATATTAAATTCCTGAGTTTTCATGGAAAACCCATCTTATCTTTACAGATTCATTGTTGTAGGAGATTCAAGTAAACATATCCCGCCTTCTCAGCTAATCAATAGATTGTGGAAAGACGTGTGCTGTTTTAAGATTCTCTAAGGGAACATTCCTTGGCACACATGAACCAACAATTGGCGTCGATTTTGGTGGCAAAGTTGTTACTGTTCAAGATAGAGTCATAAAGATTCAGATCTGGGATACCGTAAAACATAGCTGTTGAAGCCATATTTTAATAATTCATCATAGGCTGGTCAAGAAGCCTTCAAATCAATTACCAGATCATACTATAGAGGGTAAAACTATCTCGTTGAAAATCACGCTAAAAGCCGTTTAGAGCAATTGCTGGGCTTCTTATGTATGATATTACCAACAGAAACTCTTTCAATAACATCAGCAAATGGCTCGATGAGACAAAAAATTACGCAAAAGAGACCATAGTTTTATGTCTTGTTGGAAATAAATCAGATCTTGAAGGTTTTTTGGTTTGCTAATGGTTATCTCATGCAATAAATTTAGAAAAACGTCAAGTTTCTACTGAAGAAGCTGCAAATCTTGCCAGACAGAATAACATTTTATTCCTCGAAACATCAGCAAAGACTGGCAAAAATGTTGAAGAAGTAATTGAGCGTTGAAGGAATATTGTGACTAAAGCGCATAGGCATTTATTAAATTAGCTCAAGGTGTGAATGATTTATTGGATAAAAAGTTACTTGATCCCTCAGAAGTAATAATAAATGAGGTTTGTGAGATAATTAATTGGAATAGGTTCAAGGCGTAAAGGCCAACTCAAGTCCTTTCACAGAAGCAAAGTTGGAAGCTACACAGAAGAAGAAAAAAGTTGCAGGAGGAGGATGCTGCTAAGCGAGAAAAGAGAATAGATGATGACAGATTTCATTCGAAAAGAATGTTGGTTGATTGTTCTATTTATTATTTAATGTATTGCATGCATATTTTTCTGAGAGGTTGTTGAGAATTCATTCATAAATAAAGCTATTGGTATGTTTTCTCAATGAATGTATGCTATTATCTTTGTGCCTATCCTTTTGAAATTTTCCCATTGAGTTAATTTTCAAAGATTTACTCGTCGTGAGTTTGCCTGCTAATTTTTTTACCGATCTTCTATTGTTCGAATTGGAATAAATTCATAAAAAAATCTGCGTATTGTAAATTTTATTTTTGATCTTTTTGCAACATGGATTCAAATCAAACAGAAAAAACTTGTGGTATCATTATGATCTGTGGATACCTCGGAAGTGGAAAGACAACCTTGATCCAACACATCCTTAAGAATCAGTCCAAGTACAAAATCGCTGTTATTCAAAATGAATTTTCCGATGGTTAACCTCTTTATTATCTCGAAAAAGCTTATTCTTTCTTAGAAATGGGTATTGAGAGCCCATTAATGCAAATGGCTGATGGCAAAATCTTTGACAAATTCTATGAATTGCCCAATGGCTGTGTTTGTTGTTCTGCAAAGTATTATCTGGGTTATGATATGGTGATGTAAAATGATAGGGAGGATCTTCATCGTGCTATTGAATTTTTGGTGGAATCTGAGAAATATAACTTGGATTATATTCTTGTTGAAACTAATGGTCTTGCTGATCCCTCATCCGTAAAATTAATTGAAATCCATTAGGGAATGTTAATTTGTTCAAAAGGCAATCAAGATATTTTGGTTGGGAGAAGAGATGTTGAAGGTTTCTGCAGATTTGAGAAAGATTTATGCGATTGTGGCAGCTCATACATTCGAAAAGAACATAAATGAAAATGAGATATACTTGAGACAGTTAATTTTTGCTGATCTTATCCTCATCAACCACACCGTATAATGACTGAAGAAATCAAGACTAATTTCCCAATAGGATAGAGTTGAAGAGAAGGAGATTGAGAATATTGAAGAAAAGTTAAAGAAGATCAACCCTAATGTTGTCCTTAAAAGAACCAAATATTGTGAGATCAATTTGGATGATCTTTTTGACAAGACCAGTTTTAATGATATTGGAAAGGATAGAAGTGATCTTGTCAGTGTCTTTACTGAGGATTTTGAACATTTACATGCTCATAAGAAGTTCCAGTTCCTTGTCTATGAATTTGATGGAGCTTTCGATATTGCTAAATTAGATCGCGTTTTTGGAGTCTTGTTGTGGGATAAGCCTGATGGTATGGATATCATTCGTTGCAAGGGAATAATTCATGGTGATAAATCTGACCTGAAATTCTCTTTACAAGGGTAGGGATTTAAGATTTTTGAGGGGTTTCTAATAATGGGAATGATAGGGTGAGTGATATATATGAGATTAAAGAGAATGAGATTAAATGGGAAGAAGAAGGTTTAAGAAAGTCAAAGATGCTCTTTATTGGTGTGGGTCTTGATAAAGAGAAAATCAGAAATATGATTGAAGATGCTCTTATCAAAGATGAATAGAAAAGGGCTTTCTTTAAAGAATATTTTTTTAATGTTAATTTAAGAAATGTGTCATTTATGTAAAAATGTGTTAATGGAAATTTCTTTGTGAAATGGAGTTTTTCAAAGGAACAATGATAAATAACATGAATATAATACAAGCAAAATAGTTCATTCACAGAAAATCGTATTCACAGAAAACAACTAAAACTAACCTTGTTTCTTTCTATCCATCATTTCTTGTTTAAATTTGGAAACCTTCTTGGGAAGTTCTTTAGTCTCAACCTACACATTCATTATTCCCTTTTTCCCTAAAACAAACTCACCTCTTGTGAAAATGAAACCTTTTTCTTCTCCTCAACTTGCTTGACTTCCCTTTCCTTTTCTTTTTCCATTTGTTTGACAGGCACGGGAATGGCCTCTTGCTTAACCTCCTCGAACTTAGGAGCTTGTGGCTCAATCTTTTGGACTTCTTTAGCCTCAGGCTCTTCTAATTCAGAATCGTGAGAAAAAATTCACTTGAAGAAAAATTACTCTTTTTGAGAATAGATTCTCCAACAGGTTTTTTCTCTACAGGCTTAGGTTTTGGCTTTTCTTCCTCTTCGACATACGGCTCAATAATCTCAATAGCACCATCCTCCATTTGCTTTTTAAAAAAGTTGTTATACTCGAAATTTGCTTTTGCTAAGTTACCATGGTGACACCCAAATCTTTCTTTTCTTCAAATTCATCCCTCAATCTCTTGATACCATCATCAAGAACTAGACATTTTAACATTAAAAATGAGTGTTTTAATATACCATCGATTCTTCTTTGAACGATCTGCTGAGCTTGGTGAACAGATCTCTCCACAAAATAGTCATTACCAAGATTTATCATAGTCTAGAGTTTATTAAAGGTTTCGTTAGTTTCTTCACAAATTCGAACCTCGTTTGTGTGGTAAATGCTGGCTTTTACAAAGGCAACGCTGCTGAGAGGAAGCTATTGGAGTTGACTATGGAGAATATTCAAGGAAAAGTTACAAGGATTTCTTTTTCAAGTGTTTGAGTGATACTGGAGAGGATCTCTTTGGTTTCGACATGTTCTTTTTTCAAAGATTCGATTCTGTCAATTTGGTCTTTGTACCATTTATTTTCTTGTTCTTTGTAAATCATTGCAGATGCAGACAGAAATTTTTGGCAAATATTATGAGTTATCTTTGGATAGGTTAATGAATAAAATTAGCCCATTAAAAAAGACAAAAAATGTATTTGACTTGGAGCTAAAGGATTCAAGGATAAAGAGGGTCAGTCCAGTGGTTGAGGAGAATTTTTTGAGATGAAGAAATTTTTTTTTAAGAAAAAAAAATGAGCAATTTGACAACCTGAAGATCCGAGAATTTCCAATCAAAACTATCTTTTTGAGGAACTCTCCATAGCATTGAAAAAAAAAGTTTTGGCTTCTTTGAGAACAATGAAAGGGAAAAAATATTTCATGAAAAATCTTCAATAGATAGTTTGTAGTATTTGAGTTCACGGATTTGAGGCTCATAAGCTTGGTATTTGAAAAATCCTTTCAATGAAAAATATGAAAGGAGACCAAAGATAATTTTTCCACTTTCGAGACAAGCAAAGAGGAACCAAGATCTTGTGGGCCGCATTTATACAAATTTCCAGCTTTTTCATGACATATAAAATGAGTATCATTCAAACTGGATTTTTCCTGATCCACTCAGCCAATCACTCATGCACACAACAATACAATAATTTATTTGCGTATGAAAGGTCAAGTTAAATTTGTATGAGAGGCATTTTCCTAGAATTTTTTAGGGGTTCATTGAATTTTGATGCAGCTATCCGTTCATAAAGAGACCTTTATGTAAGATTGCATTTGATTAGGCCTGTAAGAACATACAAGAAATGTATTTATTCGCTGGATTCGGCTTCTTCAGCTTGCTTTCTCTTGAAAATTCTTTCTTGTTCAATAGCGTAATCGAGAGTTCTCTAAACAAAATCAATTATTCAAGAAATACTAGGGAAACCATACGGTTCTGTTCTTGGATTGGTAGATAGCGAGCCAAGGAACAGAGACGATAGTGCAGAGGACATAGGCGTCTAATTTGATTAGAAAAGGCCCAGAATATTCTTTTTACTGAAGAAGATGAAGACTTGCCACAAGGTGGTGTTTTTCTGGACGTGGGTTTGAAGGAATCTCCAAGCTCTCTTTACCTTGGGGTCAGCATTGATTCTGGAGACGACTTGGGGTCTCTTTCCTAAAGAAAGTCAAGAAATGAATCTATTTCTCAATACCGAGGACAGTCTTGGTGACTTGGGAGTAAGGAATGGTCTTAATCCAAGTGGGAGTGTATTCTTTAATGTTATTGTAGAAGATCTTTCCGTAAACCATTGGGATAATCTATTTGGTAATAAATTTAAAATTATTATCAAAGTTATAGAAGAACTTTGAAACTAATTTATTTTTCGTAAAATATGTTTGGGTCTCCGTGCTCTGTGTGGGAGCGCTCCAGAGACTCTCCTATTGGCTGCGAAATGATTTTGACTTGAGAAAAATTTTTAAAGAATTTTTTCTGGCTTGAAATTCGTTAAAATCCAGGAGAGAAAAAAATTTCGAGGCTCACGACTTGAGGCTGATTGAGCTTGCTTGAAGACCCATGAAGGATCAAAGACAAAGACTCTGTTTTAATTTATGGAATGAGATGGCAAATATTTCGATCCTGAGCTCAAAATAATAAATTACGTCCTTTTGCAGATCTTACGGTAATTTATTAAATTCTGAATGAAAAATGTTTTAATTTTCAGGAAAAAGGAATTTTTGATAGGAAGGAAATCGAGGGGAGTTAGTGAGATTTCCTTTTTCAGGAAAGACTGGAAGTCCTCAAAGAATCAAATAATTTGTTTTTTGGCTTTGCAGAGATTTGAGGAAATTGGTTTACTAAGAGATTGAAGACATTGAATTTAATGATGGAAGAATTTACTCATTTTTGGAAAGAATCCCTTCTCAATTTCTTTGACTCGATTTCGAGTATTTCTTTTTTGACTTTTTCCAAAGAACTACAAGACATTTCAAAAGTTAAAAATCATAAGATTTGGAAAGATTACAATTTTCATATTTTTCCAAAAAAGTGACTTCGCGAGAATAAAAAATTTTTGAGATAGACTTTCTCCATTGAATAGAAATTTCTCAAGTCTCAAGGAGAAAAAAGGGACGATTTTATAGTTTCTCAGTCAGCTGAAGGTTCGACAAAATTCGAAAATTTCTCTTCTCAATGAGAGATTGGCTTTGATAAATTTTTCTAGAATTTTATCCCTTGATTCCTTCAAAAGGCTGAGAATATTAAAAAACATTTCTCTCAAAAGAGGGTCGAAAATTGATAATTTGGTCAGAGCGCAAGTGTGAATATCTTATAAAAGAAATAAATAAAATGAAGTGTTGTCAGGATTTTAACAAGGATTTTTATATACAAGATTTATTCGATAGTTTTAATAAAATCTGATGCAAGTCAACGATAATCTACTTTCCAGCGACACTGAGCCAAACCGTTATACAACAGTTGATGAGCTATATAAAGAACTTGCTGTAGAAGATGCATTGGATGGATTTATTAAGCATATTGAAATATTGGCTGAGAAAGGTGTGTTTTATATCTAAACGTTTGTAATTTGTGAAAAGAGAATGAATTAAACGAGAAAATGAGAAACCAACATTTGGTAATAAACAGCCTGACGAATGAGAATAAGATGTTACAAGAAGAAAACGAGAGATTCCGATTTATTATCGAGAACTTTTTGGTGAATTACAAGGGATTAAATGATGATATGAAGAATGGAAGAGTCGATGGGAAAGCAAAGGAAATGGTCGAATTTGAAGAAATAATAAATGTAAAAGAGTTTACTGTGAAGATAATTGACATTTTTGTGTAGAAGAAGAATGAAGAAAAAGCCACAATAGAAAGCGAGAATATTGATTTATATAGAAAAAATATGAGTCTGGAAAAAGAGAATAAAGAATTGAAAGAGAATATGGAGCATTTGACCAAAAGCTTTGAAAGGATCAACAATTTTATCCTGAGTTCTTTCAATAAAAAAGAAACAAAAAAACTCACAGAACACAAAGAGCCCAAAGCCAAACCCTCAACTAAAACAAACAGCAAAAAATCCTCACAAACCGAAATAAACACAAAACGCTCTCCAATTACAACCAGGAACAGAAGAGGAACAAAAAAGGTTCATAATGAGGTGGTTGATAGTGTCCAAGCTTGGAATGAAGGAGAAGGCGAAGAGGATTATGAGGCCATAGATGAAAGTGCTGATTTTGAAGAAGAGGAAGAAGTAGAAAGTGATGACTATGATACAACCCCCAGAAAAGGCCGAAAGAAGAAGGCAGCAGGCGAGGGATCAGGGAAAAAATCGGCACCTGCAGGAGGCATGAATAAAAGGGCAATGAATAGAGACATACATGCTGCCAATAGAAACACAATATTACATCAGTTGTTCCATTGAGATAAAATAGCACTGGCAAAAGAGTTGAGTTTATACAATATAATATATTTTTGGCGCGTCTGGGCGATTATAATTATTGTCATTATGATCGCAAGGTGTTGGCAAATTTTTGGTGGTTTTTTGAATACATAGTATTCCTTAAGAATAATTGTTACATCCATTTTCCTCGATTCTGTATTGATGAAAGGAAGACACCTTATATACAAAGGTTTATATAATTTTAAGCGAATGAACTCATTAAAAATCTATTTTCAGCAAAGCAAGGTTTTTTAATACGCAGATAGAAACCCCGGGAGAAAACTCTAAATTATAATGAATTATGCCCTGAAACAGCCCTTTCTTGTTTTTCTTTTGCAAGTCTTTGAATCGCATGATTGGGTCGTTGTATTAGAGGTATTAGGGGAGTTTCATGGAAAAAACTGTATCGAGAGGATATTAAAGTTTATGTGAGATGATTACCGGCGACTATTTTAATCTTAATCGCAAACTAATTTTTTGTTTTTGAACAAAAATCTCGCTTATATAGCATAACAATCACTTTCTTACATATAAAATTTATACTAGAAAGCTTTTTTTCTACGCCGAATTCCAATGTCATACAACTTTGTCTCAAAGGTTGGAGCTGAAAATCTCCTCACATACAAATATTTCGGAAGTGACCATTCCTTACTCTACAAATATGTCTACTCCAAAATGTCCCAATGGCTCGTTGATAATGTTATCCCCACATGGCTCGCGTAAAATTTTTTCCCTCTTTTGTTTCTAATTCTCTAGTCCTAACGTGGTACCTATCATAAACTTCTTTATCTCACTTCTAAGATCACGCTTATTGGGTTTGCTGCAACTCTTATTCCCCACATTATTCTCTGGATCGCATATCCTGATAGTTTTGCTGGCAATGTTCCTGCTTGGATGTGCTATATGGCTGCTTTTGGTCAGTTCCTCTACATCGTAAAAGAGTTATTTTAGTGATTCTCTTATCATTTCATTTAGATATTTGATAATGCCGATGGAAAGCAAGCTAGAAAGACGGGATCATCAAGTCCTTTAGGTTTATTGTTTGATCATGGTTGTGATGCTGTGAATACTTTCGTTGCTGGAGCAACTTTGTTGACCGTTGTGCAATTTGGAAATAGCTTAAATGCAATGATTGCTTATTTGATTGTCATTCTCCCCTTCTATTTGGCAACTTGGGAAGAGTATAAGAATAGTTGTTTGAGAGAGATTTCTAACCGATAATAAAGATACTATACCGATCATTTGTCTTTACCCATTATTAATGGTCCAAATGAAGGCATCACCGGCGTCATCAGCTTATTTATCTTTTCTGGAGTGTTTGGTAAGATAGACTTACGTGGATTTTTGGCCCTAAAATATTTTTTAGGCAATCATATTTGGACTGAGAAAATGTTTGGCTACACTGTCAACGAAATCGCCCTTGTCATATTCACCCTCATGTCCCTCTCCAACATGTGGATCAAGTGAGAAAATACTGAATTTCTGGTTTCTGAAGATTTCTCATAGTGTTGTTGCTGTTGTGAAGAGAAAGAAGGATGATATTTTGGGTGCTCTCTGGAACTTGTCAACCATGTTTTACATTGTTGCTTCCGTTCTTATAGTCAGCTGCCTCTCCCCCTCAAATGTCATCTCCAGAAAAGCTCGTTTCATCATGTATTTCTTTGGATTCGGCTTCTCCAAATTAGTCGGACATCTCCAAGTTAGTCATGTTACTCAAACTAGATTCAATCAATTCATTTACTCCATCATTTTACCCATCACTGCTTTGAACGCCAACACCATCATTGGTTATTTCAGAGGGTAAATTTATCGATATTTGAATCTTTTAAAAACTGGATTTTTTTAGTGAAGCTCCTATTGATGAAGATCTCTTGATTAATATCTTATGCGCTGCTTCAACTCTCAGTAAGAGCATTTGTAATGAGAAATATATCTAATTTTTTCTCACTCTAGTTTACGCTCATTTTGCTGTGAATATTGTTGTTCAATTCAGCAAGATTTTGAAGATT
>Ga0182738_1002908_pt1 | contig 19982 bp, 25 predicted proteins | sample eDN5th30CBELigMG_FD_128876 | JGI IMG/M metagenome (GOLD analysis project Ga0182738, IMG submission 128876) | Enriched Miracle-Growth compost microbial communities from Emeryville, California, USA - eDNA 5th pass 30_C BE-Lig MG (version 2)... ... | reverse complement strand
GTCTGCGAAGTCTGGCGTCTGGCTGTATCGCAGCTCCGTGCGCTCGATAATGTTCGGCGCCGACGGAAAGCCCCAGGACAGTTGAATACCAAAGACGATGCCAGTCGCAACGAGGCTGGTCACTACAGGCGGGGCGCCGATGATGCCGTCAACATTTGTCAGGTCGCTATAGGTCCACAGGCTGGGGACATCGAGCGCATTGACGGCGCGCACACGGGCCGTATAGCCGCCCGCATACACATCTCGGATCTCGACCAACCGGGTGCCAGTGCGTGGAACTACAACCCAGTCGCCATTGTCGCGCCGCCACTGTACGTCATAGGCGACCGCGTGTTCCGCCCTATCCCATGAGATTTCCACCATGTGACGGGTCGTGCCCTGGTGGAACGTATGGTGAGATGTGATCAGCACGTTGGCCGGGGCGACTTGCACGCGCGGCGGCACTACCGACACAGGTAGCGGATCAAGGCGTGCCCCAGTATCGATGGCCGCGTGCTTGCCCGGATGGTGCGCAACGGCGCCAACATCATAAATGATGCCGTCTCGCTCCTTGAGGGAGACGACGCGAAAGTACTGGGCAACCAGCGTGCTCGTATCCACCGACCATGCAGCCCCCGTCACTGGCGCAGCGGAAAACGGCGGGTAGACCTGGGCCGACGCCACCTCGCCGACCAACTCTGTCATGTCGGCGGTCAGGATGACCGTATCGGCAGAGAATTTGGCCAGGTCTGCCGATGCTGGTGCGGCGGTTACGTCCGTCACGGTGCGAGTTTCGAGCGTGCCGTCCGGTAGGATGACAGACACCTGATCGCCCGCGACAATAGCAAGCGGCTCGTCGAATACTACCTCGGTCGTAGTCGCGCTCTTGACCAGTCCGCCCAGGCGTCGTCCAGCACGGTTGCGGTCGGCCACGCGGATAATACTGCCGGGCTGCGGGATAACGCCCTCCAGTCCCACGGAGAACGTGACGCCGCCAGTTTCCATACGGGACGTATAGAGCGCGTAGAGTCCAGCGCGCTGAGCCTGGCCACGTGATGTACATGCAAAGGCCTTGATCTCCGTCTTGCGGATACCGAAACGCCGGATGCCATCATCGTCGTTGACGACCTCGACCTTGGCCCGGTAGAAGTCCGACGGATCATTCCACGATACAAGTGCAACGGTCTTGCGCGTGGAAAGATCCGCTCCGGTGTATTCGAAACGCCCATTCAGGACTTTGGCATTGGGATAGGTGTAGATCGGGTCGCTGGGCATATCCGCCACTGCGACGACGGAACCATTCGCCCAATAGGCCATTCCGCGAAAAACACTGGTCAGGTCGTTGAGTACCCGCAGCGCGTCAGCCTTTCTCTGGATGTATGTGTTGCAGGTAAAGCGCGGCTCCTGGCCTCCTTGTCCGTCGGACACCAGTTGGTCGCAGTAAGCAGCGATCTGATACAGGGCATACCTGTCAATCATGGATGCATCGACGCGATGACCGAGTCCGTACAGCTTGTTGAGCAGGATGTCGTAGTAAACCCACGCCGGGTTATCCGTCCAAGCCCGTTTGAACGTGCCATCCCAAACGCCCGAATAGGCGCGCGTCTGAGGGTTGTAGTTGCTGGGCACGCGCACGATCTGGCCGCGCCAGTGGTAGGCGCGTGTAGGAATCGACTGGAACTGCTCGGCATCGATCTTGATGCCCACCATTGCGGACATGGGATAGCGAAACTTTCCGTCGATCACCTCCGCATAGGACTGCACGAACATCGTGTCCTGAATGTTGCTGTCCTCTGAATTGGACGTGATCCTGCGCACACGCACAGTCCAGCCAAGGTCTGTGGCGGGCAGTTCGATCCGGTGGGTGCGAGTGTAACCATTGACGGTTTTGCCGTCCACCTCGCTTTTCAGGGCCTGCTGGAACGAGCCGCTGCCGATGGCAAGATCGATCGCGTACTCGATTCGATAGCCGACGCGATCCCCCGTCTTATCGCCGGACGCAATGAGCTTCATAAGCTGCGGCCAGTGCAGCGATACGCGCACAGCTGACAGATCCGGGTTGGTCAACAGTTGAGTCCACGGTTGCGTGGGCTTGACCTCGACGCCCACATTGGTCACGCTCGCCGACGCCGGGAAACCAGGTATGTACTCCTGATCGACTGTACCGTAACGAATCTGCACCTGCACATCGCGGCAGTTCAGGCTGCCATCGGCATTCTGGATGGGTGTCCCGTCCAGATAGATGTCGCGCATGGGAGCGTCTTTATGGACAGGGCCTTCGACCTCGCCGTTGGCCACAAGGTCCAATAATGCGGCATAGGAAGTGTTATGTAGGCTGTCTGGCTGCTCCACAGGCGTGCGTGCGCTTCCGCCGCCGCCCTTACCTCCACCGCCGGACCCACGAATGGCCACGCCGCCGCGACGATCTTCAATGACTACTGACATTACTGGATGTCCTCAGAATACATGTCGCCCGATACAGTCACTGAGCCGACAATGGCCTCGCCGTATAAAATGGGCACCGGGTTTCCTTGTGCAGTTACATTCACGGGCCCATTGAACGAGTACGAGGCGCCGTTATCTGGCGACTCGACGCTAGTCAGCCCCTGGGGCTGCTTGGTCAGTAGTTGCGACACACCACCCAGCACCATCGCCCAGCCAAGCATGGGCGCATAGGTCGCAATAGCGGCGGTCAGGCCTGCGGCACCGGCACTCCATGCAGCCGCAGCGGCATAGGGGGCTGCCACGATCAAGGCAGCGCCCAGAATGATCTGAAAGAACCCGCCCCGGCCAGACCCCAGAATCATGGGAGCTATGCGGATATCGTCGTCGCCCACCGGGTATTGCAGCCCTTCCTCGTTGATGTTCTGCCTGCCGATAAAGCAGGCGTATCCCAAGCCCTTGTCCTTGCTTTCGTACAGAAACTGCTCGAAGCCAGGCACCATCTGGCACAACGCACTCACGGCTTGGGCTGTATTGCTGCACACGAAACGGTGGACGCGCCCAAAACGGCTGCCAAGCACCCCATACAAGCGCACAGTGCGCACCTTCTCAGGCAAAACAAAGCCCGCCGAAGCGGGCTGACTCATCGTGATAGCAGTCACTTTCGATACCTCACAATCATTCTGGTAATGTCCTGCCAGTAACCGGCATACATGACTCGCTCGGACAGGCGCGGCATTGCGTGATGAAGCATGGCGCAGGGGACTGGGTGCAGATCTGGCTGAGATTTAAGCGGGGCATCGCCAAGGAACACGCCACCGTGGTTTGTGCGTCCGCTGCGGTACTGCATCAAAATCACGTCGCCGTAGCGCGGGCCGTCGTCCACCCGATCAAATCCCGCCCTCTCGAAATTCTCCAGATACAGCTCTCCGCCCTGCGGGTCGTCCCACCAGTTATCGGGGCGGTCAAAATCAGGGATGGCGATCTCCAGCTCGCGCGCGTAGAAATCGCGGATCAAGCCGTAACAGTCCAATGTGCCATGGTGAAATGGCCGCCCGACAAGCGGTGCGCTGTAGCCTTTCGGGGAAAACGTATGCCAGCCAAGCACGCGGACATCTTCCTCGCCGGCATCCTTACCGACAGCCACAACATGCCAGGGCAGTCCCGTCGTCTCACAGGAAACAAGATCAGCGTCAGTCGGCATCGGATCGCGATCTATATGCGAATGTACGATGGCCAGCACCTGGCCGCGATCCTCGGCAGCGGCATAATCGTCAGCGGCCATGGCGAAATCCTGGCCGTCCGTCGCAAGGTTGCGGCACGGTACGTACAGTTGCTTGCCGCCCTCGGCCAGAATGACGCCGCAGCACTCTCGTGGGTAGTCGGCCAGGGCATGACGCTCGATGGCCCGTTTGATGTGCGTGCGCATTATCGTATCCTGTCAGCAGAGACGAAGCCGCCGTAACTGAGTGGCGAGTTGGCGCCGAAGCGGAGCTTGCAATCCGACACCCTGCCTCCACATCGATCCAGGCTAGGGTCATTCGTCGGCTCACCATCTTTTGTAAACATCCCATTTTGGCCTTGATAGGAACAGTACGCTCCCCTATATCCTCCCTCTGGTGCCGCCATCGTCAGCCAGCCGCAAAAACCAGCAATTACATCGCGGCTAGGCAGCTGCGCGTCATCAAACTGCAGGGGCGAGTTCAGAACGAAGGTCACCGTCTCAGGTGTTTCGCTTTTCTTCTGGCTGACCAGCCACACCTCATCGGGCAGATGCTCGTTAGGATTGGCCGATGGATTTCCGTCTGGAAAGTTCACCGAATCCAAGTATTTTTTGAACGTGCGCCGGCGGGTCAGCTTCGCTCCTACCAGATCATCAAGCGCCAGACACAGGGCAGTTACTACGCCAGTAATCCGGTTGCCCTCGGTGTCAAGCCCAATGTTGCCCACGGTTATCTCTGGCAGCGGCTGTTGACCATTGCCGGTGCGCTCGAAATCCCGCGCCTCGATGGCCCAGGGTTGATACTGGTTGCCCTGCCAAGTGATGACGCCGTCATTGTGGTTGTGATAGCGCTCGACCTGCCCGCCAATGGCGGTGCAATCGAGCTCGTACAACGTAATGAGGTTGCCTGGCGTCAGACTTTGAATATCTTCTGTGACGGACATAACTCACCAAACAAAAAGCCCCGCTCAAAGGCGGGGCGATAGGGGAAGATAGGGAATGCTCAGGCCAAGGGATCATCATCCTGCACAACCTGCAGCCCCAGCCTCGCCAGAGCCACTTGTGCGGCGTCCTCGGATATGTCGCAGGCTCCAATGAGGGCTTGGCACTGCTCCAGCGTGTACGGTGAGTTGCCCTCTGTTGCAGCATCGATAGCCGCATAGACGTTATCGCCGGACTCAAGCAACACGGCCATGTCCTCACCGACCGGGCCGACGCTGATGTAGTGGCTCGGGTCGCCTGTGCCTGTGGGGGACAGCGGGACGATAAACATCCCTTCACCAGCAGGGCCAGCAGCAAGTGCGGCCAGTTGGCGGGCTGCGTCCGCGTATTCGGTGGGGACGATTAAGCAACGGTGTACGTAGTTCATTTGGTCACCTCGCCGAGCAGGGAGTCAAGGTAGCGCAGAACCTGGCGACGTTCTGATATGGACGTTGTTCCAACGCGGGCGATGGCCCCATATATTCGCGCGTCAGAGTAATAAACAGTGCTTGGATACGCCAAAAAAGTAGAGACAGCAGAAACGCCTGAGGCTCCGGATGACCTGCGCGATATAGCAGTGCGACCGGCGCTATCTACCATCTCCATGGTGCCTGCCGCAGCGTTGACCTGGGCAATAGCAGACTGGCGTGCGACACGCGGCAGCCACATGTCGCCGCCTTGCCAGCCTAAGCCTGGAGCCAAATTGATGTAGCCAGTTTTCCCCGTTCCGCTGGTCAGCAATCCGGAGCTCTGACTTGATCCGGCGACCATTGCAACGCCAATCGTAGACAACGATAGGTCTATAGGGCCGGTGATATTATAGAAATCATCAATCGCGTCAGGCTTGAGGTAATACTTCCCAAGCGCATCCTGTTGCAACACCGATCGAGCTGTGGATGTGGGCTGATGTAAGTGATGGCCGGGAACTTGTTTAGCACTGACGTTATCAATACGCCAGACAGCGGTAATATCCAAAGCGCCCGCAAAAACAACAGAGCGTGAATTAAAATCGACTCTAGTTACCCGGAAGGAATACCGTTTTTTAACTCCACCATTCTCGGCAGCGGTCACGACAACTCCTGTCGTATAGGCGACCCCTGCCGACAGGTCCCCCCCAGAAACATACGTAGCGTCAAAAGATATCTCCCAGACGCTCCCAGCGGATGACGGGACATCAAGCCGAAACCAATTATTCGCTGAACCCGACTGTCTGCCGTTTAGAGTTACTAGCGCTTCGCCGTCATCCCACACTGCGCTGGCGTTAGGTCCGGACGACCACCCTGATAAATTGGTATCAAATCCGACATTGGGGTTTTCTTCGGGGCCAAGAGCCAATCCCAAATGCTTATCTAGCACCAGCCCTACTGGTTGCCCAGCACCGGTAACAGGCGTCGTACCTGTGGAGTCCTGATACATGGTGGAAAAGTCGCTGAAGTCCCACCAAAAACCGTCCGCTCCATCGGCCCACAGCGGCATAGGCGACGACCAGTCCACATTCTCCGCAACCGAGCGCAGGTATTTGAGCTCATTGACCAGCCCCTCGATCCACTCTGGAGCGAAGGTACCTGCCTCGCCTGCCTGGGGCGTCTTGCCGGCTGCTGGTGCTGTCACAACCTGATCCAGCTTCAGATACCTGTCGTCGTGGTCGCCGCTTTCTTTGTGCGCGGCAAGGTCCGTATTGGCCTGCTCGGCTGCCAGGCCTGCTTCGTCGGCAGTCTCCTGGGCTTGCTGGGCGGCAGTGCCGGCGGCTTCGGCTGTTTGCTGGGCGGTGGAGGCTTTGCCGTCAAGATACTGGTCATTCTGGTTGATCTTGTCGAAGGCGGCGCGCAGTTTGTCGCCGGAGCCGTCGTTTGGGGCGGTTCCGATGTTGATGGGGTCAAGTGGCATGTGTACCTCTACGGAGCAAATACTTGCTGGAAGGGAACCGTCAGCGTGTAATAGTCGGCCCCATGGGGAATCAGGTTGTACTCTTTGACTTCAAAGAGCGCGGGAGAGCCAAGCGGTGGCGTCCATTGGAAAGGCATGAACCCAAGGTGATCGTCCAGGAACTCGACTATTGGTTGGATATAGGCGCCCTTGCCCTTGAAGGTCAGCGGCCAGGATTGAATCCGGTTGTTGATGCCGTCGCCCACCGACTGCTTGTAGCCGTCGCCGAACTGAGCATCAAAGGTCCTGAAGCGGACTTGCCCCTGCGGGTCAACGCTTGGACACCATGTAAAAACGCGCATCAGAATCCCCCCCCTTTGGTCGCTGTCCAGGCAAGACCTCCTGGGCGGTATGAGCGCTCCTGAAGCTCACGAAATCTGGCGTCGACGTATTGGGCGACCTCCCTGCCAAACTTTTCCATGCCTGCAGGCGCTTGGACCTGGCTGCCTGAATCGGTCATGTAGATGTTGACGGTTGGGGCGCTAGGGGTTGATTCGACGCGTGTGGGCGTGGATATGAGCGCGGAAGGAAGCGCAGGCTTGCCGCCCATGCCTCCCGTTGCATGGCCTGGCCCTCGAATAGCAGCGCGTAGCGCGTTAAAGCCTGTTTCCCCCCCAAGCGCTCGGATTTCATCCTGGTTCAGAACGCCCTCGCCCTTGTGGACGATACCTGCCGGCTCGTATTTTCCGCCTGGCCCCGTATACCCGCCTGAGTCGAAACGGAATAGCGATCCGATGATGCCCCCAACGCTGCCGGTAGTATTTCCGCTGCCGCCAAAGAGCAAGCCGGCTATATTCGCGGCCAGGGCCTGAGACGCCATCTGCCCGAGCATATCGACAAAGCCACCAAGGATATTGTCAAAGTCGCCTTTCAGCGCCCGGTAAAGATTTGTCCCGAGATAGTCCTGGATGTTCCTTGCAGCCTGATCCCCAAACACAGACAGGCTATCCATGGTTTCCTTGCCCTTGTTGGCGATTTCGTCCATGTAGGTTGCATACTGATCTGCGCTGATGCGGCCAAGGTCGAGCGCGTCCTGCAGGAATCGTTGCTGCTGCTCTATTCGTTGGCTTTCCGTCGCGCCCGTGATCTCGTCGATGAACGAAAAATAAGCCGAGGTCGCTTCCTGCTGCTCCTTAATGAAGGCGCCAAGCGGGTCGGTGTCGGTCTTTGTTTTTGTGGACTTGCTGGTGCCTCCGGTGCCTCCTGATGGACTGATGTAGTTCGTGCCCAGCACAGGCACATCACCGCCAAGCTCGATGTCGAATGGATTGCCCGCGCTGTCTGCCCAAATATCACGGAACTTGCGCCGGTCGCCATCCAACAAATCAAACAGCTTCTGGTTGTTTTTATTTATGGTGTCGTTGCGTTCTTGCAGCACCTGGTTGTACTCGCTAATCTGCTTCTTTGCGAGCTCAGGATTTACAAGCGCAACAATGCCGGTTTTATCTACTGCATCATAGGCAAGCCATTCGCGGGATTTCTGGAACAGATTCTCGAAGCCACCCATAACGACATTGACTGCGTCGTAAAGTAATGACAACTCATCGAGCGTCGTGGCAACGCTCATGCCAACATTGTCGAACCATTCCTTCAGGCCGATAAACTCCGCCAGCTTGGTTGCCGCGTCACGCATGTCGTCCGTGCCGTTTACCGCATCGAGAATCATATCTACGAAGTCGTTGGTGCGCCCGGTCGCGTCCGCAAGCGTTGGAACCAACGCATCAGCCAGCACATTATTTAGTGTGCCAGAAGATCCAAAGAGCCGATTGAGCTCAAGGTCAAGCTGCTTCGCGGCGGCAACCGTTTCATCGCGCATCACAGCCCCGGAACGGCTGGCCTCATCCCCCAACGCCTTCATGCCGCTGGCGTTATTGCGCAGCAGCGGCAGCAGCAAAGTGCTGTCGCTCGCCATGGCCTCCATATAGAAGGTCATTTCAGCTTGGGAAAGACCGGCTTTCTCAAGGCTGGACACAAACAGACCGAGAGCTTCGGGGCCGGAGAGTTTGCGAAACTGCTCGGCGGTCACGCCCACCTTGGGCGCAACATTTTCAAAGAAGTCGGCCATAGGGCCGCCGCCAGTGGTGATGAAATCCCCAACGCGGTCCTGCACATCCTTCAGGATGTCGGCCAGCTTCTCCTGCTCGATGCCAACGGTCTTGGCGCCATATGTCCAACGTTGGAAGGTCTCGGCAGACGAGTTGGTGAGCGTGGCGAATCGGTCAAGTTCCTTGCCCGTTTCGGCAATGTTGCGCGTCCAGGCCACCATGCCAGCAGCGGCAACGCCCGCGCCCGCAACAAATGCAGTAGCAGCTCGCGCAGCATACCGCTCCAGCTTTTCAAATGACCGCTTTGCTTCGAACTCCGACTTGTTCAGGCCAGACGTAAACTCAGTACTATCCAGCCCGAGTAAGATATTCAGCTTACCTAGAGCGCCGCTAGCCATATTGACCATCCATAAAAAAGCCCTGCTCGTAGGCAGGGCAAAGACGGGATTGCAAAATCAGTTTTGCGATCGTCTATTTATCTTTGAGTGTTGTTACGCATTCCAGATATGCGTCGTTCTGGAATTCAGCGATAGCGCGTGACTGATGCTGCGCCGTGCGAAAGGCCGGCTTCTTATATGCGTCGATAACAAGCGTTTTTGCCAAATCGGCGAGATCGGCCATTCCGTCCGCTCGCCTCATCATCTCCGACATCAAACGGCCCGATTGGCGCTCAACCATTATGTCTCTCGCAACCGAGGCGTAATCTTCGCATCGCTCCAGAACATTCTGGCTCTGTGCGCTGAGCGCCATCGGTAATGTTGTCAACACGATAATGCACAGCAATTGCCGCATGCCTGCCCCCCCCTTTTTTTGGCCCATTAACAATTTGTACCAATTATAATGTGGCCCAAAAATCGATCAATGGGGAATGACATGAACGAAACTGCATGGGTATTAATCGTCCTGCTGGGAATATGGGTCATTCTTCGTCTTAGGTCACAGGCAGGTGATGCCACGCCACGAAGATCCATACAGGAAGAGCCTGCACACCATTGGTCGGACGGCGAAAATTTCGATTTCGAAGTCGTTGGAGAGTCCTATTATCAACCAGCCATAAAGAAAATACTCGCAACCTGCGACAACGATTTAGTTGCAATTTTTGACTGACGGTTATACCGTAACCGCCCCAGCAAACAATTCCTCGAAGGCGCCCTCGTTTGCCGCTTCCTCGTCCTGAAACCAGAACGGCATCAGGTCCTGCAACTTCCCGCCCGCCATGGATCGCGCTACCATCGCCGCGTTGTAATCGGCCCGCCACTGCCCAAAGGGCTGTTCATCATAATATTGCTGGTAGAGCCTGAAATCCGACTCGGGCATGGAGCGAAGCTCTTCCAGCGTTTTGCCCAAGGCCAGCGACAGCTCAAGCATGAACCGCCGCTGGCCAGTTAGTTTTTTTCCTTTATGGCCGAAATCATCCGGTTGATGTTGCGCATTCCCAAGCCCTTGATCACTTCGATATCAGCCGGGCTATCGGGGTCGAACACGCGCTCTGAACCGTCCTCGGTGTATATGGTAAGAGCAAGATTTTTCGCCTTCGCATCGTTGGTGCCAGAGTCGTCCAGTTGGTCAAGTTGCCCCAGCGTCAACTCCCGAATCATCACCTTGCCCACGCCGTCAATTTCCACGATGGCCGAGCTAAGCGGCTTCTTGGCAAACGCCTCTTTCAGTTGTTTCGCGTTCATTTACACCGCCTTGATGTGGTATTTGGCGCCACTAAGCTTTATGGTCGCGCCCGACGTTAAGTTTGGCGTTCCGGCCTGCCCGCTGATGCCCGGACCGGTCTGGATGCCACCGTAATACAGCATTGACCCCTGGTTATTGGTCAATAAAAGCTTGATCCAAAATTTTTCGCCGCTGTATACATACTCGGCAAGTTTCTCCTGGATTATTTCGCTCGGGGCTGCGTTGAAGTTCATCTGAAGGGTGCCAGCATCAACCAGTCCAGACTCGAAGTCCTTGAAGCCTTCCGTGCAGATTGTCGTGTTCTCCTCCCAATCGACTGAGGCTCCAGAATCATCAAATCCTGTGAGCTCACAAAAGTTCGTGGAAAATTCGACTTTCGCCGCGGTAACCCCGGTAGGCGCGGCAACGTCCTCCATGTCCGACCAGTCCGCCACCACCGTCACCATATCTCCAGATACGGCCTTGACGACATACTCGCCCTCAAAGCCGCTTATGCCTTCAATGCTTGCCACATCGCCCTTGACTAAGACCGTCTCGGTGATTTCGATAATCCCAGGGTTCGCTGCAGTAATGGACTTTACCGTCTCAGGAGTGACGGAAGTCCCAGTCTGAATGAGAAATTTGGTTCCACGAAACTTGGTTACTTTGCCTTTGCTCATCTTCAAGCTCCAAATAAAAAACCCACCGATATGGCGGGCGTCAGGTTGTGGGCAAAGCCCGGTTATTCAGCAGGGATGCTGTATTCGACTATCCGCCGGTGCAGCTTCAAGTCAGCGTCATAGTCCGCCATGTCGTTCAGTCGAGTTGCGAGTGGGAACTGCGCTTCAACAGCGTCAAACACTTGCTTTCGAAGCGTCAGAATCGTGCCGTAGGACGGGCAATACAGGTCAATCTGCACCCGGTGATCCTCCAAATCGGAAGCGCCGCAGATCGTGTTATCCGGCGTGGCAATGTCTACCGGCAGCACAATCGCTGACCAGCCCGCACGATCAGGGCTGGCCTCGACCGGAATGGCGCCCAGCGGCAGCACGGCGAAATGCACGCCGCCAGTTACTACAGGCAACAGGCAGGCGCGAAGCTCGGATTGCATGGTCATTTAGCCCTCCCTACCGTGCGGCCAATCTGCGCCGCCTCTTTCTCAAGACGATCTGACAAATTGGATTGAATCTTTCGCGCCGCCTCCACCTTCTTTGCCTCGAAAGCCGGACGCATGAAGGGCTGTGCGGGCGTCCTGGCGGTGCCAAACTCAACCAGCCACCAGTACCATGGGTCATCCGGATTCTCCGAGCTTTTGCGACCTGTTGCCGCCTTGAATTCGTTGACCTTTTTCTTGCCAATCCCCTTGACCCAGACCCGCGCCTCGAACGTTCCGTCTTTTCGTCGTTCGGCCTTGGTGCGAATCTGCTTCTTTATCGTGCCGGGCTTGCGATTGGGCGCAGGCTCCTTGAGCACTGGGGCATTCTGCTTGGCCTGCTTCTGGATTATCCTGGCACCGGCTGCGACCGCGTTGCGGCCCACCTTCTTCTGCAACCGGGCGTCCAGCTCCTTCATAGCCAACCCGAGTTCTCGCAAGCCGGTCATCTGGATCGTGGTCTTCATCCCTGATTCATCCCCGACTCGCACACCAGGTCCAGATATTCGCGCCCAGATACGTCGGGCAGGACGGCCCGAATGTCAAAGACACGCCCCTGGTAGACGACGCGCATGGAGGCATCAATATCGGCCCGGTATCGGATTCGCATGGACGCCTTGAGTACAGACACGTCCACCCCTTCTTTGATCGTTTGCAGGCCGGACAGAATCTTTACATCGGCCCACACCTTCGCCGCATCCGCCCAAACGGATGGCAGAGGCTCGCCGTAATCGTCCAGCACGGTTTCGTTGCGCTGGATCGTGACGCGACGGTTAAGGGTTCCGGCTTTCATGCGATGCTCGGCATGCGCAAGGGGTAAAGCAAGGAGACAACACTTTTAGGTAGATACCCATACCCGTACTGCGCCTCGATTGGGTCTGATATCTCGCCCTCCCGGTTCGAATACATTTCACCGACCAAACACAGTACGGCAGCCTTTACCAGAAACGGGACGGGATCGGGCACATCAGCCTCAGTCCATTTCAAATACTGCATCACCGCTTCGCTGGCTGCGTCAATCTTGAGCGACAGGTCGAGGCTGTCACCATCGCAATCATCGCGGCGCAGATGCGCGCTTGCCTCTTGAAGGCTCACTATGGCAGTCATGCTATTGCTCCAACCTCACGGGCGCGGTTTTATCAATGCCGTTGCGACCATCCTTGCCGTCCCTGCCTTTCTTCACGGCAAGGCGCCAGCCATTGCTGCCCGGTTCGCCAGGCTTGCCGATGGGCGCATCCTTTTGCGCAATCCAGTAGCTGCCATCCCAGGTTACGCCGTCGCCACGCTTGTATTCAGAGGCGGCTTTGAACACGCCTCGATCAATTTGGACCGGCAAGGAAAATGCATACTCTTTTACAGTTTCGCCGCGCTGGAACTTGAGCGTGACGGTACGTTCACCGTCGTAGACAACATCCATGTCATCGAAGCCGATGCCATCCTTACCGTCCTTGCCATCGGTGCCGTTCTTCCCGTCCTTTGGGGTCGGGATTCGGTCAATGGCTTTCTCCAGGGCTACATGGGCGCGGCGCTCAAAGTCCAACTCCCATCGGGCCATCTTCGCGTCAAGCAACTGCTCCGCATCCTCAAGCGTGAAACTCTTTCCGTCTTGCCCGTCCCTCCCATGCTGACCATCTTTCCCGTCGGCGCCATCTTTGCCGTCTTTCGGGCGAGGGATTGCATCAACGGCCTTCTGTATCGCTTGCTCGGCTTCGTCGCAGATCAGTTCCACCGCTTTATCAATGATCGGCTTCGCGTCTTCCAGCGTGAAACTCGCGCCATCTTTGCCATCTTTACCGTCTTTCGGAGCGGGGATCGATTTAAAACGCTCCTCGATCCAGGCATTGACCTGATCCATGTCGCAATCTTTACCATCGCGGCCATCTTTCCCGTCGGCACCATCTTTGCCATCAACGCCGTTGCGCAGCCCTTCAAGCGCAGATAGTTCGCGCTTCAGCACCTCTATCTCAGCGTGAAGCGGCGCCACAGCCTTTCGAATGGCCTCGCCCATGGCCTGGCCGAACATTTCAGGATCAAACGACATGGGCGGGCTCCAGTACTTTATTCATGGCGGCGATTGCGCGGTGAGTCACAACGAACTTCTTCAGCTCATCAACATCATCCGACTGATCAGGGGCTGGCGCCGACTTCGAAAATGGGTCTTCCCGGGCGTCTCGCTTTGCCAGCGCTGACAGCGAGTAGTTTTGCTGCTGGAGATATGGAGTATCCCCGCCCTCTACAGGGGGCAGGTTCAGCTTGCGGCGACCCTCGTTAGGCTTCATGAGCGCAGAGCCAACACTTTCTTTCAGGACATTGACTTGTGTTTGCGTATCCATCATCAACAGCGCATCAAGATCAAACCGGTAGCCTTGCTTGGCCGGCACGTCCAGGCCCTCATTCAGAAGACTTTGAATATCCTTTATGAGGCGCTGCAAGCACTGTGAGTAGTACTCGCCATTGAGCGCCTGAATGTTCTGGTAGCTCGGCAATGCGCCCACGCCGATCTTGTAAGGCGGAACATGGAACACCGAGCAAACGATTTCGCTCGTCCAGCGCAACTGTTCGATCAACTGGGCATCGGTTGCCGTGACGGCCATGGGCTTGTAGTCCAGCCCGTCGCCCAGCACGGCCACCTTCCCCGAGTTGTCTCCGCTGTAATTGGCGTCCCAGTGCTCTTTCAGACGCTTGGCGGTTTCATCCGAAATTGCACCAGGCGCAGTCAGCACACCGCCCGGATTCGAGTTGTTCCCGAAAAACACGGCGCTATACTTCTGTATGTGCCGCCCCTGCACGACAGCAAGCGAAGCGGCGTACAGCGGAGACAGGCCGACCAACGGATGGTAAAGGCAGTTGAACCGGTCGTGAATGATTTCCGACGCTGGCACAACTACGCGCCCTTCCTCATTGACCTGGGCGAGCTTGTCCGACTTCAGTTCATAGTAGACATCGCCGCTTTCAGACACCAACGGCGTCACCCGGTCAGGATGCAGAACATGCAGTTTGCGCGCCGACCCGCCGGATTCGCGCTCTTTAAGCACGTAGGAATTGCCCCGACTCAATTTGGAGATCAGCCAGGACTCAAGGAACTGCTCTCGGGTCTGATAGCCATTGGGCTTGCTGAGAACATCATTGCCGCCGATAGGCGTCCAGATGCCGTCAGACGAGATCCCATGACGTTTCACGCCCAGCTTGCTAATGTCCGAGGCGATGAGCGTCACGCAAGCGAAGACGGCATGGAACGCCATCATGTCCTCTTGCGTCACTTCCATGTTGCGCTGCCATGCGCCCGTAAATGGCTCGCGGATCAACGGCCACCAGCCGCCCCGGTTTTCAATGGGCGTGGCCTGGACGGCCTTTTCCCGCCCAATAGGGATGCCGAAAATCCGCATGTTTGTTTAATCCTCCGCCTTCATGTCGCGCCGTTTGTAGGTGCGCTTCGGTTTATCTTCTGCCTTTATTTCGTCATCTTTGGCGGGCGCCTCTACGACTGTAGCCGCGTCCTTCGCCTTACCAATGAGTTTGAGTAGCTTCCCGTCCTTGTCGGTAGCCTCAAAATCCTGCCCGGCGTCAATAGGAACGTTGGCATAGCGCAGCCGCTTGATCGCAATCAGTTTCATGGTCTATTCCCAAAGGAAAGGGGCCGAGTTTCCCCGGCCCCGATTTACTGCTTAGGCGGCATCACCGTAGTTGGCGCTGTCGATGTAGCCAACAGCATCAGCGCGGCGGCGCTTCCAGTTGATGAACCGCTCGGCACGAATGCCGACCATGTTCATCTGCCACAAGGACACCATCACCGTGTTAGCAACGGGCGGGTTAGTGGGAGCGCTATCCATCTGCAAAGATGCCTCGCGAGATGCATCCAGGGTCACGCCCCCATCGTCGGCTAGCAAGATTTCCGAGGGTTTGACAAGGATGATGCGATCACCCATTCCCGCTAGAGGCTCGCCCGAGCCAGGGTTTGCTGGAACATTCTCGGAAGCCACGACGGGCAGGCCCATGAAAGTGCCGCCTGTCGCGCCCAGCCCAGGGAACTCAGCCTGCCCCAGTGCGTTCTGCATCATGCCAATGGACATGGCCATGGTCGGAGTCATGATCCAGTGAGCGCCCGAAAGCGAAATTTTGGCCGCCACGAACTTGGCGAACAAGGCCTTCACATCGGCCCGCAGGTCGTCAGCAGTGGTGCCCGATGCCGTCACAGGGGTAACGCCGTTGGTGATCGATGCCGGAGAGACGTTGGTAACAGCAGCCACCGAAGGATCAACAAACTGTTTGTCCAGGAACTCGGTCATGCTATTGATGAGGTCGGTACGCACCAAGGCTTCAGCCGAAGGATTCGATGAGCGGACCAGTTCATCGGTCAGAACAACGATACCGGCAGCCTTGGCCATGCCAAGCTCCAGGGTTCCGAACGCCAGCGAGCTGACGGGCTTTGGCGCACCCTCGCCCACCCAGCCGACGGTCGAGCCGGACGTTTGGGAGGGCATTTTCACGTTGAAAGGCACGTTGCGCAGGCCGGCGATGCGACCAATGATGGTTTGCGGGCGCAGCAGTTCGATGAACTCGGAGGCCAGATTCTGGTATTCGACCAGTGGAGCAGCCCACGTGCTGTCCGTTGTGGTGCCCGCCGCTACAGCAGCCTTGAGCACAGTCTCAACCTCGGGCGTGTCGCTCCATGCCTTGGAGATCTCAGCGGCCTGCATGAGATTGCCCTTGGCGCGAGCCAGCGCGATGGCGTAGCGAGTAAAGCCGGTGCCCTTGGGCAGATTGGATTTGGAGGCGGTAATCACCACGCCGGAACGAACTTCAGATGCGCCCTTCGTGGTTTTGCCAGCATCGCCCTCAACTGGCACGGCCTTTTCGATCTGGATTTTCTCGAACTTTTGCAGGCGCTCCAGGTGATCGTCGATAGCCTTGATTTCAGCCTCATGACTGTCGAATTCTTCCTGTTGCTCAGCGTCGAGCGAAGATCCGGATTCGACCGACTTGGTCATAAGGTCGTTCATGGCCTGCACGGCCGCCTTGCGTTTTTCTTGAAACGCCTTGATTTGCTCTTGAATAGTCATTTCGTTGCCCTCCTTGGGCGTCGATTTGGTTGATTTCAGGGATTTGTGTGCGGAGACGCCCGCAGGAAGATCAAGGCGCACAACATGACCGCGCTTAATGCCAGACGAGGCACGCAGCTCATCGTCGAACGACTTGATAGAAGTGATGGATGCTTCGGCATTGGCCGGAATCGTGACCGCTGACAGCTCAAACCAGTCCCACTCCGAAAACTCGATGCCGCCTTCATCCAGAAAAGCGTATTTCAGGGGCTTGAATCCAATGGAAAGCCCGCGCACCAAGCCGGATTTGATGGACTGCCATGCCTCTTCAAGACGAGCGGCCAATTGGCTGGGCGCGTCGATCTTGGCGAGGCGCGCGACTATCTCAATGCCCGCCTCGGTGATCTTGGCAGACACAACCTCACCTATTGGCATGTCGTGGTTGTGTTGCCAAAGAAGCGGAATCGGCAGTTTGAACTTCGCGCCCGAGGGAACTACTACATCGCCCATGCGATCAGTCCCTGGGGTTGAAGCAACGCCCGTTATTTCGCGTTTTTCTTCATCGACAGCCTTCACGACCATCGACGAATAAACTCGTTTGGTGTCTTTTGGGTCCATAGTGAACGCCCATAAAAAAAGACCTCGAAGGGCCTATATGAAAAACATCTTGTACTCAGGAACTGGCGACCGCTCGGCCTCGTTTGGCATCACGCCTACCGCCATCGCCAAAGCCACCATGCCGTCAATGCGGCCTGTCGTCTTTGATTTCACAAACTTTCGGTTGCCTGCAGGGTCGCTAATCGTCGTCGCGTTCGCCGCGCACATTGATAGCACCGGGTGTTTACCGTGGCGCAGCTTCTTGGCAAGTAGTCTGGCCTCAAGCTCCCTGATGGCCGGACTCATTGACACAAAGCCCTGGCCAAACTCGACCACCCGCTCCAACTCATCCTCGGTAAAGCCGGCTCTAATAAGCCAGGGCTTCAGGAAGCGCATGTTGTAGCGGTCAAACGCCAGTGAAATCACGTTGTAGCGGTCGAACACCTCTCGAAGATAGTGCGCTACATACTCGTACTCGATGGCCCGTCCTGGCGTCGTTTCCAGAAGCCCTTGTTCGGCCCATAGGTCATATGGCACGCGATCATTTCTCGACTTTTCCGCTAGGCCTTCAGCCGGTAGCCAGAACGTAGGCAGCACATCGCCCGACTCAGAAACCAACACAAGGGCGGTCAAGTCCGATACGCTGGACAAATCCAGTCCGCCGTAGACAGAATCACCTTCTTCAATCTGGGGCGGCCCGCCGTTTTCCTCCCACACCGAGCGGGGGATGAGCGGGTTTGTTGCTTCCACACGCTGGTTAAGAATGAGATTTCGGAAGCTCGCCTCCCTGCTTGGCATGCGTTTGGCGTCCGACGCTTGGCGCAGCACCTCATCCTTGTTCATGAACTCGTCGTAATGCGGGTTCGCAAGCCGTATTGTGTCCTCGTCAAAAGGATCAGCATCCAGTGGCGCGGTATGCAGCACAACCTTATTTCTCGGGTCGGCTCCTGTCCTGGCGTCATCTATTAGCAAGCTCAACAGATCAGCATCGGTCGGCGCCTGTGTGCTGATGATGATTGACAGTGGCGAATCTTGAGCCGCAGAAGCAGTTTCCAGCGCATCGTAAAGCTCCGAACGAGGCCCCTTGACCTGCCCCAGCTCGTCATGCACTGTGAACACAGGGGATAGCCCATAGGCCGTACTGGCTTCTGCGGATAGCGCCCGGTAAAGAGTCCCAAGCTCCGGGCAAAACAGCTGCTTGGCAGTGTCTCTCACCACCACATATTCATTCAGGTCGGGCGACATGCGCACCACCTTGGCCGCCAGGGCAAAGAGGATGGCCGCCTGGTCGCGGGACTGCGCCGCACTGTAAAGCTGACTATTGGGCCTGGCTTCCGGCCCACACAGGTGCAACAAGAGCAAAAACGCGCTAGTTGCGGTCTTTGCGTTCTTTCTGGCCATGCTCAGAATGAACATGCGCGTAGGCGTGTCGTATATCTCCTTGATCCAGCCCCGCTGCGCCTTCGTCAACTTGACGGGCATGCCTACGAACTTACCTTCCGGTATTCGACAATGCGCCTCGATCCATGTGATATTGCGCTCGCCACGGGTCAACTTTCGACGATTTCCCATGGCTTCTTGCTACGGGCTTGGCGGCCATTGGCGCGGCCCACTGTCTTTGGGTCGGTAGTTGCCTGCCGGGTGATTCTCAGGCGAGTAGCCAGTGAAGACGCTGCCCGCCCCTCACGCTCCTGCATGCCAAGCAGACGGTCATAACGTTTCAGGCCCTCGTCATCAGCCAGCCACTTGCGGTCAAAGTTCAAAATCTCGTCCGCAATGATTCGCGCCTGGACAACGTGCCGGCAGTACTGCTCGAGCAGCGGGATGTGGGTCGGTGTGAATGCGCAAGCGGGCTGATCGTTGACCACATCCACCCAAACACCAATTTCAGCGTCCGTTAGGTGCAGCGGCGCGGGTAGCCGATCGGTTTTGGGCGCAACTTGGGCAGCGACCGCAAGTGCTGCCGTCGATTTCCTGCCGCGTGTTCCCATGATTTTTCGTAATATGAAATTTGTCTTTTTTGTGGACGTTTATGAAAAAAAGATGTGGGGCGCGGTTTCCAATGGTCTTGCCTCGGAATTTTTGCCCGCCCCCCCCCACGCTACTCCACCGGCCAGCCATCAAGCCCGATGCGCCTCTTGACGCTCGTGCCAAGATCCTTGGCCGTCTTGCTCTCGTGGCAATCCAGGCACAGCACCTGCAGGTTCTCGTCCTCATTCGTGCCGCCGTTAGTAAGCGCTAACTTGTGATCCAACTCGAATGGCCTGTTCGTTCCTGGCGTGATGTCAGTTAACTCGCCACACATCTGGCACCGTGGATCGCGTGCCCATATCCTTAGCCGCGCCGCTTGGAGCTTGCGGCCTCGGAGCCTTTCTGCTTCCTGCGCTCCCTTTCCCTTGCCTGCCACTTGCACAGCTGGTTGACTAACCACTCTCGGCGCTTGGTGCATCCTTGGCATGGCATCGCAACCTCGTAACCTTGGTGCGGATCGCCTTGTTAATCCAGTAGGCGACGCGCTGCTCGTTGGCTTCCATGCCCGTCATCCAGATGTGCTGCCTATGGAGTTTTACGGAAAGCTATTCCCAGGCAGCGAATTACCCGCCGACGACTCCTAATCTTTAGAGCTACCACAAAGGGCTAGTCGAATCTCAAAGTATCGACACACAAACCTGATAAGGCAGGAGCCCGCTCATCCGCAACAAAGGGGGCGTCACTCTGCTGCGGGAGGTTGTCTCGCAAGAACGCTATAGACGCTGATGTATCGCAAATCCGCATATCCAGGGAGTCCATTCTTTGATGGATGGACTCCAGCACAGGCCCCAACGTCCACAGCAAGAACCGCACATAAAGTCTCTTGATCATGTCCATTCCTATTTACTGGTTGGCCCCAGGCCCTTGCCGCGCGGGGGTGAAAAGATGTCGTTATATGGGTTATC
>Ga0182738_1002907_pt1 | contig 19985 bp, 22 predicted proteins | sample eDN5th30CBELigMG_FD_128876 | JGI IMG/M metagenome (GOLD analysis project Ga0182738, IMG submission 128876) | Enriched Miracle-Growth compost microbial communities from Emeryville, California, USA - eDNA 5th pass 30_C BE-Lig MG (version 2)... ... | reverse complement strand
GTCCGTGCAAGGAACTGGAATCGCACCCGCCCCTCGATACGCCCGAGAATGCACCGCTAGTGACGGAGGCGCTCCGCCTATCGGAGACCCATGCCGGCCACGCGCCGCAGGCCATCGGTGTTCCCTACTGGTCCGACGCCGCACTCTTCAACGCGCACTGGGGCGTCCCGGCGATCGTGTTCGGGCCAGGCGACATTTCCGTGGCCCATTCGAACCGGGAGTTCGTGCCCGTCGACGAACTGATCAGGGCCACGCGCGTCAACGCACTGCTGGCGCTCGCCCTGCTTCGGCCGGGAGACGGAGCAGGCGCATGAAATGCGACCCGGCAGCAATTCCCGTCGCACACAGGGGTGGCCTTCGGCGCCGGCCTTTTCCGTCGTGTTCCAACCAGTCGCCGAGAGGGAGAAATTGACATGCGTTACGGTGATCCACGCAGGCCCGGCATGGACCGGCGCCAGTTCCTGAAGAACATGTCCGCCGGCGCCGCCGGCGTGGCTCTGGCTGGCTCGGTTTCCGGTCGCGCGCTGGCCCAGTCCTCGGTCGAACTGAACTACACGTTCTGGCCATTCGGCGATGAGATCATCGCGGCGAACGCAAAGCGCTTCACCGAGCAGTACGGCTACGCGGTTGCGCTGCAGCCGACCTCCGGCGACTACGGCGCCGTTATGGAGACCAAGCTCGTCTCCGGCACGCGCTTCGACCTCTTCCGCGCTCAGCGCGGCCAGGCGTCGCGGTGGTTCGCCGCGCAGTGGATCCGTCCGATCGACGACATGCCGGACCTCGACAAGATTGCTGCCGAGGAGTTCCCCGGCATCGGCGCCGACGCGCTCTCCTGGCCCGAACGGAAGCGAATCGGGCTGACCTACTACAATGGCGGCCCCTACTGCATGTTCCGCAACGAGAAGGTGCTCGCCGCGGGCGGCTTCGAGGCGACCGCGAACGTCGCCGACTATCCGCAGACCTGGGAAGACATCTACAAGCAGGCGGTCGAACTCAAGAAGAAGGGGATCGTCGAACACCCGATCCTGCCGACCTGGTTCAAGTCCTGGACGGGGACGCCCTGGGCGCTCTACGCCCACTGCGCCTCCGAAGGCGACATGCTCGTCGACGACGACATGAAGGCGACCTTCGGTCTCGACACGCCCATCCTTCGCGTGCTGTCCGATTGGAAGCGCTGGTGGGACGAGGAACTGGTGCCGCGCGCCATCCTGACGTGGCAGGAGCCGCAAATGGCGAGTTCCTGGATGAAGGGCCTGCACGCCTTCCACTATCAGTCCGACTACAACAGCTTCGCCTATTCCGACCCGGCGAACGGCGATTTCGCCCAGTACTTCAACATGAACCCGGTCATGCCGGGCGAGACCCACGGCACCACGCTGGTCGGCCACGCGCTGCACGTCATGAGCAACACGCCGCGCACGGATGCCGAGCTGGAAGCGGCCTTCAACTTCATGAAGTCGTTCAGCTGGCGCGACAAGGACGGCGAGCTGCGCATGCACAAGGACTGGGCCAAGCTCGCCAATCTGCAGGTGCCGTTCCCTGACGTCTACGACGACCCGGAGGTCAAGGCCGCCATCAGCAAGTGGATGTATCCGCCGCTCGCTGAACAAAACTACGCCTGGCTCTTCGAAGGCCGCCAGAAGGCCACCGCCGGCAATTCGCTCAAGGCAGGCTGGCACCAGGAATGGGAGGTGGGCATGCAGCTGATGATCGAGGACGAACTGCTTCTCAAGGGCACGATGACGCCTTCGGAAGTGGTCGTCGCGATGAAAGACAGCTGGGAGACGCTGCGCTCCAAGTACGTCAGGGAATAAACAGGCACGCACACGCCAAGTCGGGGGGATACGGATGACAGCGGTAGTCTTGAAAAGCGTGGTTCGTCGCTACCGCGACGCGGTCGCCGTCGAATCCCTCGACCTGGAAATCCGCGACAAGGAGTTCGTCGTCCTGCTGGGGCCATCCGGCTGCGGCAAGACGACGACCCTCAACATGATCGCCGGGATGGATTCCCCTTCTTCGGGCCAAATCTACTTCGATGACAGGCCCGTCGAGAACGTTCCGCCCGAGAAGCGGAACGTCGCGATGGTGTTCCAGAGCATCGCGCTCTACCCGCACAAGACCGTCTACGAGAACATCGCGTTTCCGCTGCGCATGGCGCGCGTGCCGTCGGTCGAGCTCGACCGGCGGGTACGCTCCGCCGCGGGGCTGATGCGCATCGACGAGTTCCTGAACCGGAAGCCGAACGAATTGTCGGGCGGCCAGCGCCAGCGCGTCGCACTCGGCCGCGCCGCGGTCCGCAATCCGGTTGCATTCCTCTTCGACGAGCCGCTGTCCGCGCTCGACGCGAAGCTGCGCACCGAAATGCGCGTCGAGATCAAGAAGCTGCATGAGCGGCTCCAGTCGACCTTCATTTACGTGACGCACGACCAGGTGGAGGCCCTAACGATGGCCGATCGCATCGCGGTCATGGATTCCGGCCGGCTCATGCAGTACGCGCCGCCCGACGAGATCTATCGCCGGCCCGCGAACGTCACCGTTGCCCGCTTCGTCGGAAGCCCCGCGATGAACCTCATCGCCGGCCGGATCAGCGACGAGGCCGGCGCCCTCCGCTTCTCCGGCGCCGGCATCACGCTGACCCTGCCCGGCGCGCTCGCGGCGGCGGCGCGGAACGCGCGGCAGGCCGACGTGACGTTCGGGGTCAGACCCGAAGCGCTCTCCGCCGAGCCCGGCGGCGTGGCGATCGAGGGAGCCGGCAAGGTCTACGCCATCGAACCGCTCGGCTCCGACCAGTTCGTAGACGTCTCTTTCACCGCGGGCGACGCGCCGCAGCTCATCAAGATGCGCACCCGACCCAATGTGCGGTTCCGTGTCGGCGAACAGGTGACGCTGTTCGCCGTGCCGGAAGAGACCTACCTCTTCGCGGCAGACGGGCGCCGCATATACCCCGAGGGGGTCGCATGAAGACGCGAACCCTCGCCCAGGCTGACGCCAGCTTCGCCATCAGAATCATCCTCGCGGTCATTCTCTTCAACGCGATCATCATCGCGTTGCCGCTCTTCTATGCGGCGTGGATCAGCGTCCACGACCGCGACGTGATCCTCCGCACCGAGGAGTTCATAGGCGCCGAACACTACCGGCGTCTGCTCACCAACCCGGAGGCGATCAATGCGATGATCGCCAGCCTCAAGTTCACGCTGGTTGCGGTGGTCGGCTCCCTGATCGTCGGGCTCGGCATGGCGCTCGTCCTCAACGAGGACTTTCCCGGACGCTCCTTCTTGCGCGCCGCCATCCTGATTCCCTGGGCGGTTTCCGAGGTGGTCACGGCGACCGCCTGGATCTTCATGCTCAACCCCACGTTCGGCGCGCTGACCGGGGTGCTCCATCCCCTCGGCCTCGCGAGCGAGAACCAGGTGTGGATCAACGAGACGACCGCGCTCTACTGGGTCGCCGCCGCCTACGTCTGGCACGTGGCGCCGCTCGGCGCGTTCTTCTTCCTCGCCGCCCTCCAGACGATTCCGGACGGCCTCTACCAGGCCGCGCGCCTCGACCAGGCAAACGTCTTCAAGCGCTTCCTCCACGTCACCCTTCCCCAGATCCGCTCGACCGTGATGGTCGTGCTGGTGGTGGTGACGGTCGAGGCCTTCCGCAGTTTCGACCTGCTGTTCGCCATGACCCGCGGCGGGCCCGGGACCGCATCGCAGATCTTCCCGATGCTGATTTTCCGCTACACCTTCGAATTCTCGCGCTACGGCTTGGCCGCAGCCGCAAGCTTCATCCTCGTCGGTGTCGGCGTGATCGTCACGACGCTCTATTTCGTCATCCTCATGCGACGCAGGCGGACGGTGCGGATCGATGCGCCGGCGGCCGCGAAGCTTGCCGACGGGGGAGCGGCGGCATGAAGAAGTCCAGCGTCGAGAGGGCGACACTCTGGATCTGCGTGGCGCTCGTCGCCGCGTGGACGTTCATTCCGCTCCTGGTGATGTTCTGGGCGTCGATGATGCCCATCGGCGACCTGGTGAACGGGATCGTCCAATGGCCGAAGAGCTTTGGATTCGCCAACTACCTGGCGATTCTCGGGATCGCTAACATCGACGAGATCTTCGGCGGACGGGCCGAGTCGATCGGGCGCGGCTTCATCAACAGCGCCATCGTCGCCATTCCGGTGGCGGCGATCGGCACCGCCATGGCCGTGGTCGGCGGCTACGCCTTCGGCCGCTATCGCTTTCCCTTCAAGGGCACGCTGCTCTTCGTCCTCCTTTCGATCCGCGTCCTGCCGCCGATCGCCATCCTCATCCCGTACTTCGTCATCCTCTCGAGCCTGCGTCTCGTGGGCACGCACTTCAGCCTGATCATCACCTACCTGACGGCGGTCGTTCCGCTCTTGACCTGGGTGCTGATGGGCTATTTCGCCAGTCTGCCCATCGAGACCGAGCGCGCCGCCCGAATCGACGGCTGCAGCAGGCTGAAGGCGCTCTGGCACATCATGATCCCGATGGCTGCGCCGGGTATTGCCGCCGCTTTCATCATCGCGTTCCTGACCGCCTGGAACGAGCTCCTCTTCGGCCTCATCCTCACCGGCGGCACCAGCAACCAGACGCTGTCTCCGGCACTGCTCGCCCTGTCGCCGACGATGCCGAGCACCGGCACGGCCAACCTCGGCCTCACCATGTTCGCCGCGGCGAGCGTGATGTCGGCGATTCCACCGCTGTTCTTCGCCATCCTTGCCCAGCGGTACATCACCCGCCTCAACGTTGCCGATCCCGTGACCACGCAAGGAGACTGAATCCTATGACGATCGGAATCGCCGCCTCGGGACCGAACGCGGGTCTGGCGATCTACAAGAGCCTGCAGGCCGCGGAGCGCGTCGGCACCGGCAGTATCGGCGGCTTCGCCACCTTCGCCGCGATCACGCGTGACGGGAAGCTCGTCCGCCATGCTACGCAGCGCGGCGGAACCGGGACGCTCTTCCTGGATGGCGAGATGACCGGGACGCTGCCGCCGCCCGAGGTCGCAACCGCCCCGATGGCCGTCGTCATTTCGAGCGGCCCCGAGCGGCCCGAGCTCGAGAAGCTGGTTTCGGCCGATGCGGTGGCGGGCCTCGTCACCGGCCACCGTATGCCCATCACGGTCGGCGCGGCAGGCATTCCGGTCAACGACGATACCCTGAAGCGCATGGCCGAAGGCGCGTCCGCCAAGGAAGCGATCGATGCGGTCATAGGCGGCAATCCCGAGGTCGACGTCGGACTCATCGCCATCGACCGCACCGGGCAGGTGTACGGCCGGAACACGGCGCGCGTCCTCCGCCGTCCCGACCTCGCCGAGGCGCGGGCGCAGCGCGACGGTGCCTCCGTCATCGTCTTCTACAACGCCATTCGGCCCTACACGGTGCTCGCGAACCTGGTGACGGCGATCGCCCTTGACACCATGCTCGGCCTTCCCCGGCCGGACGGCCACATCCAGGTCAATGCAGGAATTCCCGTCAAGGGCGGCACCGAGACGGCGATCCATGTCGACGCCAACGATGTTGCGACCCACGTCACCACGAATGAGCATTTCAGGCTAACGGGACCGCAGATCTGCACCGGCATCTATCTCGACTCGCCGATCTACCGCGACGGGAAACTGATCGGGAACACAATGCTCGAGACCCTGATGCGCTTCGACGATGGGAAGCTCGCCGCGATGAGTGGGCAGACGACCGTGTCGTTCGGCTACCGGTCGGCCTGAGGAGGCCATGCGGTTTGCCCTCGTCGTACACGGCGGCAGGCCGACCGAATCGGCCGGCCGACTTGTCGGTGTGCGTGACACGATCTCGGGCGGGGATGCCATTCTGCAATGGCTTGCCGGGCGCGATGTAGTGCCACTCAATGGTCTGGTCCTCCTGCAAGTGCAGCATTGCGCGCGAGGTGAGTTCGGTGCCGTCGTCGCTTAGGATCATCAGCGGCCTGCCGCGGGCGGTGCCGAGACGATCGAGATCAGGGGCAACCCGGATGCCTGACAGCGAGGTGTCGACGACGAACGCTCTGACACCGGAATCCCCGACCGGGGCTCCCTACGGCAATGCTCTGTTCCTCTTTGTACCTGCTCACCGTCATCCGTCTCCTTCCGACGGGGCCCAGTTCAAAACGAGGCGCTTCAGGGGGCCAAAGTCACCTGCGCTAAACTGAAGTGATCCGGGTGGTGAGCACATCAGCTCGGTTGAGTCGACATGGATGTTGGCTTTCGATCGCCGCCTTGATCGATAGTTGGTCTCGCGACACCGCGAAGCCGCGGGACTGACGCCAGCAGCCGACGTGTGTATTCGGCCGAGGGCGAACTCACGACGTGCTGAGAAGGGCCGCTTTCGACCACGCGACCGCGATGCATGACGGCGATCTCGTCGCAAAGCTGAGCGGTGATGGCAAGGTTATGCGAGACGAACAGCATAGCAATGCCGAACTCACGGCGGAGTTCGCCCAGCAGATCGACAACCTGCCGCTGGATCAGCACGTCGAGGGCGGATGTCGCTTCATCGGCAATGATCAGCTTTGGCTTGAGGGCCAGCGCCCGGGCGATGCTTACCCGCTGGCACTGGCCGCCACTAAGCTCGCTCGGATACCTAGACGCGAATGCAGGGGGGAGGGACACGAGATCAAGGAGCCGCCCCACTTCGGCGCGCCGCGCCCCGGCGTCGAGAATGCTGTGGACACGCAGCGGCTCGGCGACGATGGCGCCGACACGTCGGCGTGGGTTGAGCGACGATGTCGGATTCTGAAATACAGGCTGTATCTGCCCGCGCTCGCGGATACGCGTCGTGCGGATGTCCTGGCCGTCATAGAGAATCTCGCCCTGGGTCGGTGTCTCGAGCCCAAGGATGCACCGTGCCAGCGTCGACTTCCCGGAACCCGATTCACCGACGATTCCAACGCAGCCGCCTTGTGGCACGCTGAGCGACACCGCGTCCAAGGCCCGCGTCTCGCTGCGGGCGCCGAACAGGGACGCGCTGTGGAAGACCTTGGAAAGTCCGCGGACTTCCAGGAGCGGCGTGGTCATGTGGCGCTTTCCAGGGTCGGGGTCGCGTCCAGCAGCGCCCGCGTATACGTGTGCTGGGGTACGCCGACGATCTGTTCCGTCGATCCCGCCTCCACGATTGCCCCGCGATAGAGGACGATGATCCGGCTGCATACGTTGCTGACCAACGCGAGATCGTGGCTAATCAACAGCAGCGCCATACCGTGGCTGGCTTGCATGGCGACCAGCAGGTCAACGATGCCCGCCTGGGTCGTGACGTCGAGGGCAGTCGTCGGCTCGTCGGCTATCAGGAGACTCGGCTTCAGCGTCATGGCAGACGCAATGAGGCCTCGCTGCAGCATTCCGCCGGAGAGTTCGAAAGGGTGCTGGCGGGCGCGCTTCTCCGGCTCGCTGATGGCGACGCTCTCCAGCATCTCCGCCGCGGTTTGCCGGGTTTCGCTCGCGCGGGGTGGATGAAACTCGTTCGGCTCGTTGATCTGGCGTCCGACGGTGAGCGTGGGGTTGTAGGCGGCAACCGGATCTTGCGGGATGAATCCGATCCGACGTCCGCGCAGGTCCCGGTACTCTGCGTTGCTGAGCGCGAGCAGGTCGTGCTGTTCAAAGTGCGCCGTGCCAGACGTACGCGAGTGCCTGGGCAGGAGCCCCAGCAATGTCCGTGCGAACATCGATTTGCCGGAGCCGGACTCGCCGATGATGCCGACCGCCTCGCCCCGTGCCACGGATAGGCTGATGTCCCGCAGGATCGTCGCACGTCCGATCGCGAGCCCAAGGCCCGCGATGGAGAGGAGTGGCTGATCCTCGGGGGGGATCAACCCGGCATCCTTCCCGCCGTCTGCGCAGCTTCCGACTGAAGCGCTCGCCCGGCCTTGCCGGCGAGCAATTCCTCGTTCTTCAGCGCGAGCAACTCGCGGGACAGGTCGACGACCTTGTCGACGGCCGCCCGCACGATGCGTCGCCCCTTGTCCTCTGAGGCGAGCATTGGGTCGCCCATGGTGCCTTCCTTGCTGTCGCGCATGAAATCCCACGGCATCATGACCGGACCGGAATTCCGGAAGTCGACACAGGAGTAGCTCGTCAGCTGACGCGGGATATCCGTGGAGGCCGTTTCCATCGCGACGCGTTCGCCGCGCAGGTGCAACTGAATGGATGTTTCCATTTCGCACGCGTGTCCCATGCCGCCATTGGCGGACTCCCCGATTTCGCGGAGCGCATCGCGGATAAGCTGCCAATAGGAGACAACAGCGGGGGTGATGCCCACGACCTCGCTGCAGCGGAGCGCCGTGGCGGACAGGACGCCCTGGTTGCCGCCGTGTCCGTTGAGCCAGAGGATTCGGTAGAACCCGTGGGCGGCGAAAGACGACGCAATGTCGATCAGGAGGTCGCTCATCGTCTCCATGCGGAGCGAGATCGTGCCCGGGTACGCGAGGTGATGCGGGGACGTGCCCCACCAGATCGGCGGCGCCATGAAGACGGACTCCATGCCGAGTTCCCGCGCGCGCGCCACCGCGCGCGTCGCGATCTGCGTTGAGTTGAAGATGTCGACATCGAGCGGAAGGTGCGGGCCGTGCTGTTCAATGGCGCCGGTCGGTTGGATTACGAGCGTCTTGCTCCGGTCAAGGGAGGCGATTTCCTTCCACCGCAGTTCCCACCAATTGCTTGAAGGCGCTTCGGCCATCTTATTCGTCTCCCTTGGTCTGTCTTTTGTCACGAAGCGCCTGCAGCCCGTCGCCCAAAAGGTTTGTGGATAGAACTACGATGAAGATTGCGACGACCGGCGCGATGACCATCAGGGGCGCGCGCCCCATGAAGCCGCGGCCGGCGTCAATCATGTTTCCCCACGACGGAGTCGGGGGCTGTGCGCCCAGCCCGAGGAAGCTCAGCGTCGCTTCCAGCGTGACGGCGTATCCGATGGCCACCATCGCCTGTACGGCAAGGCCAGGCGCGACGTTCGGCAACACGTCGACCAGAATCGTTCGCCATGCGGGAATGCCGGTGCTGCGCGCATACGCGATGAATTGTTCCAGCATCACCGAACGCGTGAGCGAGCGCGCAAATCGGGCGAATCCCGGAATGAAGATGATGCCGATGGCAATCATCGCGTTCTCAAGGCTTGAGCCGAGCGCGCCGGTGATGACCACGGCGAGCAGGATCGCCGGAAAGGAAAATACTAGGTCCATTGAACGCATCAACACCGCGTCGACGCGGCCGCCGACAAAGCCCGCCGTCATTCCGACCAACGCGCCAACCACCGTCCCAATCCCCACGGCAATGGCTGCGACGAACAGGGAAACGCGGCCGCCATAGATGATGCGCGACAGCGTATCGCGACCGTACTCGTCGGTGCCCAGCCAATGACTGGCGTTGAAGGACTGCAGGCGGCTTGACGTGTCGATGGCTTCGGGATCGTACGGGGATATCCACGGTGCAAACAGTGCCGTCGCCAAGAACGCGGCGACGCCAATGACACCGATGGCGAGCGGAACGTTCCATTGGATTCCGAAGCCACTGGACGCCAAGGGTTGGTCGCTGGTGGCGGTCATGCGGCACCAAGCCTTCGCAGTCGCGGATCGATCATCGCGGCGATGACGTCGACTGCGAGATTCGCGACCATGACGAACGTGGCAATGACCAGCGCCGCCGCCTGCAACACCCGGTAGTCGCGCGTCTCGATGCCTTGGAGGGCGAGGGTTCCGAGCCCCGGAAGCTGGAAGATCTGCTCGATGACGACGGCACCACCGAATATGGCACTGATTTCCATAGCGCCGAATGTGAGGAACGGAACTGCGGCAACGCGCGCGGCGTGGCGCACGAGGACGCGTCCTTCCGATGCACCGCGGCTGAGGCTGACCGTCGCGAAATCGCGCTCGACCGCGTTGATGAGGCCAGAGCGAAAGATCCTCATCATGACGCCGCCGGAGACCAGCCCGAGCGACAGCGCCGGCAGGATCATCAGCTTGAGGTTCTGGATGGGATCTTCGGTAAACGGAACGTAGCCACCCGGCGGTAACCAGCGGAGCTGAAGCGAGACGACCAGAACCAGCGCCGTGGCAATTGCAAACACCGGCATCGAAAGACCGGCCAGCGCGACGGCCGATAGTGTGTAGTCGAAACCTGTACGGCGAAAGCGCGCCGCGCCGAAGGCGAGCGGGACCGCGAAGCCAAGGGCGACGAGCGTCGAAAGCAACGTAAGCTGCAGAGTGACCGGAAACCGGCGGGCAACCTCGCCACCGATTTCAACGTCCGTCTGGTAGGAGCGTCCGAAGTCCCCGAAAACGACGCCGCGGAGCCAGTCGAAATACTGGACTGCCAATGGACGGTCGAGCCCGTAGCGCTGCTCGAAGGCGGCTATTGCGTCGGGGGAAGGATTCGTGCCGAGGGCCGCCGTGCTCGCCCGGCCAGGAACAATGCTCAGCGCCAGGAACAGGACCAGCGAGATGACCAGCAGGGACGCTACGACGCCCACAATGCGCTTCGCAATAAAGGCGATCATGTTACTGCACTGCCGTCATGTTAGCAAAGCTTCGCCTTGTCGGAGGAAAGAGGCTGGGGCGCGCGAGCGCCGCAGCCAAATTTCAAGGGAGGCTGCGCTATTCCGCGAGAGTGACGTTCTCCAGCCCGCGGTACATGCCCGTGCGCATCGGCACCCAGCCCTGAACCTTGTCGGTCGCGGCATCGAGGATACCGGCGTTGACGGTGGGGATCAGCGGCATTTCATCGAGGAGAATGTTGGTGGCCTGCGTGTATAGTTCCTTGCGCTTCGCCTGGTCCGACGTGTAGCGGGCCTCTTCCACGAGCGCGTCGAACTCCTTGTTGCAGTAACGCTGCGCGTTCATCCCGCTGCCGCACTTGTAGCTGAGGAAGATGAAGTCATCCGGATCGGCGAGAGGCGAGAGCCAGAAGTTGTTGGCCGTCTGGTACTTGCCGCCGACCCAGACTTCGTCCACCCAGCGCGGGTTTTCCATGCTGATGAGGTTCACCTCGATCCCGGCTTTCGCCAGCATCTCCTTGAGAAGCGGCCCTTGCTCGACGAGGTTCTTCCACGACGCTGCGAGCGTCATATCGATTGTCACGCCATCTGGATAGCCGGCTTCAGCAAGCAGCGCCTTAGCCTTCTCCACGTCGCCGTTGACGGGGAAGATATCCGTGGATGCATCGTGGGCCCAACTCCAGTTCGGGATAGGACCACCGAGCATCGGTTCGGCGTACCCGAAGAACAGCACATCGGCCATGGCCTGCCGATCGATGGCATACGAAATAGCTTGGCGAACGAGCTTATTCTTGGTCACGTCCGCATCGACGTTGGTCAGTACCGAATACCACCGACCCCCGAACGTTTGCGAACCCCGGAAACCCGGTGTGTTGACGATCTGGTCATAGTCGCGCGGAGCGGTGCGGGTGGCGATATCGAGGTTGCCGCCGAGCATGGCGTTGGTGCGTTCGGTGTCGTTGTTGATGTACTTGATCTGCAGGTCCATCTTCGGCACGCCCGAGACGTAGTAGTCGGGGTTCTTGCCTAGGATCAATTCCTGGTTCGGACTGTACGAAACGAACTTGTACGGGCCGGTGCCGATCGGCGCCGATGTGAGGGACGGTCCCGCCGAAACGATGTGCTTGGGCACGATGAAGTTGCCCGGAAACGCGAGGAACGTGAGGAGCGGACCCGTCGGCTTCGAAAGCGTCAGCTCCACGGTCGTGGGGTCGATGGCCTTCACGCCCGCGAAACTCTCGACCTGCGTCGCGTAGGGATAGCCGGTCTTCGGGTCCATCAGTCGCTCGAAGGTGAAGACGACGTCGTCCGCGGTGAGCGGCTGTCCATCATGCCACTTCACGCCCTCACGCAGCTTGAACGTGTAGACCGTGCCGTCGTCGCTGACTGTCCAACTCTCCGCAAGGTCCGGCTGCGGATCGGAGTTTGCATCCAGCTTCGTCAGGCCGGAGAACAGCAGGTCGATGACCTGGTGCGAGGCGCCGACAACCGCGAGCGCGGGGTCAAAGCCCTGGGGCGGATCGACGAACCCGACGCGAAGTTGATCCGCCGCCTCCGCCTGGACAGACGGCGTCAGGCCGACGGCAAGCCCGAGAAGGCCGGCCGCCACCAAAGCTAGTGAAAATCGTTTCATCGATTTTTTGCTCCCTCTCGAATGGGCAAGCGCGCGAGCCCGCGGCGTTGCGGAGGAAATGATGCGCTCCGGAAAATTCGGCGCAAACGAATTGTCCTGATGAGGACTCATCAGGAATTTCGATATGATGCTTCGGCGAGTGCCCGCGCCGGCACATGTGCGGCCTCCAGCTTGCTTGTTCAACGCAGAGGACGTCGGGAGACAACAATGCGCCTCAAGCAGATCGAAACGTTCTACTGGGCCGCCAAACTCGGCAGCTTCGTCAAGGCAGCGAAGCATCTCAACGCGACGCAATCTGCCGTTTCCATGCGCATTCACGAGCTGGAGACGCGTCTTGGCGTTGCACTGTTCGACCGCTCACAGCGCACAGCGTCGCTCACGTCGGATGGCCAAGCGCTCCTTGCCGTTGCGGAGGAGACCCTGGCCGCGGCTGAGAAGTTTATGCGCGTTGCCTCTGACAAGCAGGCAGAGGCGGGTTATGTGAAGCTAGGGGTCGTCGAAGTGGTCGCGATGACGTGGCTTCCCGCGTTCATTGCCGAACTCCGCCGAAAGCACCCGCGCGTCCAACTCGATATCGAAGTGGGCCTGTCGTACCTTCTGGAGGAGAAGCTCGCCGCGGGTTCGCTGGACATTGCGTTTCTGCCCTGCCAGCTTTCGCAGTCGGGCTTTGTGCACACGCCGCTGGGGTCAGAAGCGTTCCGTTGGATGTGCAGTCCCTCGCGGCGCGACATCCCGGTCGCGGTCTCGCCCGAAGACTTTGTGAGCCTGCCGATTATCACGACCTCTCGGGAGCTGCAGTTGCGTAGCGCTGCCCTGAAGTGGATCAGTGACAATCATGTGACCTTTCGGGCTCCGATCATCTGCAACAATTTCACTGTCGCTGCGAACATGGCGGCGGCGGGGCTAGGCGCCGCCTTCCTTCCGCTGTCGATCTACAGCGGCCATGTGGAGAGGGGCGAACTGAGGATCATACGTTGCACGCCTGAGGTGGACCCCTTCGATCTGTATGTCGTGCGGCCTGTCGCCGGTACCCGACCGATCGATCGGGCCATCGAAGACGTAGCGCTGCCGTTCGGCGAGGTCGCGACGCGCGCCACCCAGGCCCACCTCGACTGATCAAAATTTCTGAAGGTCCGGCATCAGTACTTTTCGTTTTCTTCTCGACGCGCGCGCTGGCCAGAATGCCTGGCGAATTGCACGGGATGCTCCTCCATGACAGCACCGACGCCAGCGGCGATTTCCGCGCTCGAAGCCGACTTGGTCCGTTTGGGCGTGCCGCTCGAAGGGCTGGATCTCGCTTGGACCGCAAATGTGCGCGACGAGACAGAGGCGGTGATCGCCGAACTCCGAAGCGACTCGCGCTTCGCCAGCGCACTCCCGGCGACCGCGCTTTGGCGTGAACTGCAGTGGCGTGAGAAGAACATATGAGTCTTCCCGATCTCACCACCGCCATCGCCGACGCTTCAGGAGACCGTCACCGTGCATTCCGCCTGGCGGAGAGCGCTGCCCTTTCGATCGCCAAAGGATTCGAAGGCGAGAGGCGATCGTTCATATCGGTCGGCGCATCGCCTGCCACCGCTGATGCGGTTGCCGTGGGGCCCCTGACCGGGACGATCTTCTCCGTCAAGGACAACATCGATGTCGGCGGGCAAGTCACCACCTGCGGGTCACGTGTGTTGGAAAACGCGCCTCCCGCGACCGAAGACGCGTGGATTGTGTCGGCATTGAAAGATGCCGGCGCCATCTGCGTTGGCAAGAACAACCTGCATGAGTTCGCGCTGGGCGCGACCGGCCAGAACGTCCGCTTTGGCGACACCCCCAATCCGTTCGATGCGGGGCGACACGTGGGTGGCTCAAGCGGCGGCTCCACGATAGCCGTCGCCGATGGCGAAGTGCATCTCGCGATCGGCACGGATAGCGGCGGCTCGGTGCGGATGCCGGCCTCGTTCGCCGGGATCACGGGTTACAAGCCAACACCGGGCGTGTTGCCCATGCATGGCGTTGCAGGTGCATCATGGAGCATGGATTGCCTTGGCCTGCTGACCAAGTCGGTCGGGGACATGCGGAAGGTGTGGGACGCCATCGTCCCGCACAGCGGCGCCGCGGACGCGAAGGCACCGCGCATTGCGTACCTGCACGATCATTCCATGGGGCGCGTCGCCGCGCCGATATGGTCGCACTATCTCGCGACGATTGCGAAGCTCAGCGATGCCGGGTTCAAGTTGCAAGGCGTCTCCGTGCCCGGCCTGGAGATCTGTCCGCAAGTCTGCGTGAGCGTAGTCTATCCCGAGGTTGCGTCCGCGCATTTGGAGCTCATGCGTGCGCATCCCCAACTCTACGAGCAGGACGTCCGTGCGCTGGTCGCGCTTGGCGAACTTTGGTCCGGACGGCACTATCTCGATGCACAACGCATTCGCACCGTCGTTCGTGCCCGTCTCGAAGATGCCATCAGCGGGCATGATTTCTTCCTGACGCCGACGATAGCGATCCAGCCTCTGCATTTTGGCGAGACGGCGCGCGTAGAGGGTGATCCACCTGGCTCGGCGCTCTACCCGATCATGCGGTTTACGGTACCGTTCAACGTCGTAAGCTACCCGGCGATATCGGTGCGCGCAGGCCTCGATTGCGATGGCTTACCCGTCGGCTTGCAGGTTATCGCGCGCCCGCGTGAGGACGGCGCGCTGCTCGCCGTGGCGGAGAAGATGGAGCAGGCGCTGGCGTGATCGGACGGCACGCGCTCTAGGCCCGTTGCGGAGAAGCCGGGAATGAAAGAGAAGTGAGCGGACTGCCGTCGCGAAATATCCGTTCTTCCCGCCTAGAAAAGCCGTCTATGCCCGCAGCCGGTCGACGAGGTTCTTCACGTTCGACACGTGCCACCTTCCCCCGCGTGCCGTTCGGACACCACGGTTGTTCAGTGCCGACGCAAGACCGCGGAGATCCAGGATACCCGAGGCCCGCAGCGTCTCGATGACGGGCAGGACGTTAGCCGCGAAGGCTTCGGCTTCCACCCTCTGAACCTCACGTCCCCGTGCCGCCGCCTCCGCGGCATTGCTGCGGTTGCCCAGCGTCGCACCCTGCGCCTTTCGCTGGGCTAGAGCCGAGCGCGTGCGTTCCGAGATGAGCCGGCGCTCTTTCTCGGCGAGAGCGGCATATAGATGGAGCATGAAGGGGTCCGCATCCGCGCCAAGCTCCGCGACGATGAACGGCACCCCCCGTTGGGCCATGAGGCCGGCAATGAAGGCGACGTCGCGCGAGAGCCGGTCGAGCTTGGCGACGATGACTGGACACTTGCCGGTCTTGCCGGCTGCGAGGGCGGCTGCGAGTTGCGGTCGCCGGTCGAGGGCGTCGGCTCCCTTGCCAGTCTCGACCTCGGTGAACTCGGCGATCAGCGTATAGCCCTCGGCCTCTGCAAAACGGGCGACTGCAGCCCGCTGGGCCTCGATCCCGAGGCCTGATCGGCCCTGCCTGGCGGTGGATACGCGGTAGTAGGCGACGGCATGTTGCATGGCGACAAGAACCCTCCGCTTCAGTACAGACAGCATACCACCGTTTGCCATCTGTACGTAGCGTAAGTCATTGTTCTATATAGATTATTTGAAGCCCCCTTGGGAGCCGCGGCCGTGTTATGGTCTGCCGTCGGGGCTACTGTCACGGGGGCGGTGCGTGCAGGAATATCCGCATGCTCTCGAAATCGAGAGTCACGGCGTAACGCTGGAAGAAGTCGTGGCCGACCATGCCCGCCAAGTGAAAGCCGAACATCGTTTCCCACGGAAACGGTCCGTCATAGAGGCCGAGCACGTTCTGTTGCTTCGCATCTCCGAAGGCCAGCTCCGAGACGACATAGGGAACGGTCTTGAGAGTGCCGCCCCCGCCGGCACCCTCGGTGGCCTTGTCCTCTTCGAGCACGATACCCGCCGCCTTGATGACTGATTGTGCGAGTTTGACCCCGGCGCCTGCTAGGCCGGTGTCGACAAAAAGGAGACTGGGGGGAAGCGACTCGATCCGACCCCATGCCACCATGAAATGGTCGCTCGCCATCCAAAAAGGCACCGAGATCGAAGGACCCGCTGCCGCCAGGAACTGCTTCCGGCTCTCGTTGTCCTTGCGGCGCAGAACCAGCTCGCCTTTCGGATAATCTAGGGTGGCGAGGAAGTGATAAAACAGGGTGGTGCCCAGGATGCCATCGATCTGCTTGGTGCCGAGCCCCTCGGACAACTGGCGAAGCGGCAGGATCGCCACCGGCAAGTTTCGCACGGTCCAGTCGCCGAGGGTGAGCTGATCGATCCGCCCCTGGTGAACCGTCGTGGTCTGGCCACCGGAGAAGGTCCCCTCCACACTGCCGAGTATGGGCACCCCGAGCTCGCGGGCGAAATCGGAATCGAGGGTGACGACGGAGCCACCGGTGTCGATAAAGAAGGTTGCCTCCTCGCCGCCATTGACGCGCACGTTCACCAGCGGCAGCGGGTCGGTCCGCAGGAACTTCAGGCGCGTCGACTGACCTTCGCCTTCCACCTCGTAGGGAGTCTGGCCTGAGAAGCTCTGCAAGACCGCGCGATTCAGCGTGGGGTACTGCTCGACCACCAGCTGGTTGCCCTCGAGGTCAACGCCCTCCAAAGCCTCAAGCGCCCCGCCGAAATCGTCGGCGCGGTAAAGGGCGGCGGCCAACATGATGCTCGGGTCAGCTTCGCCGGGCCTCAAGGCGAGGGCCTTCCTGAACCATCGTTCCGCCTCCTTCAGCCTGTCGCCAAGGAGGGCCACGCGTCCAAGACTGAGGATCGTGGTGTAGTCTTCGGGGCTCTTGGCAGCGATGGCGGCATATCCCGCGGCCGCTTCCTCGAACATGCCGTCTCGAAAGAGCGCCTCAGGGTCGGAGGCTTCTGCATATGCGGCCGTGCTCACCGCCAGGGACAACACGGCGGCGCGAAGGCCGGCGCGGATTGATCTCACCCTTCTCTCCTTGTCGCCCGTCGCCTCCGCAGCCCATAGGTCCACCGGCTGAGAGTGAAGACTATATTGCCAACATTTCCTTTCGGGGTCGCGCGGAAACTCGTTCAATCACTCGGGGATATGCTCTGAAGGGGATTCATGTCGTAGCACGGAGGGAGGAGCGACGCCCTGGGGACATGCTACACTCGGTGCCCGACAACGCCGGATGCAAGAGGCAATGAGATGGCGACAGGAACCGTAAAGTTCTTCAACTCTTCGAAAGGCTTTGGATTCATATCGCCAGACGAGGGCGGAAACGACGTGTTTGTCCATATTTCCGAACTGGAGCGCTCAGGGCTCTCTGCGCTGAACGATGGAGATAAGGTCTCTTTCGACTCCAAGATGGACCCGAAGAAGGGGAAGCCGAACGCAGTGAATGTCAAACGGCTCTAGGTCGCACCCCGCTGCGAAGATTCGGCCGACGACGTCATGATCGTGCCGTTGGCATGATGCCCGTACGGATCGGCGGGCCCCGGGGAACTGGGCGCCCGTCCGGTCTAGTTGCCGATCCCCGGCAGGGGCCTGCTCGGTGCCGCCATGCCGGCGATGATCATGAGGTCTTCGTCGCTGAGGTCGCGGGGATCACGGGACAGCGCGATCTGATGGGACTGCGGCGTCTCGCGCCATCCGCCGCGGGTTTTCATCCAGAAGATGGCGGCGGTGACGCATTGCGGTCCTTCGGTCGTGGCCTTGCGGAACAGGAACTCGGCAACCTTAGCGGTCGCTTTGGTGGCACCGAGGTCGAGTTCGTCCCGATAGTGCTTCCGCAAGGTCTTGGGATCGATGCCGACGACCCGGGCAATGTCCCGCTCGGGGACGCCATAGGCAGCGAGAGCCTCGACCTGCCTACGGTCGCGATCGTCCGGACCGTGGGCACGGCGTCCCATGTCAGCGGCGCTCCTTGATGTGCTCGATCATCGGGGGTCCGGCCGGAACCGGCTTGCCGACCGGTCGACCGTTGATGTCGCGGGGTGGGGGCTCGACGATGGTGCGGATGATGACTGAGGGACGCTCGGCCGCCGCGGACTGCTCGTCGAGCATCGTCTCCTTCCATCGCGCCCGGGTCTTGAGCCAGAAGATGCAGGCTGTGACAGACTGCGGTCCGTCGCCCATGGCCTTCCTGTAGAGGCTTTCGGCGATGCGGCTGTTGGCCTTGATGCTGCCCGTGTCGAGCTCGTCGCGGTAGTGCTTCCGCAGCGTCTTCGGATCGATGCCGAGGACGCGGGCGATGTCCGTCTCGGGAATGCCATAGGCAGCCATTGCCTCGACCTGGCGCCGTCCGGCGGGTTCGGGAACGTGCGAACGGCGGCCCATCAGCGGGACTCCTCTGCGAGGTCGGCCCGATCGGCATGAGCACCGGAGATGTGATCGACGCTGCGTGGGCCCGTGGCGACGACGTCCCCTACGATGGTACGGACCGGAGGGTCATGGATGCGGCGGCCGTGCTCGGCGATGTCGCGGAAGAGATCAGCGATCGGATCGCGGGTGATGCCGATCTCGTTGACCATGGTCTCCTTCCACCGGGCCCGGGTCTTGAGCCAGAAGATCGCGGCGGTAACGCACTGGTGGCCGTCGGTGGTCGCCTTGCGGAACAGGAACTCGGCGACCCTGGTGTTGGCCTTGATGTGGCCGGTATCGAGCTCGCGGCGGTAGTGGCGGCGCAGCGTCTTGGGGTCGATGCCGATCACCGTCGCGATGTCGGCCTCGGGGATGCCATAGGCGGCCATCGCCTCGACCTGGCGGCTCGTGACAGGATCGGGCTTGTGGGCAGGACGTCCCACGGTCAGGCCAGAAGCTCGAGGGCATCTTCATGCCGGATCGCCAACTCGGTGACGTTGGTCTCCTTCCAGCGTGCTCTGGTCTTCATCCAGAAGATCGCGGCGGTGACCGACTGCGGTCCGTCTCCAGTCGCCTTCCGGAACAGGTTCTCGGCCACCTTGGCGTTCGCCTTGACGTGGCCGAACTTCAGCTCCGCGGGGTAGTGCTTCCGGAGGGTCTTGGGGTCGATGCCGATGACACCGGCGATCTCGACCTCCGGCACGCCGTAGCCGGCGAGCGCCTCGACGTTCCTTTGGCTGATTGTGGTTGGCTGGTGCGAGGGTCGTCCCATGGTCAAGCCTCCTCGCGAACGTCGAGGGGCGGGAGGTCATCCTCGGGAAGCGACGGGGCGAGGTCGGCAGTCGACGGCGACACGGTTGCGGTGCGCGCGGCCGGGCAGGGGACACCACGCTCCTCTGCGACGTCCACGAAGACGGTCCCAGTCCTTTCGAGGATCGCCGCCTCACCGGTGAAGTCCTGCCAGCGGCGGACGGCAACATCGACATAGGCGGGGTTGAGCTCGATCGCATAGCAGGCACGGCCGGTCATCTCGGCGGCGATGATCGTGGTGCCGGAGCCCGAGAACGGCTCGTACACTGCCTGGCCGGGGGCCGAGTTGTTCTCGATCGGCCGCCTCATGCATTCGACCGGCTTCTCGGTGCCGTGGCCCGAGGCATTGCGACGATGCGGGATCTGCCAGACCGTGGTCTGGTTCCGGCCGCCGGCCCAATGCCCAGTCTTCCCCTTCCGGACACAATACGCAGCTGGCTCATGCTGCCAATGGTAGTCGCCGCGGCCGATGACGAGACGGGTCTTGTCCCAGATGATGACGGAACGAACGGCGAAGCCACAGGTCTCGAGGCTCTGGGCCACGGTGGTGGCATGCAGCGCCCCGTGCCAGACATAGGCGACGTCGCCGGGGAAGAGAGACCAGGCCTCCCGCCAGTCGGCCCGGTCGTCGTTGAGGACCTTGCCCTTCGCAATCGCCGAGCCCTCGGTGAGGCCGGCATCCTCTCTCCAGGCGGGGTCGTAGTTCACCCCATAGGGTGG
>Ga0182738_1002906_pt1 | contig 19986 bp, 9 predicted proteins | sample eDN5th30CBELigMG_FD_128876 | JGI IMG/M metagenome (GOLD analysis project Ga0182738, IMG submission 128876) | Enriched Miracle-Growth compost microbial communities from Emeryville, California, USA - eDNA 5th pass 30_C BE-Lig MG (version 2)... ... | reverse complement strand
GGCTGGTGGGATCCTACTAGACCTACTCCTCATATTGGTGACTCAATTAATCCTCATCCTCATACTCCTCCTCATCCTGGTGGCTGGTTTGATCCTAAACCAACTCCCCATATTGGTGACTCAATTAATCCTCATCCTCATCCTCATCCTCCCCATCCAACACCTAGTGATGGTCCTAATCACCCCAAGCCTCCCCACCCTACTCCAAATGATGGTCCTAATCATCCTAAGCCTCCTCATCCTACTCCTAATGATGGCCCTAATCATCCCAAACCTCCTAAGCCTACTCCTAGCGATGGTCCTAATCATCCTAAGCCTCCTCATCCTACTCCTAATGATGGCCCTAATCATCCCAAACCTCCTAAGCCTACTCCTAGCGATGGTCCTAATCATCCCAAGCCTCAACCTGCCCCAAGTAGTGGTCCAGATGTTGGTTCTGGCCCTCAAACAGGTCCTCAATCTGGTGGTCCTCAACCAGGCCCTCAATCTGGCGGTCCTCAACCAGGCCCTCAATCTGGCGGTCCTGGCCCTCAATCTGGCGGTCCTGGCCCTCAATCTGGAGGCCCTGGCCCTCAATCTGGAGGCCCTGGCCCTCAATCTAGTGGCCCTGGTCCTCAATCTGGTGGTCCTCAACCAGGTCCCCAACCTGATAATCAACCACCTCAACCTCAACCCCAACCCCAAGACTCAGCTAACGGTTCTCCATGCAAAGTTCCTGCAACTCGTCAAGGAATCGTCGCTGCTGCTATGTGGGCCGCCAATAGTGGAAAATACATCAACTACTCTCAAGGCGGAAGCAGATGGTCTGGTATCACCCAAAAAACCTGCCCTTATCAAGGAGTTCCCTCTGTTACTGATTGCAGCGCTTTTGTGACCTGGTTGTACTGGTCTGCTTTCGGTAATGGCAACGATTTCGTCAATGGCCAAAACTGGAAGGCTGGTTATACTGGCACCATGGGAACTCATGGTACTTCTGTTTCTCTTTCTCAAGCTCGACCTGGTGATATTGTCCTTTATGGCAATGCTCCTTATGATCATGCTACCCTTTATGTTGGTAACAACCAAGTTGTTAGTTTTGGAGCTAATGGACCTGCCAAGCTCCTTAATATTAACTATCGTAGCAACTATCATATTAGAAGCTATCTCCCATAGATTAAGAGATAAATTAATTCGTAAGGGTATTTATAAAAAAGTTAATAAAATATTTTTTATAACTCATTAAAAAATAATAATAATTCGTTCAAAAATAACTCTCTAAAGAAAATCCTTGTCTTCTTGATCTGTGAAAAATGGGAAATTTTTTTAATGAAAGTGATTAGAAAAAAAAAATGGGCATCAATTTCCTCAGGTCTTTCGTGAAAATAGCCCCAAATAAGCTAGCTTCTAATTTTTTTGGAATATTTTTGAAAAAACATTACTGTAAATCTTTTGGAAGTCCATCCTCCAAACTTCATCCCCTTTTTTAAAAATCAAAAATTCTCGGACGCAAAAAGTTGAATTTTTATCTTTTAGGAAATTTTTTTATGTTTTCGAGGACCTAAATCCCTTATTTCATAGCTATAACAATTTTTTTCCATAAAATTTCTCTTTACTCATGTCCGAGAAATGCACCGTCGATCGTAACATTTCTCTCTACTGCACCTTGAACTTTCTTTTTACTGTAAACTCTTTGGATGTTCATCCCCCTTATAAAATTTTCCCAAACTGAGGCATAAACTTCAAACTTTTTACCGCTATAACAAAGTGAAAAAAGGATGAAAATCAGAGAAAAACGGTGGATTCCAATCAAAAACCTTCATATTTATAAATTTCTCTCTTGAAAAAGTAACCTCGGTTCTTTCTTATCATCTGGGAAAAATTCAAATTCAATCATTTTTGTCTCTTAAAAGGCTCAGTCATGTTTTGCAGTGAAATCTCTTTCGAAAAACATTTTGACATTCATTCAAAAGAAAAAAAATTATTAAAAATTTTTCTCATTATTAGAAAGCGGATTTAGTTTATTTTCATCCCTATAAAAAAAAAAAATTAGCATGAAAATCAAACTTTTGGGTCCTATAATTTTCAGTTTTTTTCAAAAAGGATGAAGATAGGGGCCTCATATCCAAAAAATTTACAGGAAAAGATTCCTCACAGGAGATAATTTCATAGAGAATTTTTTTTTCAGTTCAGATGGTTGCAAGATAAGACTGAAGGATACAATCACTTTCTCAAGGGACAAATTTACGAATTTGAGTATTTTTGATTTTAATCTACATTTTTTCTTTGATCTTTATTTTTTTTTTTTCAAAATGAAAAATTAGAGGGGAAAAAAGTTTGAATTTCAGGTAGAGGCAGGCCAGGTCAAATTTGATAGAGAGAGAAGAAATTTCTAAAAGAATGACCATAATCACAATTTATTAGTTGCCTATTTTCAAAAGGAAGCAATATTTTCTTTTTATTATTTAACGTCACAAGTAGATCTTCAATTTTTCGACTGGAGGGGAAGAGGAGCGTGACCGATAGGAAGAGAAATCCCTTCAAAAACTCAAAGTCAAGGGACAAGATTTTTTTTTGGAGAAAAATTTTTCACAAAAAAATCCCATTCTCCAGCATTTCAAAATTAAAGAAAAAAAATTTTATGGCTCAAATTTTCAGTAATGAGATTTAAAGCCTTTTTGCGGCTCAAAAGCAGTGCTTTTCCTAAGGATTTCAAAAACTCCATGTTTGTCGGATTGGTTTTCTTGAAAAGTCGACAGATCAACCTGAAAAACTGACACTCTCCATAAAAGCACCTGAAAATAGAGGACTTTTTCAATATTATTGTGATACTATCTTGAATACTCTGATCTGATTTAAACATAGGTTTGATAGTCTATAAAAATAATTAACATAAGCCTATTAAAGATCCAACAATATGCAAATATCAACATTCTACTTGTTGCTGAAATGTCGTGATAGAGTCCTTTCCAATGAGTGAGGCTTTCAAGAAGAGAAATATATTTTCTTCACCTAGATGACTCCAGGAAAGAGAAAAGAAGCTCTTCCTTTCCCAAGAAGGTTTCTAAAGTCATTTCATTTCAAATCATTTTTTATGAAAGTAAAAGCAGAAAAACCTCTTTCTCTCTCTCCTCTTGAAATTGGAAAAGGATAACCAATCATTGCTAATTTGAGGACATTCTGCGACATTTCTTATTGATTGTGAGTTTATGTAAAAGCTTTCAGAGAAAACTCGGCAGGTTAGGTTGAAAAACCGACGAAGTCGGAAACTGTCATTCCTGAGGAAAAGCGCTGCGCAAAAGCATTTTGGGAAGGTAGAGCCACTTTTAAAGCCTTTTCAAATCCATTTAAAAGCCACTTCATTTCGAAAGCTCTTTTTGGAAAAAGTTTTGATGGTTTTTCTTGAATTTCCCAATCCAATACGATTTTTGAAGGGGGAAAAAATGAAAAAATTTTTGGGTGATTAAAAAAAAAAAACTCAATAGTCAGCTTCATCTTCCTGATTTATGAACTGAAAATTTGCTTTTGGGGCTTATCTTTGTGATAGTATACAAAACAGTGATTTTCTTAGAAAAAACTGATTTCAGAGAAAAATCAAAGAATTCTCAAAGAGTAAAAATCTGTTCATGTTCTGCATACAATTTTAAAACTAAATGAAATAATTACACCCACAGGACCCATCAAAATTATCAAACCACAAGATAGGGATTTCATCAGGCAGAAACTCAAACCAATCATTGACACCCATCTCAATAACTTCTACTCAGCCTTTGCAACTTTAGTCGGGCAAAATAGCAATAAGCCTGAACATAAACCTCTGAAGATTACCCCATTTACTCCACAGCCAGCAGAGGGGGACGAAGACCACCTTTGTGGGAGGAAAAATGACGAAACAGTTACTAAGACAAATTTTCATACTTCAACAACCATCCATAAACGGAACTGTCCACTAAATATTGAGATTTGTACATAAATATATTTTATCATAAACGCTTAAAGCGAGATGGACTCCTCATATAGAAGATATCCTCAATAATAATAATAAATGAAATATTTCCAAAGCAGTCTGCTTTTGAATCCAACACTTTCCCTTGATGTTTTCTTTTGAAAATAAAGGTGTCAAGGCTTTACTTGAAAAAAAATTTCTGACTTTTTTCTCACTTGTAAAGCTTCAGTATTCCTCGTCCTTGAGTTCTAGGGACTTGATTCTCAAAAACTGAGCCCTCAGACCATAGGAATAATAAAATGAAGGGGGAAGGTGATCGAAAAAAAACTTATTTTTCAAAGCCTCTGGCTTCGAAATTTTATAGCCACGAAAGCTCCTAAAGCTTTTTTTGGAAAAAAAAAACATTTTAGAGGAAGCTCAGTTCCCATCACTGAAAATTTTTGTGATTTTTGTGTATGGAAAAATTTTTCTTTCAATTTTTCTTGTGAAATTTTTCAACGTCCAAGCGAAAAAAGGAAGAGACATCCAAAAAAAATCCTCAAGTTTAGTCTCTCACTTTCGGTCCAAATGAGTTGAGGCATCATCCTTTTCAAATTGAAGAGAAAATCTCCCACAAACTTCGCGACCTGATAAAGTTCTGTAACGTGTATAGTTTTGAATGAGCATAAATTATCTCTTATCTTCGCTCAGTTCTGCTGATCATTTCTCCTTCAAAATTTGAGGCTAATCCAGGATATTTTTTTGTCTCAGTTCAATCTACTAATTTCTTTTGCTCCCATACATACTTCTTCTATTTCTCAAAAGGCATGGCAAGGGACCTCAAAAAAGCCACATTTAAGACTGTCCTTCCGAATTTTGTTGATCAAACCTTAAAATTAATTTATTCTAGCTGCTCTTGAACATAATTTTAGCTTGCCCTTAAGCTCGTTATTAAAGGACTTCTGGTCCAATTTGGCAATTTCAGAGAGGAGTATTGGCTCCAGAGAATTGTGTCAGTGACCTTTTAGCTGGGCTTACAAAGGAAAATTTTGACTTTTGCTCAAGTGAAAATTTTACATACAGTCATATTTGAAAGTTTTTTGGTTCTTTGAAAATTCAATTATTTTCATTTATTTGAACCCAAAACAGCATTTTTACACGTCACTACTTCTGAGTTTAACCGCTTGTTTCTCCTGGATATCTTTCCAAATAAGTAGAAAATACTCGAGTTTTTGCAAATCTCAAGCATAAAACACCGTCAAATAAATAAAATAAATACATTATGGATTTGGAAAAAGAACATCTAAAAACAAAGAGAAAAAACTGGCGAAAATGAAAATTTATTCCCTTTGTTTGTGAAAAGCCAACTGTACTGACGATGAAACAGGGAATATTTCAAAAAGAACTTGAGAAAAACTCTCTGCAAATGAAGATATTTATTGTTGTAATTTAATCGATCATCACTTTATTTATGTTGTATCTCCTTCACTTTTGACCCTCTTATTCTTTCTTCTTTCCACTTACCATAAGGTTCATAAGACATTGAATTTGAATAAAATCTCAAAAATCGAATGAATAGCTCGCTGAAAAATAAAATTTTGTCCTTTGAAAATCTCCTCTGAATCCACCTATAAAGGGTTTATTTCAGTGGACAATGGCCTAACGCTCTCAAAAAGGAAGTTTCCCCGTTAAAATAATGCTTTCAAAAATTCGTTTTTAATACCCAAAAGAAAGGCAAATTAAAAACCCTTTATTTTGCCAACAAAAACACTTTTGCGGGAAAACAAATTATTACAGATTTTGTTGAATACTTCTCAATTAAATTTATACAGTCCATATTGACAAATATAGCCCCCTCAAACTCCCCTTTGTCCCTTCTTTAGTCTTCTTCTCTATACTCAAACAGTCCTCGAGGATCAAAATTAATATTTTTTCCTCTCAAAATAATTTTTATACAATAATGTAATTTCCCAAGTCTTCGAGTGAGCCCTTAACTTTTTTGAATAAACCCTGCATGAAAATACAGCGAAAAACTTGGCTCCACAAGGTAGCCTGGTTTTTAGGGCTCAAAATTTCGATTCCGTTACAATTTAACCTCCAGGTTGCCTTACCTTGTTAATATTATTAGAATTTCGCTCTGCAAAATTTAGAACTCAAAGCTACATTTTTATTGAACAAATTACTTTGATACAGACTAAATTTAGCTCTCTCCTCTTTATTTACCAACAACAATCCTCAAAATTTATAATCAAATTAAAATCTCTACAAAATGAAGAGATTTCCCATCATTGCCCTCCTTTTCATAATCCTTGCCAACATCCCAATTAATTATGCGGCTGCTGTTCGAGTCCCGATCAGAGCTCCAGTTCGAGCTCCAGTTCGAGCTCCAGTTAGAGCCCCTGTTCGAGCTCCCGTTCGAGCTCCAGTCAGACCTCCAGCACCTTCAGTTAGAAGTCCGACTGCAAATTACATGAGACCCCCTCCAAAGCCTCAACCAAAACCTCCGGTCGTCACAAGACCTCCTCAAGTAAAACCTCCAGTCACAAGGCCTCCTCAAGTAAAACCAAACGCTCCTTGGGTCCAAAGACCTCCTCAAATAAAACCAAGTACTCCTTTTGTTCCAAGACCCCCTCAAACAAAACCCAATGTTCCCGCCCAAAAACCTAATACAGGTGGTTTCCACATCCCTAAGCCCAATATCCATCTCCCTCACATTCCAAAGCCTGATCTTCATCTCCCTCACTTGCCTCATCCAAATATTCACATTCCAAAACCAAACATCCACCTTCCCCACCCTGATATTCACAAGCCAAATATTCATCTTCCCCACTTGCCCCATCCTGATATCCATAAGCCAAATATTCATCTTCCCCACTTACCTCACCCTAATATCCATCTTCCCCACTTGCCTCACCCTGATATTCATAAGCCAAATATTCATCTTCCTCACTCACCTCACGATAATCACCAACCAAAACCTCATCCCAATCACGACCCCAATACCAAGCCCCAGCCTCATCCCAAGCCTAAACCTGAGCCCCATCCCAAGCCCCATCCAAAGCCTGATGACCACAAACCAAAGCCCCATCCTCATCCCAAGCCTGATGAGAAGCCTAAGCCTGATAACAAACCCAAGCCTGATCACAAGCCAAAGCCAGACAACAAACCTCCTAAAAATGATGCTCCAAATGGTGGTCCCAGTGGCGGCCCTAGCGGCGGTCCTAGTGGAGGTCCAGAAGCTGGCGGCCCAAGCGGTGGTCCCAGTGGTGGTCCCCAAATGCCTCAAATGCCTGAAATCCCTCAAATTCCTGGTCCTCAACCTGGTGGTGGTCCAGAGGCTGGCGGTCCTCAACCTCAAATGCCACAAGGTCCAAGTGGCGGCCCAGAAGCTGGTGGCCCTCAACCTCAAATGCCACAAGGCCCAAGCGGTGGCCCAGAAGCTGGTCCAAGCCCCGGTCCTCAGCCCGAAACTCAGCCACCTGAACAACCACAACCCCAAGACTCAGCTAATGGCTCTCCATGCCAAGTTCCTCCTACTCGTCAAGGTATCGTTTCTGCTGCTATGTGGGCTGCCCACAGTGGAAAATACATTAGCTATTCTCAAGGAGGAAGCAGATGGTCTGGCATCACCCAAAAAGCCTGTCCTTTCCAATCAGTTCCTCAAGTTACTGATTGCAGCGCTTTTGTGACCTGGTTGTACTGGTCTGCTTTCGGTAATGGCAGCGATTTCGTCAATGGCCAAAACTGGAAGGCTGGTTATACTGGCACCATGGGAACTCACGGCACTCCTGTTTCTCTTGCTCAAGCCAGACCTGGTGATATTGTTCTTTATGGAAGAGCTCCTTATGAACACGCCGTCCTTTATGTTGGAAACAATCAAGTTGTCAGCTTTGGACAAAATGGACCTGCTAAGCTTGTTCCTATCAACTACCGTAGCGATTATAGCATCAGAAGCTATCTCCCATAAAATGAGGGATTATCTAAAATACTTAACTAATATAATTCATAATAATTAAACTAAGCTCTCTTTATAAAAAGATAATTAAATATTTATAAGTTCAATGAGCTCAGCTCGTTATTCGATTCAATAATAATTCAATAAATTGTCCCATCTTTCAAGGGTTTTTTACAACATCTCAGAGAGAGATTTCATCACAATTTCTGTCGCCCAAAAAGTTCTAGAGAAGTGAAAAAACGAAGCCAACTTTAGTTTCTTGATAATTAGGCAAAATTCATAAAAATAACTCGATTTTTTCTTGGTTTCTCATTTCCGATCTTGGTTTATTGAAAAAGACTGATTTACCATACTCCTTGTATATTCTTTAGTAATCAGCAGAAAAAATGAGCTTTCAAAGGGGTTTAGATGTAAGCATGTGGTAAAAAAAAATTTAGTGTCTCAATCTCCTTTGTTTTTAAAAACAAAAAAAATCAAATTTTTTTTTCTATCTTCGAAAGTTGTGAAATTTCATGAGTTCCCTCATCTTTTTTCCCTCTTACCTGCTTATAAAGCGAAGCCAATATTTTTTTTTTATTCAAGTCCGGAGTGGACCCTTTTTTTCTTGTGAATTCCCTTTGTTGATCTCCAAATATGCCATTGTTAGAGATTTTTCACCCTGCTTTCAAGTATGACCTGTGGGATGAAAAAATTTTTTTGAGGTATTTTTTGAAATCCAGAGAGAAATTTTTGGAGTAGAAAAAAAAACTCTCAGGAAGATTTTCCACGCTTCTTGTATGCGCCTCAAAGAAATGGGTCAATGTTTCAGACTTTTTATTTATTAGCTCAATGCCACCAATAAATTTCCTTGACTATCTCAAAACGAAGTGAAACAGAGCCGTGACATTAACATAACCTATCTGATTTTATTTGAGGCTAACACTAGTCATGTAATTTCTTTTTCACTTTTGAAAAAGACATTTTAAGATCGTGAAAAAAAAGTCACATCCAAAAGAACAAATTTTGTTGGTCAAACCCCAAAATTAATTTTCCCTCAAGAAAAATGAAGAGAATTTTCACTTCATCCTAAATTCACTATAAAAGGCTTTTGGCTCAATTTGGAATTGGAAAGCAGAGGACTGGCTTCGAAGAACATTCAGTCAACTTTTCACTCAAATTAGCCTCACTCGAGCTTTTTGAAGGGGATTTACTTCCCTTGAAGATCTTTTGATTTTAATTCTATTGTAACTTAAACAGGACTTTTTAGAACTTTTCAAGCTTAGCAATGGTTCAGACATCTTTTGTGGACTTGATGTGGTAAAAAGACTCGAATCCCTACAGATATCAACACCAATAAAAAGAAAAACAAAGACTTTTGAATTTTTTCATGTCATAACTAATTAAGACCCTTCCCCCAAAAAGATTTTTGAGTCAAAAGAGGTTCCTAAATGGGTGAGTCGGAAAATAGAGACGGACCTGAATTAGAAGAGTTTGAGTCTCAAGATTTTTGAAAGAAAATTTATAGGGCTCTAAATTAGAAGAGTGACCTTAATTGGGAGAGTGGTTTTAATAAGAGATATGACGTTATATTGATGAAAATGGAAATTTATTCTGTCTCTTCTTGGAAGGTCAACCCGACCTATGAGAAAACTGAGAGTTCAAAGAACAAAAGATCCTGAATTTAAATGAAATAAGTAAGAAAAACTTGAAAAAACTGGGTTAATAGCTCTCTTTTTAATAATTTATTAGGCCTGAAAATACAACTTCACATGTCCTTCGAACCTTCAAAAGAACTTTTTGAGAGTCAGAATGACTAACAATCCAATAAAATATCTTTTTCATACATCCACTGAAATGACCCTCAGTGAAAGAGTGCATTGAAAAATTCGTTTTTTAGCCCCTTAGATAAAACAAATTAAAACCTGTTAATTTTTCCAACAAAAATTTCTCTTGCCGGGAAAATCATGACAAATTTTGTTGAATACCTCTCAATTAAATTTCTGTATTTCACACTTATGACAAAAAATTCTTCAATCCTCCCATCTTCCATCCCTTCTTCTCTATATTCAAGCTGTTTTGAGGAGTTTCAGTCTCGATATTGAGATATTTCCTGTCAGAATAGCTTTTGCCCAATCGTTGGATTTCTTAACCCTTTGAATAAGAACCCCTTTGATTTGCCATAAAAAGCCTGAAAATGAAGCAGAATTGAAGTGAAAGATATCATCTGATTTTCTATATTAAAAATTTCGATTCCTAAGCAGATTAAACAAAGATTAGTTTGCTACTAACTTTGTTATTAAAATCTCGCTGATTTTAATCCCTGCAAAATTTAGAAGCCGAATTTTCTTTTTTGTTGAAAAGGCCACTTTGATCTTTTTAAATTCTCACACAAATAAATTCCAGCTCCATCTCCAAATTTTATAATCAAATTAAAAATCCCCAAAAATGAAAAGACCTCTTGTCTTTGCTCTCCTCGTCATCGTCCTTGCTTTCATCCCAATTAGCACAGGAACTGTTGCTCATCACCCAAGCACTCCTCCTGCTTCTCAAACAAAGCTGAGACCTCCTCAAACTCATCCTGCTGTTTCTCATCCCCAAGCTCATCCTCAGCCTCACCCACAAGCTCACCCCCAAGCTCATCCTCAAGCTCATCCTCAAGCTCATCCCCAAGCTCATCCTCAATCTCCAAGCCATCCTCATCCCGTTCCTGAGCACCATCCTAGTCATCCTCAACCTGAAACTCACCCTCATCCCAAGCCTGACTCTCATCCTAGTCATCCCAAGCCTGACAACAAACCTTCAAAAGATAACTCTCCAAGTGATTATCCAAGCGATGGTCCTATGAGTTATCCAGATGCTGGTTCATTTGGCGGTCCAAGTGGCGGTTCTTTTGGAGGCTCAGATTCTGGTTCATTCGGTGGCCCTATGGGTTCAATGGGATCAATGGGCTCAATGGGTCAAATGGGCGACGGTTCTCAAGGCCAAGGCCCACAATTCAGTTTTAACTTCAATCTCGGTTCTCAATCCCAACAATCTTCACCAGATATGAATTCCCCATCTGGTTCCCAGCCTAATCCCCAACCCTCTTATCAACCTAATTACCCACCCAATTATCAACCTAATCAACCAAACTACCCACCTAATTATCAATCCAACTATCCACCAAATTACCCTCCTTATTACCCTCCTTATTATCCCCCATACTATCCTCCTTATTATCCTCCCTATTACCAACCTAATTACCCACCAAAGTATCAACCTGGCTACCAACCAAACAATCAGACTGGTTATCAACAAGATTATTACAGATCCGATGTTCCTGATTATTCTGGCTATGAAACCAAGACTCCAGATGGTAAGCCTGCCCCACCACTTGCCAAGGCTATCTAAGGGAATATAATTCATAATAAGTTCCATAAGGAATATTTATAAGTAATAATTCATGAAATATCTATCAGTATAATGAGCTCAGCTTGTTATTGATGTGATCATAATTCACGAAAAAATATTCTCTCCTTTTGAATCTTCTTTTTTGGCAATCTTTTAGAAAGAAATTTTGTGACTAGTTTTTTAAACCAGAAAATTTGTAAGCAGTAGATTTTAACTCAAATCTTTTCTTAAAATGTACGCTTTTTATTAACAAAGAATTTTCCTGGCATTTCAACAGTAAGTCTCGAAACCTAGTCTTGCATGATGCTAATTTCGAATTTTCTTGACCTTGTATTTTTTAATTTCTGTTCCTTATGCTGAAATTTCTTTTTCATTAAACTTTTCTTTTGCCTGAAATTTCATTCCAAATTGTCTTTTTAATTCGTTGTAAAAATTTTCTTTTGAAGTGAAATAAATTTTTTTCTAAACTTTTTTTCCTCAATTTTTTTTTTCTTTACAAAAAAATCCCTCAAACTTTTTGTTTGTCCTTTGAAAAAACACTGATTATTGAAAGGAATTAGGAGAGCAAAAGTTTCTTCAAAGAAAAAATTCTTCTTATTTCGTTATTTTATTGGCCATTTTCTTCAGTTCTCATAGGAAAATCTTTTCCTTGTCAAATTTCGGGTGAGAAACCAAAGAAAGAATTTCACTCAATTACATATTTTAGTGAAAGTGCTTGAAGTCATTATGTTTTTTTTGAGAGATCAGGATTGTGAAATGGCATCACCTAAAATTTTTTTAAAAGGAAAATATCTATGAGAATTTTTCATGAGACTTCCTATTTGCAGCCACTTTCTCTTTTTGATGTTCCTTGTTACAGATCCAAATCAATTCTCAAAATAAAGTCAAACTTTCAAATGTTTAATCACTTATTCATTAGTGATATAGAGATAACACAAATTATAATGTCCTTTTCCAGACTCAATTAAAACTGTATTTCCAAGGTATCGAAAACAGAGGTCTTTTTCTTGATTTTTGATGACTTCTCGAGTTTGTCACTTGACACAATGCTGGTGGTGGAGCAAGAATCCGCCGCTATGCAAACTTTGAGTCATAAAAACTAAGGTTTGGGCTCTCATTCCGAAAAATCAAGAGGTTCGTTCAAAAAGTTTAGTTAAAGAAACTCGAAAATTTTTCCTATGAGATTTTTTCTTTTGTTCAACTCCGTTTAAAAATTGCTTTATTCTTAGAATTCATGAACGAAAAATTTCAGCGCAGCCAAAAATTTTGGCAAAAACAAAAAGTTTTCACTTGAGAAAAAGAAGTTGAGTCAAACATAGCAGTAGTAAAAATATTGAGATGAGGCTCAGGGACATTCGAAGGTCGGTTTGACATCACTTTCTGGATAAAATCGTCAAAGGACGCTAGAATCAACGTTTTTAACAACTCTGGAATAGATGGCCTCGTCACTTTTGTCGAGTCCATTCTATTGATGGGGAAGCTGGAGATTTTAAAGAAAAACTTCATTACATTATTCAGATAAATATATTAATTTTAGTTATTAAATTGCTTATCACTTTATATAAGTTGAGTCGAAATTGGTTTCATTTTTATCTTTCTAACCTTCTTGTCCTTATTATTTAGATCTATCTCGTGAGATCTCTCAGGACTAGAGCTTGAATGAAATCAAAAAAGTTTGAAAAATAGGGTGAATAGCTATTCTCTTCATTAGTTTCTGAAGCTAAACAAACCTTCAAACTTTTCCGAATGATAGTCAACGCCAGAAAGAATTTCTCAAGGGCCATAATACTCGAAGCCTCTCAGAAATTTTGTCTTTCCACAACAAAACTTCCCCACTCGACCTCTTCTCAATTGCAGAAGAACTCATGCCTTCAAAAATTCGTTTTAGGGAAGTCGCTTTAATTAAAGGTGAAACTAAGGCCGACTTTTTTTCAAGACCCCCTCCCCCACTCGAGAGTCCATCAATCACTCTCTAAAAATCTTATAAAATTTGCAGAATTATTGACCTCCTCCTCGGGGAAAAGCCAAACATGACTTTTCTTCCAAAACTCCCCTCCCTCCCAAAAGTCGGCCTTAGTTTCACTTTTAATTAAAGCGGCTTCCCTTAAAGGGCCTCCAAGGAAGCAAATTAAAAACATTTAACCTCGTCAACAAAAATACTCTCGCGGGGAAATCATTACAAATTCTGTTGAAAAACTCTCAATTATTTTTATGCTCTCCAGATTTATAACAAAAACTATTCAATTCTCAATTTTTCACTTTTAACGTTGAGATGCCCTCCTCTTAAAGCACCTTTTCTTCGATAATGTCGTTCCCTAACTCTTTAAGTCTTTAGCTTTGAGCAATAAAGCCTGTATGAAAATGAAGCTTAAGTCTTGGCCTCATTCATAGGGGAAAAACAAACTGTTTAACCTTGAGATTACCTTGCGATTAAAAGTATTATTAAAATTTCGTTAATTTTAGCCCCTGCAAAATTTAGAAGCCAAAGCTTCTTTTTTGTTGACAGACCACTTTAATTTTTTCTAATTTTTGTACAAACAAACTACAGCTCCATTCTCAAATTTTATAATCAAATTAAAAACCCTCACAAATGAAAAGACTTTTCATCTTTGCCCTCCTTTTCATCATCCTTGCTTTCATTCCACTAAGTACAGGAACTGTTAATCCTCATCCTGTCCATCCACAAAACACTCCTTCTGCTTCTCAAACGAAGCTGAGACCCCCTCAACCTCAGCTAAAACCTGCTCCCCTCAAACCTCAGCCTACTATTCATAATCCTCAGTCCCAGTCTCATATCCACATTCCTAAGCCTCAACCTCACATCCAGAACCCCAAGCCCCAACCACATAGTTCTCATTCTTCTCACCCTCTTCCAGGAACTCAATCCCATAATCCTTCTGGCCCAAAACTTGATATCCACAAGCTCGACATCCATAAGGTTGAGATTAACATCTACAAGCCTGTGATTCATTCTCATCCTACGAACGGCTCTCATCCCAAGGCTCATCCTAATCCCATTTCTGAGCCCCGTACTCGCCAGAAACCCGAGCCTCGCCCTCATCTCAAGCCCGCCGACCATTCAAAGCCTGACAATCACTCCAAGCCTAATTCCCATCCCAAGCCAAAACCTGACAATAAACCTTCAAGAGATAACTCTCCAAGAAGTTACCCAAGCAGTGGTCCTATGAGTGTTCCAGGTGTGACTCCAATTGGTGGCCTAAATACTGGTCCTGTTGGTGGCTCTTATAGTGGTCTCATTGGTAACGGCTCTCAACCCTCTCAAAGCCCACAATTCAATTTCAACTTCAATCTCCAAATCTCAAAAAATGACTCTCCTCAAGCTCAACCTCAACAGCCTTCACAAGATCTCAGTTCCCAACCTAATTACCAACCAAATAATCAACCTAATAATTATCAAGCTAATCCCCAACCTTCTTATCAGCCTAATTATCCACCAAATTACCAGTCAAATTACCAACCTTATCAACCAAACTATCCACCTAATTATCAAATTAACTACCCACCTAATTACCAACCAAATTATCAGTCCGATGATTATCAACCTGACTACCAACCAGATTATAATCAAACTGATTACAACCAGACTGATTTTCAACAAGATTATGATCAATACGATGTTCTGGATTATTCTGGTGATGAGACCGAGACTCCAGATGATAACTCTGCACCATCACTTGCTAGAGGTTAAAACGAAGAATCCATAATAATAAGTTCCATAAGGAATATTCATAAGTAATAATTCATTAAATATTTATAAGTGTAATGAGCTCAGCTTGTTATTTGATTCGATGATAATTCACTCGAAATAAATATTCCCTTCTTTTGAATTTTCTTTTTTGAAAATCTCTTAGAAAGAGATCTCATTCCGAAACCGGAAAATATGTAAGCAGTTGGGAGATTTTGAATTCTTATCATTTCTAAAGATTTCTCATTTTTCTTCAAAAAAGAATTTTCTTGGCATTTGAAAGAAAAAGCCTCGAAACAAGTCTTGAAGAAATAGAAAAATCAGCATGAGGTTAGTTTCGAAAATTATTGACATTGACTTTTTAACTTTTGTTAGATCTGCTCCAAATTTCATTTTCCCCCCTTTTGAACGAAATTATTATATGAGACTGATATTTCTCAAAGGCGCTATTTCTGAAAAAAATTCTTTGAGGGTGGTCGATAGATGCTATCTCTCAATGTCTCTCAAGGAAAATTTCGCACTGACAATAGCACCTTTTCAAAAAAAAAGATTTTGTCCTTTTAAAAAGGATTTCATCTCAGAATGGAGAGCTCTCGTATCTGAAGTGAAGAAATAAGAAAGAAGCTTGAGTTTTTCCAAGGACCGGTCCAATTCTTTTTGGAATTTTGAATCCAGACATGATTCTACATAGCAAAATTCCTCTCTCTAAATTACGCATTTTTGGAAAGGGTGCTATCTGTCTAGTAAATTTTTCCCTTTGAGATAGTACCTTTTAAAAAATATAAATTCCTGCTGGGGTTGTGACCAGGGGGTCATGACAGATAGCACCTTTTAGAAAAACCATTTTCATATGTTGAGAATAAGATACTTGAGAAAGAGATGATGAAAGATTTTCCTGAGTTTGCGACCCCAAAAGAAACTCCTCCAAAATCTTTTCTCCTCAAAAGAAATTCTTCCAAAGATGAGAGAATGATTGATGTCCCCTTTTTAACTTCCCAAAGGTTTGCTGAACAATGATCCTGCTTCCTAGAAAAAAGCTCGTTGTTCTGACTAAACTTTTTCTGAAATGAAAATTTCTAGTTATGAGCTCAAGCTTTTAAGTGTGCTGAATTTTCTTGTTCTCATTAAATCTAATAATAAAGTGATTTTTAAACACTATCCAAGAAAAGAAAGAAGGGAGAATTTCAAGGTAAAAATTTTTGAGTTTATTTCACTAGTGCTTTTCAGACTTTTTCAATTTTTAGTCATGAGGGTCCAACCCTTAGCTTTATTACTAAAAATTTCGTGAGGCGGTGGATCCCCTTCGATGAATAATTTTTGGGTTTGATTTTATCTTTTCCACTGATCAAAAATCATAGACATGAAAGAGTCATCCAAGAAGAAGTTTCATTGTCTTTTTTCAAGTTGGACTTCTGTATGTTAAATGGAGGAAATCTGTCCAATAGATTGTTGAATTTTGCACGAAACTTGGTACTTTAAAAGTAAGGCTTGAGAAATAAACTCATTTTGGAAATTTTTGTTCAAAAAAGCAGCTCCGGCTTCTTCTGGATTTCATCAGCCTCAATTGCGAACCCTGCTTTATTCGAAAATTCAGAGAATTTTTGGTTTGCCCTTCGGAAAATCAATGATTATTGAAAGTAACTCGGAACGCAAAAACTTCTTCAAAGAAATAATTCTTCTTATTTCAGCACTTTTAGTGGCCATTTTCTTCAGTTCTCTCCAAAAAAAATTTTTTCACATTTTACGTAAGAAATTTTAGAAAGAATTTCACTCGATAAGATTAAAAAATGAGAGTTCATGAGAAAAAGAAACTCTTGAGGAAAAAAATTAAAAAGATTTTTTGTTGATACAGATAAATATTTTTTCTAAGGAAAAAAATTCTTGAGAAGATTTTCGATGGATTTCGAGATGTTTCCAAAAAAATGGATCAATGTGTCAGGCGAGAGAGTTTCTAAAGCAAAATACTAACACGAAGAAGTGTCCTTTGCAGCCAAACAAATTCAAATGAGGCTGGATTCTGACGTTAGCATATTCTTTTATTTTGGGAAATGTCTGTATCATTTTATTCGGACCAATGACAGCCACGAACAGTTTTTTCATTTTTGAAAAGATCTTCTTCAGATAACTAAGAGTCACATCCAAAATTATAAATTTTCTTGGTTAAACTTCAAAATTAATTTTGTCTGTATGTCAAGGCGAAGGGTTTTTGCTTGCTTTCAACTTTATTGCAAAAGGCTTATGGGTATCTTTGCTCATGGCATTGAATTCAAGGTGCATACAATCAACCTTTCATTGGAATTAGACATAGGAAAATATGAGCTTTTCTCAAGTGAAAAATTTACATACAGTCATATTTGAAAGAGTTTTTTGTTTCATGAAAAATCCTTTGATTTTAATTGAGTTGTCCCTGAAACAATATTCACAAAAAGTCACCACTTTTCAGCTAAAGCATTAGTTGTTCTATCTTGAGCGGGCCTCTCCTCTTTTAAAAATGAGTTTCAAAACTCTTTACCTGACCTCAAGGTGGGACGCCGATAAAGCACAAAAGGGATTTGAAAGAGCCCATCAAAAAAATTTTAACACCTAGTGAAGAGGCAAATTCACTCTATCTCTTCTAGGAAGCTTCACTCTAAAGATGATGAAGCTGGAAGTTAAAAAAAGAAGCCCTAGAAAACTCTATGAATAAAAGGATACATTGATTTAATTGAGTATCGCCTCGACTTTATCTTTTTGACATGAAATCCAATTTCTTCAAAACTTAGGTCCATGATGACCCAAGACTCACCCAAAAGATCTTTCTTCTAGCAAAACCCTCACGAAAATAGCTTTATCTAAACTCTCTCATAAACTTTGTTTTTCCTAATTTCTGATAGAGACAAATTTTAATCACTTTTAATTTTGCCAACAAAATTCCTGATAACGAGAAAAATAGGTACAACCCTTCAAAACATTAATTCTTCATTATTCTCGATCCTCGAAGCTCTTAGCCTCTTCAGCTCTAACATTCAGGCCTTTTCCTCTCAAAAGGATTTTTGACTCTTATATAACTTTTTAGTCTTTTGTTTTTTTTTTTGCAAAATCAAATCTCCTGTATATAGAGATCAAGCCAAAATCGTTTCAGTTTTGAAGACTCTCAATTTCAATTCAGTTATCTCCCAAATGACCATTATTTAACCTTCAGATTAATCTGTTATTAAAAATATTATTCAAATCCCGCTGGTTTGAACCCTTGCAAAATTTAGAAGCCAAATCTCCCCTTTTTGTTGAAAATCCCAATTTAATCATTTTATCTTTTCATACAAACAAATCTCCGCTCTCTCCTGCTTATTAACCCACCTCATCTCCAAATTTATAATCCAATTTAAAACTCTGGAAATGAGAAAACTTCTCATCTTTGCTCTCCTTTTCATTATCCTTGCTTCCATCCCAATCACTTCAGGGACTGTTACCAGTCGAAAACCAAGCCCTGTGAAACCAAGGCCCAGACCTTCTCCTCCCAAGCCCAGGCCACATCCCAATCCTCGCCCTACTCCTGGACCCCGCCCACATCCAGGACCACACCCAGGACCTCGTCCTCACCCTATTCCCCATCCTCTTCCCCATCCCTTGCCTCATCCCCATCCAAATCCCCATCCTCCTAAGCCTCATCCTGATCCCAAGCCTCACCCAAATCCCCATCCTCCTAAGCCTCATCCTGAGCCCCATCCAAAACCTGATCCCAAGCCTCACCCCGATCCCAAGCCTCATCCCGATCCTAAGCCAAATCCTAAGCCTGATGGTCCAAATGGTCCTAGTCCTAGCCCTAGCCCAAATCCTGGCCCAAGTCCAAGTCCTAGTCCAGATGTTAATACTCCCAGCCCATCTCCAAGCCCAAATCCTGGCCCAACTCCAACTCCAAGCCCAAGCCCTAGTCCAGATGTTAACACTCCCAGCCCATCTCCAAGCCCAAATACTCCACAAATCCCTGACTTTTTAGGTCCACTTGCTCCAGTTATCCCTACTCTCCTAGATACAGTCTTAAAACCAGGCCAACAACCTCCTGGTCCCAATTATCCATCTGATTATCCACCAAATTATGATCCTAATCAACCTCCCTATCAATCAGATTACGATTATAATTATGATCCTTATGCTCAACCTGGTTATACCTATCCTCCTAACTATCAACCAGGCTACAATTATCCTCCTAATTACCAACCTGGTTATAATTACCCTCCTAACTATCAACCTGGCTATAATTATCCTCCTAATTACCAGCCTGGTTATAACTACCCTCCTAATTATCAACCTAGTTATCAACCCAGCTATCAACAATCCCAACCCCAACCCCAACAACAAGCTCAAGCAAGAGTTCAACCACAACCACTACCTCAATCTCAAAGACTTAGACCAGTATCTAAATAGATATATAATTCATAATAAGTTTCATAAGGAATATTTACACCTTAAATAATTAATTAAACATTTATGACTTTATGAGCTCAGCTCATTATTTGATTCGATAAATTGTCCCTTATTTTTATTTTTTTTATGTATCAGAAATAAATTTATCGTTATTTTTACAGTCTATTTTCTGGGTCTAAAGCATTATCACTGGACAAAAAATTCTTCTCCCGAATCTAAAAAACCTTTCGAGTAAAATCTGATTTTGATTGAAAAGAAATTTTATCGATATTCAAAGAGTGAAAACTGAAACCAGAATTGATAAAAATACTCAAAGGAATTTTCTTATCAGTAACTGACCCAGACATTTCTTGCAGATTACTGTCTTTGTTTAATTTCTGGACCTTCATAGAAATTAACAGACCAGTACTTTTTCTAACGAGTTAAAGCTCCTGATTTAGTCGCTTTTTCAAATTGGGCTGCGTTTTTTTTTCAAAAGTCTCTTGACAATGTCAAAAAGAACACCTCCTTTCCCTTCATTATTATTATTATTTGAGTCCTCAGACTCGGCAATCCATACAACATACTTCATATGAACGCCAATAAGTATATATAAGTACTAAAACGTATGCATATGCATACTCAAAAACTCCTTATATATACAGTAAAAAG
>Ga0182738_1002904_pt1 | contig 19992 bp, 17 predicted proteins | sample eDN5th30CBELigMG_FD_128876 | JGI IMG/M metagenome (GOLD analysis project Ga0182738, IMG submission 128876) | Enriched Miracle-Growth compost microbial communities from Emeryville, California, USA - eDNA 5th pass 30_C BE-Lig MG (version 2)... ... | reverse complement strand
CTCGGCGACATCCAGGGGCAAGTCCAGATCGAACTGCAGGGTGATGAGCGAAGCGCCGCCGGAACTCGATGATGTCATCTGTGTCAGGCCGGGCATCTGCCCGAGCTGGCGCTCAAGCGGCGACGTGACCAGTGCGGTCATGACATCCGGGCTCGCCCCCGGATACAGCGTCGATACCTGGATCGTCGGATAGTCCACCTGCGGCAGCGCGGACACCGGCAACATACGATAAGCGATCAGCCCCGATATCAGCAGGGCGATCATGGCCAGCGTGGTGGCCACCGGACGCAGGATGAAGATACGTGACAGGTTCACGGCCGCGCCTTACTTTGCCTCGGCAGCATCGCCAGCGGCATTCTTCTGGCCGGCTCCGCCTGCCGCCTGCTGGCCACCGGCGGCATGCTCGCGCTTCGGGCGCCGCGCGTTCGCATCGGTGCCGCTGGCTTTCCCCTGGCCGCCGCGTGCCCCGGCCGACCTGTCCTGCTGCTGCAACCCGGTTGCCGGGATGGAGGGGATATCCGCAGCGCTCGCGCTGTCGGGCATCACCTCAACCTGACCGCCTTCCCTCAGCCTGTCGACGCCTTCCGTCACAACACGCTGTCCGGCCTGCAGGCCGGACGCCACGGCGGTCACACCATCTGTCACGCGCCCAGTCTTGATTGCCTGGATGCGCACCTTGTTTTCCTGGTCCACCACATATACGAAGGCGCCGATGCTGCCCTGCTGTACCGCCTCAGACGGGATCAGCAGCGATTCCACAGTGTCGACGCGCAGGTGTACGTTGACGAACTGATTGGGAAACAGGGATTCATCTTCGTTCTCAAACCGCGCCTTGAGCTTGACGGTGCCAGTGGCAACATCGATCTGATTGTCGACCGAGGCAAGCACCCCTTGCCCAACACGCGTCGCGTCTGTGCTGTCAAAGAGATCGACGGCAAGCGTTCTGCCCTCTCGCAATCGCGCGGCCACCTCGGGCAACTGCGCTTGCGGCAGGGTGAAAAGAACGGAAATAGGCTGTGTCTGGGTAATGACCACCAGCCCATCCGTGCTGGAGGCATTGATAATGTTGCCGACATCCACGTTGCGCAAGCCCAGGCGGCCGCTGATGGGCGCGGTGATCTGCGTGTAATCCAGCTGCAGGCGCGCGCTGTCGACGGCCGCTTTGTCGCTTGCCACTGCCCCCTGGAGCTGTTGTACCAGCGCTGCCTGGGTGTCGACCTGCTGGCGCGCAATCGAGTTCTGCTTGTACAGCTGCTGGTAGCGCTGCAGGTCGCGCTGTGCATTGCCCAGCTGCGCCTGATTCTGTTTCTGCTGGCCCAGCGCCTGGTCCAGCGCCACCTGATAGCTGCGCGGATCTATGCGCGCCAGCACATCGCCTTTCTCAACCTTGCCGCCCTCATCGAAGCCCACCTCCACCAGTTCACCGTCGACCTGGCTGCGCACGGTCACTGTGTTGTAGGCGGTTACCGTCCCCACAGCCTTGAGCATGTAATCTATTTTGCCTTGTTCGACAGGGGCTACCTTGACCGGAACAGGCATGCCCGCGTATCCGCCGCGACGCGAGAAGGGGTTGTTGGGCGCCTGGGCAGGCTGCTTCGTGGCCAGCCAATAGCCGCCCGCTATCAGCAGCGCAGCCGCCAGCCACAGCCAGTAGCTGCGGCGCCTGGGTTCTGTATATGCGGACCGAGGTTCCGACATTCAGGGCTCCGGAGGAAAACAAAACAGGCGTCATTTTCCCCCATTGCTGGCTTTGCAGGCGCATACCGGCCGCTTCTGAAATGAAGCGCAACAACTATCTGCATGCGCCGCCCGCCGCGAAGGACGGATATGTCAGCCGGCTGTCAGACGGGACGGGCCGCTGGCCCCGCCCGCGCGCCGGCCTGCATTTCCCCAAAAAAGGCCCGACCGCAATCAGGGCTGGCCCCGTCCGGCAGCCAGGCGCCCGGACGCCTCAGATATTGCAGCGCGCCAGCTTGAAGGCGACATCCTCAGACACCGGCTGCGGCTTGAGCTCGGTATCCTGCACGGCGAAGCGCACCCAGATGACGTATTTGTTGGCGCTCATCTCGGGAAACACATTGCGCGCCGCGTCCACCCAGACGCGCAAGAGCTGGAACACCTTGCCGCCCAGCATCTCTTGGTAGGCACCCTGGCGCGCCACCACGTCGACCACATCGCCCGATTCCCGCAGCACCCTCAATATGAGCGCCAGGCCACGGTAGAGGGGAAGAAACGGCGAGATCCAGCGCTGCAGGTCCTGCATGCGCGTCTCGATCGGACGCAGTTGCCAGGAAAAATAAGAAGGCATGTCCACCTGCGAAGACCCGCCGGGCACCGCAAGCCGGCCCCGCAGGCTCGCCAGCCACTCGCTGTCACGCAGCTCCTGCCCGATCCGGCCCTGCGCGCCCAGCTCAGCCGCCGTGCCCTGGATTTCCGCCAGCATGGTGTCGAGCGTGTGGGGGTCCACGCCGGGATGCTGCCGCAGGGCCTGGAGCGACACGCGCTGGCGCTCCAGATCCTGCAGCACCGCGCCGCGCAGATCCGTGCGGTCGCATATGTCGAGCAGATCGAACAAGGTGGCGACCGCTACCTGGTGATGGCGCACATCGGCGCCCTTGGCGAAGAAAAAAATACGGTCGAACAGATGCTCGACCCTCAGCAGAGACCTTACGCGTTCATTGCATGGGTATTCATAAAGAATCACGCGACCTATAACCCTTTTATTGACTGGGAACCCCGACCGGCCTGCCGCGCCCGCGCGCACCAGTCGTCGTGCAGCTCCCGCACGCGCCGCGCAAGTTCGTCGACATCAGTGCGGCCGTCGTTGAGCACAATGTCGTCCGCCACAGCCAGACGCGCTTCTCTTGTAGCCTGTGCGGACATGATACGCTCAATGGCTTGCGGCGTCAGCCCGCTGCGCGCCTGCACCCGGTGCAGCTGCGTTTCGGGGTCGCAATCGACCACACAGATACGATTCACGCGATCCCGCCAACGCCCTGACTCGACCAGCAACGGAACGACAAAGACAAGATAACATCCCGACGCCGCTTCGGCCCGCTTTTGTGTAAGCATTCCTATCAGCGGGTGAAGAATCGCTTCCAGCTCGTGCCGTGCCTGCGGGCTATCGAAAACCAGGTCGCGCATTGCCTGCCTGTCCAGCGCACCGGTCGCCGAAATGACGCCAGGCCCGAAATGCTGGCGTATGGGTTCGATGGCCTGTCCTCCCGGCGCGGTCAGCTCGTGGGCGATCACATCCGTGTCCACGATCGCGGCGCCCCAGTGGCCAAGCATGTCAGCCACTTTGCTTTTGCCCGAGCCTATGCCGCCCGTCAGGCCTATCTTGTACATGCTGTGCCACCCTCCATGGTCAAGTATGCGCGATGCGCCGCCGGTGCCCAGCCCGGCAACACAGAATGTACAACAAGCGCCGGCATCATGAGGCAAGGCGCGCTGGCCAGGGAAAACAAGCCGGACCTGTGGCGATCACCAACAGAGCGCCGCAAGGCTGTAGAATGCGGGGAAGTATCAAGTCGCAAACGGAAGCCGCCATGTCACGCCTCGCATTGTCCTCCCGCATCCTTTTCAAGCCAGTGGCCGCAACGCTGCTTGCGCTCGCCCTTGCGGCCTGCGCGCAGACACGCGAGCCGGGCTATTACACGACCGAGCACGACACGACCCAGTCTGACGCCCGCATGCAGGCGCAGGGGCGTCACACAGCAAAGGCGCCGTCCCAGATCCAGCTCGGGTTTGGCGATCAGGCGGCCGCCAGGCCTGGCGAGCAGGCACCCGACGCCAGCGAGGCAGCCAGTGAGCCCACCCGCGTGCGCGCCCTGGCCGAGGCCAAAACCTTTCTGGGCACCGTGCCCTGCCTGGCCAATGAAGGGGCAGACTGCCCGGCTTCCCGGATCAGCCTGACGCTGGCGCCCACGGGCGAATGGCGTGCCCGTATCCAGGAACTGGGCCCCGGCGCGGCCGCCGACCGCGCCGACATGGGCTGCTGGGAGGTCATAGGCGCGCAGCCGACACGCATCCTGCTGAGAACCGGCAATGGCGAGAATGCCGGCAGCCGCGCCGATCTCACCTTTGTCAACGACAATGTGCTGCGCATCAATATGTTCAACAACATACAGCCGATGCTGGAATACCGCCTGACGCGCCAGGCCAACGTAGACCCCATCAACGAACTGGCAGACAAGACCCCGCTTGCCTGCGGCTGACGGCCCGAGCGCTAGAGCGCGAGCCCTTCCTTCATCGCACGGCGTGAAAGCTCCACGGCATTGCGCACCTTGAGCTTGTGGAAGATGCGCGCGCGATGCGCCTCCACCGTGCGGCGCGAGATGGACAGCCTGGACGCAATGACCTTGTTCATTTCGCCACGCGCAACGTGAACCATGACATCGCGTTCGCGAGGGGTCAGGGTGGAAAACGGGCAGTCTTTCTTGCTGATGTGCAGCTTCACTGAAACCTCCTGTTCAAGCAACAAAACATTGCCCCGGCAGCCCCATCGGGCCAGGGCAGCGGGCATGTTGTCACAAGAACAGGACGGCGTCTGCTGTCAGTTTTTACATATCTCGAGATTGTCGATGAGGCGCGTCGCCCCGAGCTTTGCGGCAGCCAGCGCCACCAAAGGCTCATCGCCCCGGATCTCATCGTCGGAAGGGATGCCCAGGTCACGCTGGCGGCGCAGGGCAATATAGTCAATGTCCCAGCCGCGCGCGGCCAGATGCTCGCGCGCCTGCTGTTCAAGCGCCTCGCGGTCTGTATTGCCCACCAGCAGTTCGGCCTGCATCTGCTGCAAGGCCGCATAGAGGTTCGGGGCTTCGGCACGCTCGGCGGGCTGCAGGTAACGGTTGCGGGAGGACAAGGCCAGCCCGTCGGTATCGCGCACCGTCTCGTGCGCAAGAATCGTCACGGGAAGCTGGAACTGGCGCACCATGCTGCGCACCACCATCAATTGCTGGTAGTCCTTCTTGCCGAAAATGGCGACCGAGGGCTGGACACAGGAAAACAGCTTCAGCACAACCGTGCTCACCCCGGTAAAGAAAGAGGGGCGGAACTCTCCTTCCAGGATGCCGCCCAGATCCTGGGGAGGCAACACCTTGTAGCTTTGCGGTTCCGGATACATCTCGCGCTCATTGGGCGCAAACAGCACATATACATCACGCTGGCGTTCGAGCTTCTCGATATCCTGCTCAAGCGTGCGCGGATAGCGATCGAAATCCTCATTGGGTCCGAACTGCAGGCGATTGACGAAGATGCTGGCCACCACCGGGTCGCCATGCTGGCGGGCCATTTTCATGAGCGCCAGATGTCCGTTGTGCAGATTGCCCATGGTGGCAACAAAAGACACCCGCAACTGCCCTCTGAGCTGGTCACGCAGTTCTTCGATGGTGTGTACGACTTTCAAGAATGTCTCCGAAGCAGATGAGCGCCCGCCGCCTGTCAGGCAGCTGCGCGGATATAGGAAAGGCGCACATAGATAGGCGCGTACGGCTCGGCCTGGGTAATTTCAAGCAGTGTCTCGCGCGCAAGCTCCAGCATGGCCAGAAAGTGGACAACGACCACCGCCGGCCCGTCGCCTTCATGGATGCGCTCCATGAACAGCTCGCTGAACTCCATGAAACGGACATCGCTCAGGCGGCGCAGTATCTGGCTCATATGATCGCGCACCGACAACTGCTCGCGCGTGATGCGATGGCTCTGGTTCAGCTTTGCGCGCCGCATGATGTCCTGCCAGGCGGCGCGCAAGTCTTCCGCCGTGACTTCGGGCAGAATCTGCTCAACCGACAGGTCGGCAAGGGCCTGGCTGCGGTGGAAATCCCGCCCCAGCTGGGGCAGCGCATCGAGCTTCTGCGCCGCCAGCTTCATTTGTTCGTATTCGAGAAGCCGGCGCACAAGCTCAGCACGCGGGTCATCGACCTCTTCGTCGCTGTCGGACTTCTTCACCGGCAGCAGCATGCGCGACTTGATCTCAATGAGCATGGCCGCCATCAACAGATATTCCCCCGCCAGCTCAAGGTTGTGCAGGCGTATCTGCTCGACATAGGACAGATACTGCCGCGTGACTTCGGCCATGGGGATGTCCAGCACATTGAAATTCTGCTTGCGTATGAGATACAGCAGCAGATCGAGCGGCCCTTCGAAGGTTTCAAGGAATACCTCCAGGGCGTCGGGCGGGATGTAGAGATCCTGCGGCATGGCGAACAGCGGTTCGCCATAAAGACGCGCGAGCGCCACGCTGTCGACGACATCGGGCGTGCTGTCGATCGCTGGCTCCACCAAGGCTGATAGCTCCCCGGCCGCGTCTGCGGGAAACGACATGCCTGCGCTACTTGGTCTGGTAGACGTAGGGCTTTTGCGCCACGCGCCCCGCCCGGTAGCCTTCCTGCAGCTCGGGATCGACGAACTTATCCCACAGCCGCGCGCGGCCTTCCCGCTGGCGCGTCTCGGTATCCTGATGTTCCGATTTGTACTTTTTCAGGAACTGAGTAATTTCGGACTCGTAATTCTTTGCCATAATGTTTACTTGTAAACGTAATTGTGAACTGCCAGATCCGAGTTTACTTCACCCGGACGCCATCACACTGCCTCATGCCACCAGCCTCCCCAGATCAGCCGCCAGGCGAACGCCCTTTGACAGACAGAGAACTTCGCGCCGTGCGCATGATACCGCTGATCGTCGGCTGTGCGCTTTTCATGCAGATGCTCGACTCGACCGTCGTGGCCACCGCCCTTCCCGTGATGGCCGCGTCTTTCGGCACCACAGTGGTGCGGATGAACGTGGTCATCACCAGCTACCTCCTGGCTGTCGCTGTGTTCGTGCCGGTCAGCGGCTGGGCGGCAGACCGGTTCGGGGCGCGACGGGTCTTTCTTGCCGCCATTTTACTGTTTACGCTCAGTTCCATCACCTGTGCCATCTCGCAGAACATCAGCCAACTGGTCGTATCCCGCGTGATCCAGGGCCTGGCCGGGGCCATGATGGTGCCGGTCGGACGCATCATCCTGCTGCGCAAGGTGCCAAAGACAGAGCTTATCAAGGCGATGGCCTTTCTGTCGCTGCCCGCGCTGCTGGGGCCCATGATCGGGCCTCCGGTGGGCGGTTTTCTGGTCACCTACGCATCCTGGCACTGGATTTTCCTGATGAATATCCCCGTGGGCATCCTGGGCATCGCGCTGGTGCTGCACTACATACGCGACGATTACCCGGTGGAGCCGCAGCCCCTGGACTGGATCGGCTTCCTGCTGAGCAGCGTATGCCTGGCCACGCTGGTCTCCAGTTTCGAGGCCGCCGGACACGGCACCATGCCTGCCCGCGAACTGGCCCTGCTCATCGGGGTGGGTATTGTCACCGGCCTGCTGTACATCTGGCACGCACGCCACACCGAGCACGCCATCATTGATCTTTCACTGCTGCGGGTCAAAACCTTCGCCATTTCGACCATTGGCGGCAATCTTTGCCGGTTCGCCGTTGGGGCGGCCCCCTTCCTGCTGGCCATCCTGCTGCAGGTTGGCTTCGGATTGTCGCCATTTTCGGCGGGAATGATTACTTTTACCGGCGCGATAGGATCAATGGCCATGAAACTGGTGGCCACACGCGTACTGAACCGCTATGGCTTCAGGCAGGTTCTGATCACAAACGCGATACTTACCGGACTGTTCGTCGCATTATGCGGGCTTTTCCGCGCAGATACGCCCGTCTGGGTCATGGCGGCGATCCTGATCGTTGGCGGTTTTTTCCGTTCGCTTCAGTTCACCGCCGTCAACACCCTGGCCTATGCCGATCTGGGTCCCGAAGCCATGAGCCGCGCCAGCAGCTTTTCCGCCATGGCCCAGCAGCTGGGGATCAGCCTGGGGGTGGCCTGTGCGGCCCTGACGCTGAACCTGAGCATGAAACTGCGCGGCGACACACATCTGGCACTGGCCGATGTCATCGCCGGCTTCGTGATCATCGGCCTGTTCGCCGCAGTCTCAGCACTTTCGTTTGCGCGCCTGCCTGCAAACGCGGGGGAGCAGCTTCGCCTCAAGCGTTAGGAATACGGCGATCCGGCAGCGCGGGCCGCCTGGCTGATGGGCCGCCTATTTCAGGGCTGGCGGCTGTCTGAATCGAGCAGCATCACCAGCTTGCAGTCGGGGCGTGTGGCAAGGCGGAAGGTAATCTGCTGATAGCGCAAAATGCCGTCGGCTGGGTGGTTGAACTCGCGCAGGCCGCCAGCCCGGTCAACGACTGTGTGGCGCATCCACCAGTGGGCAAATACGCTGCTGGCCTGCAGCAGTTCGGACAACAGGGCATGCACATCAGGCTCATTGGCATGGGCGCCCGCGTCGGCGCGGAATTCCGCCACGACCCGGCTGGCGCGCGCCTCCCAGTCCACCACCAGTTCGCGAGCGGCGGGATCAAGGAAAATGTAGCGCAGCAGATTGGGGGACTGATCGCGATCCGGCCAGCCGTTGAACAGCGAGAGCAGCGGCGCATTGCGGGCCAGCACATTCCAGCAGCGATCCAGGATATAGGCGGGCGCGGTAATGCTGTGTACGCAGTCGGCCAGATGCGCGGGCAGCGGCGTGATGCCGCCGTGGTCATGGTCCGGGTCAGCGCATTCGGCCAGGTCAAACAGGTACTGCCGCTCCGCCCTGGACATTGCCAGCACGGTCGCAAGTCTGGCCCATACGCCGGGCGACACGGAAACATCACGCCCCTGCTCTATCCATGTATACCAGGTGACGCTGATGCCGCACAGCTGCGCAACCTCTTCACGCCGCAGGCCTGGCGTACGCCGTCTGGCGCCTGACGGCAGGCCCACGCTCTCCGGCTGCACGCGGCCACGCACGCGCCGCAGAAAATCGCCCAGGACCTTGGCCCGGTCCGAAGCCAGCATGCCGCCCGTGCCGGCGGAAACGATGGCGCCGGCTTCGTCCCTGGCGCCAGGCGCAGGGGGCACACCCGCAGCGGCATCCCCAGGCAGGCGGCCCCCATCTGGCTTGCCGCCCTCCGGTCCGTTGCGCACGCGCCCAGGCCCGCTCATGCCGTCACCCCAGCACGCTGGCCAGCGTGCGGCGCACGTCGTCTTCGTCCCGTCCGCTGCGGCGCACATAGTCCTGCAGCTGATCCTGGCCGATGTTGCCGACGTTGAAATATTGCGAATCGGGATGGCTCAGATAAAAGCCCGACACACTCGAAGCCGGATACATGGCATAGCTGTCGGTCAGCTGCATGCCTATCTCCTCGCACTCAAGGACGCGGAACATATCCTTTTTCACCACATGCTCCGGGCAGGCGGGATAGCCGGGCGCGGGCCTGATGCCCTGGTATTTTTCGGCGATGATGTCTTCATTGCTCATGGACTCATCCGCCACATAGCCCCACAGGTCGCGCCGCACGCGCGCATGCAGGCACTCGGCAAAGCCTTCGGCCAGCCGGTCGCCAATCGCCTTCAGCATGATGACGGAATAATCATCATTGGCGTCCATGAACATCTTTTCGTACTTCTCCATGCCCAGGCCGCCCGTCACGGCAAACACGCCGATGTAGTCGGACACGCCCGAAGACTTGGGCGCGATGAAATCCGCCAGGCACTTGTTGTCCACACCTTCGCGCTTGCCTGTCTGCTGCCGCACATTGCGCCAGGTGAACAGCACCTCGGAGCGGCTTTCATCCGTGTAGATCTCTATATCTTCGTCGTTGACTGTGTTGGCCGGATAGAAAGCGACCACACCGCTTGCGGTGAGCCAGCGCCCGTCAATGACACGGCGCAGCATATCCTTGCCTTCGGCGAAGAGCTTGCGCGCCTGTTCGCCCACGACCTTGTCGTCCAGGATGGCAGGATATTGTCCAAACAGACTCCAGGTCTGGAAAAAGGGCGTCCAGTCTATGAACTGCTCGATTTCATGCAAATCGTAATTCTTGAATACCCGCCGGCCCAGGTATTTCGGCCGCGGCGGAACATAGCTGGACCAATCGATGGCGGGCCGCGCCGCGCGGGCGGCTTCCAGGCTGATGATGGGCGTGGCCTTGCGATTGGCATGGCGCTTGCGCACCAGCTCGTATTCTTCCGATATTTCCGTCAGGAAGTCATCCACATTATCAGACATCAGGTTGGTCGCAACGCCCACCGAGCGGCTGGCATCGGGCACATAGATGACCGGGCCTTCATATTGGGGGGCGATCTTGACGGCAGTATGCACCCGGCTTGTCGTGGCGCCGCCCACCAGCAGCGGCAGCCGGCGCTCGCGGAAATACTCGTCGCGCTGCATCTCGGAGGCGACATAGGCCATTTCTTCCAGGCTGGGCGTGATCAGGCCCGACAGCCCGACCATGTCCGCATTCTCTTCCTTGGCCTTGGCCAGGATGTCGGCACAGGGCACCATCACGCCCATGTTGACGACCTCGAAGTTGTTGCACTGCAGGACGACCGTGACAATATTCTTGCCAATGTCATGCACATCGCCCTTCACCGTGGCGATCACGACCTTGCCTTTGGAGCGCACGTCGCCGCCGGCTGCCTCGATCTGGCGCTTTTCCTCTTCAATGAACGGGATCAGGTGCGCCACGGCCTGCTTCATGACACGCGCGGACTTCACCACCTGCGGCAGGAACATCTTGCCAGCGCCGAACAGATCGCCCACGATGTTCATGCCATCCATCAACGGCCCCTCGATGACCTGGATTGGACGCCCTCCCGCATCGGCGATTTTCTGCCGCACTTCTTCAGTATCTTCGACAATGAAAGTGGTAATGCCATGCACCAGGGCATGCGACAGGCGCTGTTCCACCGGCTGCTGGCGCCAGGTGAGATCCTCTTCCTTCTTGGCGCCGGACCCTTTGATTTCTTCCGCCAACTCCACCAGCCGCTCGGTGCTGCTGCGCTCGTCCGCCGGATCAGTCTTGCCCAGGGGCGGTTCGCGGTCGAGCACCACATCCTCGACCATGTCCAGAACCTTCTTGTCGATATCCTGGTACACGCCCAGTTGGCCCGCATTGACGATGCCCATGGTCAGGCCCTGGCGGATCGCGTAATACAGGAATACCGTATGTATGGCCTCGCGCATGGCCTCGTTGCCGCGGAAGGAAAAACTCACGTTTGAGATCCCGCCCGAAACCCGCGCATGCGGCAGGTTCTGCGTGATCCAGCCAGTGGCCTCGATGAAGTCCACAGCGTAGTGATTGTGTTCGTCGATCCCCGTGGCGATGGCAAAAACATTGGGGTCGAAGATAATGTCTTCGGGCGGAAAACCGACCTCGTCGACCAGAAGCCGATAGGCGCGCTCGCATATCGACTTGCGCTTTTCCAGATTGTCGGCCTGACCCTGCTCGTCAAACGCCATGACCACCACTGCCGCGCCATATTTGCGGCATAGCCGCGCATGTTCCAGGAACGGCGCCTCCCCTTCCTTCATGGAAATGGAGTTCACGACAGGCTTGCCCTGCACGGTGCGCAGCCCCTGCTCGATCACCTCCCACTTGGAACTGTCGATCATGATAGGCACGCGGGCAATGTCCGGCTCGGAAGCGATCAGATTCAGAAACCGGCGCATGGCGGAGGCGGAGTCCAGCATCGCCTCATCCATGTTCACATCGATGATCTGCGCGCCGTTCTCAACCTGCTGTCGCGCCACGGACAGCGCCTCTTCGTATTTTTCCTCGCGGATCAGGCGCAGGAACATCTTGCTGCCGGTCACATTGGTGCGCTCCCCGACATTGATGAACAGGCTGTCTGAATCGATATTGAGCGGTTCGAGGCCCGACAGGCGCGTCTTGACTGGCACCTCGGGCACCTCGCGCGCCGGCAGGCTCGCAACCTTGTCAGCAATGGCACGGATGTGGTCGGGCGTCGTGCCGCAGCAGCCGCCAGCCATATTGACCAGGCCGGCCCGCGCAAACTCTTCAAGCAGGCCCGAGGTGTCAGCCGGCGTCTCGTCAAACCCGGTCTCGGCCATGGGGTTGGGCAGACCGGCGTTCGGATAGACGCAGACATAGGTGTCGCAGATCTTGGCCAGCTCGGCCACATACGGCCGCATCAGCGCGGCGCCAAGCGCGCAGTTGAGCCCGATCGTGACAGGCCGCGCATGCCGCACCGAATTCCAGAAAGCCTCGACGGTCTGCCCCGACAGGATGCGGCCTGAAGCGTCGGTCACCGTACCGGAAATCATCACGGGCAGGCGTATGCCGCGATCCTCGAACACACTCTCGATGGCGAAAATGGCGGCCTTGGCATTGAGCGTATCGAAAATAGTTTCGACCAGCACAATGTCAATACCACCATCGAGCAGGCCATTGAGCTGTTCCGTATAGGCGTCGCGCAACTGCTCGAAGGTCACATTGCGCGCGGCCGGGTCATTCACATCTGGCGAGATCGACGCCGTCTTGGGCTGCGGCCCAAGCGCGCCGGCAACGAAACGCGGCCGCTCCGGCGTGCTGCAGGCATCGACAGCCGCGCGGGCCAGCTTTGCCGACACCAGGTTCAGCTCATAGGCAAGCTGCGGCAGATCGTAGTCGCCCTGGGCAATTGCCGTGGCGCCAAACGTGTTGGTTTCGATCACATCGGCGCCCGCCTCGAGATACTGGCGATGTATCTCGGCAATGATGTCGGGCCGCACCAGGCTCAGCAACTCGTTGTTGCCTTTGACATCCTTGTGGTGGTCAGCGAAACGCTCCCCACGGAAATCCGCCTCGGTCAGCTTGTACTGCTGGATCATCGTTCCCATGGCCCCATCCAGGATCAGGATGCGCTTGCCCAGTTGCTGAACGAAACCTGCGCCATGCGTGTAGTCGGAGATAGGATAGGGAAGATTGGGATAAGGCACGGCTTTTTTGCTTTGTATCAATGATTTATGAATGCAGCCATTGTATCGCTCCGGGGTATTCGGTTCAGGAGGCAGGCTGTGCGGGCTTGCCGGCGGGCATATCCAGCACGACACAGCTGCCATAGGCCGCGCTGCCATAAGACACCGATAACCGGGCCACCTCAGCGATCCTGGCCCGCCACGCGACGGGCAACTCTCCGCCAGCCGCGATGCCTGTGCCAGGCGACCCGACGTCTGGGTCTTCCGCGCCAACCAGGCCCAGCGTGCCCGTTTCCGCACAACCTTCCAGCACCTGGCTCCAGGCGACCAGCATCTTGATGGAGCCGCCGTGGCAGACAACGATTGCATCGCGCCCGGCGGTTCGCATATCGTGGCAAAAACCCCCGATGCGGCATGCCATATCCTCCAGGGATTCGCCGCCGCCCGGATGATAGGCGATCAGGTCCCGCACCCAGGCATCGACTTCGGCGCGCGGGATTGCGGACCAGGGCCTGAGCTCCCAAGCGCCGAAGTCCATTTCAACCAGGCGCGGGTCTCCGATGGGCGGGCCGCTGCCCAGCGCCGACGCCAGTTCCCGCGCCAGCCCCAGACACCGGCGGCGCACGCTGGAATAGACAGCCAGCTCTCGCGGCAACACACCCCGCAGCCGGGCCAGCGCGATGCCACGTTCATGCTCGGACACTTCGACATCCGAACTGCCGTAGCAGACATCGGGAGGCGCCAGAGTGCGGGGGTGACGAATCAGGTACAGGCGCACACCTACCCTCCTAGCGACTCGCCGCCAGCACGCCCAGGTAGAAAGCGGCCTCGGATAGCTGCTGCACCGCCCCCAGACAGTCGCCGGTGAAGCCTCGAATGCGCCGCGCGAAAAGCCGGGCGAGCCAGGCCGTCGCAAGCGCCGCCAACAGCAGGCCGGCAAACGCGCCGCGCCACGGCAGCCAGCCCGCAATAGCCGTCAATAGCAGAACGGCCAGCGCAGTCCCCATGGCAAGCGAGAATTCCGCAGTGGACATCTCCTGCCCCAGTGGCTTGGCCTTGCCCTCGTGGCGCGCATAATCCATGCGCCAGATCAGTGTTGCGGACAATGCACGGGAAAGCGTGTGGCCCGCCATCAGCGCGGCCACCACCAGCGCGGTTCCCGGCAGGCTGGCCAGCGTGAAGCATTTCACCGCCAGCAGCATCCCTATGCCAATGGCCCCATACGCCCCAATGCGCGAATCCTTCATGATCTCCAGGGTACGCTCGCAGGTATAGCCGCCGCCGAAACCATCACAGACATCGGCAAACCCGTCTTCGTGGAAAGCGCCCGTCAGATAGATGCCAGCCCCTGTGGACAGCAAGACCGCAACAGGCTGCGGCAGCACCTGCACGCAGGCCGCATACACAAGCCCGGCGATCACCGCGACCAGCAGCCCGACCAGCGGAAAATAACGTGTGGAATGTTGCAGCCAGGAAGCGTCAAACCCTATCCGGGCAGGGATGGGCAGGCGGGTGAAGAATTGCAGAGCAATAAAGAAATACCGCATCTCGCGCAGCCATGGGCTTGCCTGCTCCGGCACACCCTCAGCCTGCGCGCGCCTCTCTGCCTGTTGCGCCATCCCCGCCCCCTCATCCCGCCTGTTCATTCGCATATCCCGTCTTTCCCGGCTCCACACAACCGTTCGCCCGCATCCCCGGCAAAACCCGCCTCAGCCCGCCTGCCCGCTCACGCCAGCCGAATCAAACGTCGCCATTTCATCCAGGAAACCCGTGGCGCAACGAAGCAATGGCACAGCCAGGGCGCAGCCCGTACCCTCGCCCAGGCGCAAGCCCAGGTCCAGCAATGGCCGCGCATCCAGCGAGCGCAGCATGCGGGCATGGCCGCGCTCGTTCGAGCTGTGGCAGAAGACACAGTAGTCCAGCATGAAAGGTTGCAGCCGTGCCGCCACAAGCAGGGCGCTGGTGACGATGAAACCGTCAATGAGCAATGTCATGCGCATAGCGGCAGCCTGCAGCATGGCGCCTGTCATCATGGCTATTTCAAAGCCCCCAAAAGCCGCAAGCACATCCAGCGGCTCACGCGCATCGCCGTGCAGCGCCATGGCCCGCTCGATGACGGCCTGCTTGTGGCGCACCCCTTGCGGAGACAGGCCTGTACCCGCACCCACGCATTCTGCCAACGGCACATCGGCCAGCCTGTGCATGATGGCGGCGGCCGACGTTGTATTGCCTATGCCCATCTCGCCAAACCCGAGCACATTGGGCGCATCCTGTTGCGAGCCCAAGGCCGGGCTGACAGAGCCTGCTGGCGCCCGCCCCCCAGCCAAGGCCCGCGCCTCGACGGCGTCGGCACATCCATGGGGTCTGCTGCGCGCCATGTCCGCCACCAGTGCGGCACCCGCCTGTAATGCGCTCAGACACTCCTGCCGCGTCATGGCGGCTTCACGCGCAAAGTTGCGCGTGCCATACCCCTGCTTGCGATCGAGCAGGCCTGTGCGCCGGCCGAAATCATGGTTCACACCGGCATCGACGATGTCCAGCGCCACCTGGTTGCAGCGCGCAAACACATTGACGGCGCCACCGCCTGCGAGGAAATTCTCGACCATCTGCCAGGTCACGCTTTGCGGGTAAGCCGACACCCCCTCCTGCGCGATGCCGTGATCGGCCGCGAAAACCAGTATGCGCGGCGCGCGCACGCTGGGACGCAGCGTGCGCTGTATCAGCCCCATGCGCAAGGCCAGCGTTTCCAGCATCCCCAGGCTGCCGGGCGGCTTGGTCTTGTTGTCTATGGCGTCTTGCAGCGCGGCGGCCAGCCGCTCGTCATGGGTGGCGGGAATATCGATAAGGGAGAACACGGAAAAACCTTGTGCCAAAGGTGCTTACAAGCCGTCAGTATAGAGGCTGCGTGTTATATTTCGTCACGAAAGAGGTGCTTTCGGAGCCAGGCCGCCACAGCCCGGCCCTGCGAAAGTGAAATGGGAAACAGAAGCGCGCACACCCGGCTGCGCCCAGATCTGTGCTGCCCCCGCAACGGTAAGCATGCCCCGCGCATGAAGCCCGATACCAGCCTCGATCGCCCCTTGGTCCGTCTCGCGCCCGGCCTGTCATCTATCCGGATCTCCAGATGCTCCCGCATCCCGGCCCCGCGCGCAGACATCCCGTTTCACAACGACGTGCGGGGACGCGCGTCATTCAGGGTTCATCATGCCTGCCCAACGCAATCAACTGGCGCTCGCCATCTTTTCCTTATCCCTTTCCTGGACGGCCTGCGCCCAAACCGGCGCAGTGGCTCCCGCCCCATCTTCCGCCGACCCAGGCGTGCCCAGCCTGGACGACATCGTCGTGACCGCCAGCCGGCAGGCTGAACTCGAAAAAGATGTCATCGGCGACATCACGGTGATCGACCGCAAGAAACTGGAGCGCGCGGGCGCCGACAGCGTGGCCCAGATTCTTTCGCGCGAAGCCGACCTTCAGTTCTACAACTCGGGTGGGCCGCAGACCTCGACGGGGGTGTTTCTGCGCGGCGCCAAGCCAGCCCAGACGCTGATCCTGATCGACGGCATCCGGGCCAACGACACGGTGGCCGGAGGCTTCAACTGGAATACGCTGGACCCGGCCACCATAGAACGCATCGAAATCGTGCGCGGCGCGGCCAGCAGCCTGTATGGCTCCGATGCCATCGGCGGGGTCATCAACATCATCACTGCCAAGGGAGCCGGAGACCGCCCATTCTCCGCCCATGCCAACCTTGGCCTGGGCAGCCACAGCACCGTCAAGTCAGGCGCGGGCTTCTCGGGTTCCAGCGACGGCTGGAACTACGCCTTTTCGGCTAGCATGACGGAAAGCAACGGTTTCAACAGCACCAACCCGGATGCGGGCCCGTACACATATAACGAGGACGCCGACGGCTACAGCCAGCATTCGCTATCCGGCTCGCTAGGCTACCAATGGAAGCCCGGCCACCATGTCGGCATCACCGCCTACAACAGCTACATCAATGGCGACTATGACGCCGGCGCTTTCGCGCACCCGGCCTACAGCCTGAGCCGCCAGCAAGCCTACTCGATCACCAGCACAGACGCCATCACCGATTACTGGGAAAGCGTGCTGCGCCTGGGCCTGAGCAAGAATGGCTACGAAGACCGCGCCTGGAACACCATTTTTTCTTCCCTGCAGCGCAGCTACACCTGGCAGAATAATTTCCGCCTGGGCGAGGGCCAGCGTCTTTCGGCGGTGCTCGAGCGACTCGAAGAGCGCCCGGAGCATTCCAGCAACTTTGATGTCAGCGAACGCAATACCAACAGCGTCGGCCTGATCTATCGCGGCGACTTCGGCATCCATCACATCCAGGCCAGCGTGCGCAACGACAATATCACCAGCTACGGCAGCGAAACCACCGGCGGCCTGGGGTATGACCTGGACATCGCTCCGCGCTGGACCATAGGCGTCGCCGCCAATACTGGCTTTCGCGCGCCCACATTCTCGGATCTTTACTATCCGGGTTTCGGCAACCCCGATCTCAAGCCAGAGAAGTCCCGCAATATCGAGGCGCACGTGAACTACGCCGATGACAATATGCGGTTTGGCGCGACGGTGTTCCAGAACCGCATCCGCGACATGATAGGCGCGGAAAGCATCACCTTCCGCAGCGTCAATATCGACAAGGCACGCCTGCGGGGCGTGACGCTGACTGGCGAATACACCTGGGGCGATACCACGCTGGGCGCCAGCGCCGATTTCCTGGATCCGGAAGACGTGAACACAGGCAAGCAGCTGAACCGGCGGGCGCGGCAGGTTTACCGCCTGAATGCCCAGCATCGCCTGGGCGACCTGCAGCTGGGCGCCGAGTATATGTTTGTCGGCAAGCGCTATGACGACATTGCCAACCAGGTTCGCCTGGGCGGCTACAGCCTGATGAACCTCACCGCCGAATATGCCTTTACGCGCAGCGCCAGCGTGCAGGTTCGCTGGGACAATATTCTCGACAAGCGCTACAGCAACGCGTATGGCTACAACATGCCAGGCTCCACGGTCTTCGTGAACCTCGCCCTGAGGATGTAAACCATGCGGGGCGGCAGAACGCTCGTGGGCCTGGCGGCATTGCTGGCCGTCCTGGCCTGCGCCGCCCCTCCCCCCGCAACAGCCAACGGCACCGCTCCGGCTGCTCCTTCCCCCGCCACCCATTACCTGCGCGCCATCACCCTGGCGCCGCACATCACAGAGCTGGTCTTCGCCGCCGGCGCAGGCAGCCACATCGCGGGAACGGTCGAGCGCAGCGACTACCCTCCCGCCGCACAAGCCATTGCACGGGTAGGCGACGGTGTGGCGGTGAGCGCCGAGGCGACATTGGCGCTGCGTCCAGACCTGGTCATCGCATGGCATGCTTCGGGCGCGGCACGGCGCCTTTCACCGACGCTGCGGCGCGCTCAGGTGCCCTTGATCTATTCAGCCCCCGCATCTCTGGACGATATTCCCACCGAGATACAGCGCATGGGCGCTCTGTTCGGCACAAGCGCGGCGGCGGAACCCGCGGCCAGGGCGCTGGCCGCACGCATCCAGGCACTGCGCGCCCGCCATGCCGGGCGCTCGCCCGTCACGGTCTTCATCGAAATCAGCAGCCCGCCGCTATATGTGGTGGCAAGCGACCCCGCGATCGACGACGCGCTGAAAGCCTGCGGCGGGGTCAACATCTTTGCGGACATTGCCACGCCCGCCGCGCAGGCCAGCGCGGAAAGCGTGCTTGTGCGCCAGCCCGACGTCATCATCGCCCCCTACACGTCAGCCGACGAGATTGCGCATCTGCGCAAACGCTGGGCGCGGGCGGGCCTGGCCGCAGCCAGCGCAGGCCGGGTGTACGGCCTGGACCCTGATGCGCTGTTCCGGCCTGGCCCGCGCCTGGTGGACGCGGCCGAAACCCTCTGCGGCTATCTGGATCAGTTCCGGCGCGGCGGACATTGAGCCGCGCGCCGGGGCTGAACGACAACTGTCTCCCCGGCGCAATGCGGCACAGCATACAATGACTCCCACACGCAGGCGTGCGCGGCAGCCGCACCACCGCTCCCCCTGCCCTCGATATGCATCACGTAACAGAATCACGGTAACGCCATGATCCCCAATACTCTCACCATTGCCGGGGTAGACCCGTCGGGCGGCGCAGGTGTGCTGGCCGACATCAAGGCCATGAGCGCGCTTGGCGCATATGGCACTGCGGTCATCGCAGCGCTGACCGCGCAGAACACGCGTGGCGTGACAGGCATCGCCCCCGTGCCCGCCGCCTTCGTCGCGCAACAGATCGATACCCTGTTCGAGGACGTGCGCATCGACGCCGTGAAAATCGGCATGCTGGGCCAGAAGCAAGTCACGCGCACCGTTGCCGAGCGCCTTGCGCACTGGCGCCCCGCCCATATCGTCCTTGATCCCGTGATGGTCGCCAAGAGCGGCGATCATCTGCTTGAGCGCGCCGCCGTGGACGAGCTGCGCGAAAGCCTCATCCCGCTGTCCACCATGATTACGCCCAATCTTCCCGAAGCCGGCGTGCTGCTGGGCGCAACGCCCGCCGACACGCTCAAGGAGATGCGGCGCATGGCCGAAAGGCTGCGCCGTCTGCTCAGCGACGATGGCGAGCGCTGGGTGTTCCTCAAGGGCGGCCATCTGCCGGGCAACGATACGGTCGATGTGCTGCATGACGGAGACAGGCTCATAGAGCTGCCGGGGCAGCGTATCGATACGCCCAATACCCATGGCACAGGCTGCACACTGTCCGCCGCGCTGGCGGCGCTGCTTCCGCGCACACAAGACGTGCCTGAGGCCGCCCGTCTTGCCAAAGACTATCTGGTCAGGGCAATTGCCCGCTCGGGCGAGCTTGAGGTTGGAAGCGGCCACGGCCCGGTGCAGCATTTCCACCCATGGTGGCCTGCGTCCCAATAGCCTGGAGCGCTGAATTGGCCGCTGTTTTCTGCCATTTCTCAAGGCATTCGAGGTACAAATAAGCTATAGTAGTCGCCATAAGATCAGGCTCTTGCGCCCTCGGCGCGCCCCGGCAAACGGATGGCGCCTTCGGGCCGCAAGCGCCATTGCCACCCATTACCCCTGTATTTTGTAGAAACCATGAACGTCACCGCGCTTTCCGAAATCGAGCAGGCTCGATTCAACATGGTCGAGCAGCAGATCCGCCCCTGGGAAGTGCTCGATACCCGCGTCCTGCAGGCCCTG
>Ga0182738_1002901_pt1 | contig 20022 bp, 21 predicted proteins | sample eDN5th30CBELigMG_FD_128876 | JGI IMG/M metagenome (GOLD analysis project Ga0182738, IMG submission 128876) | Enriched Miracle-Growth compost microbial communities from Emeryville, California, USA - eDNA 5th pass 30_C BE-Lig MG (version 2)... ... | reverse complement strand
TTTCACCGTCCACACCGAGGAAATCGTCTGGCCGCCGGCCGGCGAGCAGGCCGGCACCCAGGCCAACCCGCCCCCCGAGCAACAGAGCCCGGCGTCACTTGGTGCCGTACATCCGGTCGCCGGCGTCGCCTAGGCCCGGCACGATATAGCCGTGATCGTCGATCTTCTTGTCGATCGAGGCGGTGTAGATCGGAATCGTCGGGTGAACGGCGTGGAAATTGGCGATGCCTTCCGGCGTCGCCAGCAGGCAGAGGAAGCGGATGTCCCGGGCGCCGCGTTCCATCAGCCGGTCCACGGCGGCGACCGCCGAATTGCCGGTCGCCAGCATCGGATCGACGACGATGGTCAGCCGCTCGTCCAGGCTGTCGGGCGCCTTGAAGTAGTATTCCACCGCCTGCAGCGTCTTGGGGTCGCGATAGAGACCGACATGGGCGACGCGCGCCGCCGGCACCAGATCGAGCATGCCCTCGAGCAGCCCGTTGCCGGCGCGCAGGACCGAAGCGAAGACCAGCTTCTTGCCGGCGAGCGTCGGCGCTTCCATCTCGGTGATCGGCGTCTCGATGGTCGTCGTGGTCATTTCCAGATCGCGCGTCACTTCATAGCAAAGCAGCGTCGAGATCTCGCGCAGCAGCCGGCGGAAGCCGGCCGTCGATGTGTGCTTGTCGCGCATGATGGTGAGCTTGTGCTGCACCAGGGGGTGGTTGATCACCGTCACGCCGTTCATTCTTGGCCTCGCTTGTCTTCGGTTGCGCCTACCGTAGCCTGCCAGCCTCGCGCTGGAAACTGCGCCACGACGTCATGGCCCGACGTCGCCGCGGATTGTCCCCACGCAACGCCACCCTTGTGACGACAGGCCCGCCCGGCCTATCCTGCACCCCCTCGCACAGGTTGTTGCCCCATGCCGCGCGCCGTTCTGATTGTTCTTGATTCCGTCGGCATCGGCGGCGCTCCCGATGCCGCGGCCTATGGCGACGCAGGCGCCAGCACGCTCGGGCATATCGCGCGAGCCTGCGCGACCGGCGTGGGCGATCGAGCGGGTTTGCGCGCCGGGCCGTTGCGTCTGCCGCATCTGGGACGGCTCGGCCTTGGCGCGGCCGCGCAGGGCGCCAGCGGCGAATGGCCGGGCACCCTCCCCGCGCCGGGCGCGACCGCGATCCATGGCCATGCGGCCGAGGTTTCGAATGGCAAGGACACGCCATCCGGCCATTGGGAAATCGCCGGCGTCCCGGTGCCGTTCGACTGGGGCTATTTTCCCGAAGCCGAGCCCTGCTTCCCCGAAGAACTCACCAACGCGATCCTCCGCGAGGCCGGGCTGCCGGGGATTCTCGGCAACAAGCATGCCTCCGGCACCGCCATCCTGGCCGAGCTTGGCGAGGAACACATCCGCACCGGCAAGCCGATCCTCTACACCTCGGCCGATTCCGTGCTGCAGATCGCCGCGCATGAAGTCCATTTCGGCCTCGACCGGCTCTACGCGCTGTGCGAGACGGCGCGCCGCCTGCTCGCGCCCTACACGATCGGCCGCGTCATCGCCCGGCCCTTCCTGGGCGAGACATCGGCGACCTTCGAGCGCACCGCCAACCGCCGCGACTATGCCCTGCCGCCACCGGAGCCGACGATCCTCGACCGGGTGATCGCCGCCGGGGGCCGCACGCACGCCATCGGCAAGATCGGCGACATCTTCGCGCATCAGGGCATCAGCGACATCACCAAGGGCTCCGGCAACGCGGCGCTGACCGACGCCACGCTGGCGGCGATCGGGACCGCCGGAGACGGCGACCTGGTCTTCGCCAATCTGGTCGATTTCGACACGCTCTATGGCCACCGCCGCGACGTCGCCGGCTATGCCGCCGCGCTGGAGGCGTTCGACGCCCGCGTGCCGGAGATCGAGGCGGCGCTTCGCCCGGGCGACCTCGTCATCCTCACCGCCGACCATGGCTGCGACCCGACCTGGCGGGGCACCGACCATACCCGCGAGCAGGTGCCGATTCTCGCCTTCGGCCCCGGCCTGCCGGGAAAAGACATTGGCGCGCGAAAGAGTTTTGCCGATATCGGCGAAACGATCGCCGCCCATCTCGGGCTGGCGCCCGGACGACACGGACGGAGTTTCCTCTGATGGTTTCCCATATCCCCAAGGCCGAGCTGCATTGCCATGTCGAGGGCGCGGCCTCGCCCGACCTCGTGCGCAAGGTTGGCGCGCGGCACAAGGTCGACCTTGCCGGCCTGTTCGACGCCAAGGGAGATTTCGCCTGGCACGACTTCACCTCGTTCCTCAACGCCTATGATCGCGCCGCCGCCGTCTTCCGCACGCCGGAGGATTATCGCGATCTGACCTTCAGCTATTTCTCCAGCCTGGCGGCCGAGGGCGCGATCTATGGCGAGGTGTTCATCTCGTCCGACCACGCGCTCGCCTCCGGCCTCAGCTATCGCGACTATGTCGAGGGGCTGGCGCAGGGAATCCGCGATGCCGAAGCCGCGACCGGCATCGTCGGGCGGATGATCGCCACGGGCGTGCGCCATTACGGGCCGGACCGCATCCTCGCCGCCGCCGAGACGGTCGCCAACGAGCCGCATCCGCTGGTGACCGGCTTCGGCGTGGCCGGCGACGAACGCATGCACCACCCCCGCGATTTCGCCGACGCATTCCGCATCGCCGGCGAGGCCGGGCTGGGGCTGACGGTGCATGCCGGCGAATTTGGCGGGCCGCAAAGCGTGCGCGACGCGCTCGACCATCTTGGCGTCAGCCGCATCGGCCATGGCGTGCGCGCCATCGAGGATGCCGGCCTCGTCCAGCGCATCGTCGAGGAAGGCATCGTGCTGGAGCTCTGCCCCGGCTCGAACGTCGCGCTCGGGCTCTATCCGGACGTGGCGAGCCATCCGTTCCGAAAGCTCGGCGATGCCGGGGTCCGCATCACGGTCAGTTCCGACGACCCGCCCTATTTCGGCTCCTCGATCGGCGCGGAATATGACTGGCTGTCCAGGGATCTCGGCCTGTCCGACGCGGCGCTGGTCGCGACCACCCGCACCTCGCTCGAGGCGGCCTTCGTCGATGAGCCGACCCGTGCCCGCCTGCTCGCCAGCCTGCCCGCATAGGAGAAGACGATGCGCCGGATCGCGGCCTGCCTGGCCCTGCTGATCGTTCTCGCCTCGCCCGCCTTGGCCAGTTGGCGCGACGATATCGGCACGCTGCGCGTCGGCTTCATCGCCGGCGACAATCCAGCCTATGAGGTGGCGCGGCTCGAGAAATTCCGCTGGCGGCTGCAATACGCGCTCGCGGTGCCTGTCGAACTGTTCCCGGCCCGCACCTATGACGCGCTGATCGAGGCGCAGGCGACCGGCCGCGTCCAGTACACCGTGCTGTCATCGCTCGCCTATCTGGCGCTCGACCAGCGCTGCGATTGCGCGGAGCCGCTGGTGCAGCCGACCACCGCCGACCACGCGCGCGGGTTCCGCGCGCTGCTGGTGGCGAAGAATGACGGCCCGGTCGCGACGCTGGCCGATGCCCGCAACATGCGGCTTGCCGTCGGCGCGAAGGATTCGCTCTCCGGCCGCCGCGCCGCCTTTGCCGGGCTGGCGAAGGAGGGCATCGACCCGCCGGGCTATTTCCTGCGCATCGTCGAAACGCCGGACAGCGAGGCGGCGCTGGGCGAACTGGCAGCCGGCGAGGTCGATCTCGCCACGGCCTGGTCCTCGGCGCCTGATCCGCTCTCCACCGCGATCGGTACCGGTCCCTTCGCCCGGCTTGCCGGCGACGGCGTGCTGTCGCCCTCGACGCTCCGGATCGTGTGGCAATCCGAACTGATCCCGTTCGGGCCGCATGTCGTGCGCAAGGACCTGCCGGAAATGGCGAAGTCGAATCTGCTGCAGGCGCTGATCGAGATGCAGAACGCCGCCCCGGAGGCCTATGACGCGATCGAGCGGGGCTATCCGGGCGGCTTCGTCGCCGCCGATCCCGCCCTCTACCAGCGGCTGGCCGAGTTCCTGAACGTGGCGAAGCGGAAGGATTAGGGCCGTCGGCGTGGGTCGGAGGACCGCCGTTTCGCGCCAAACCGCGACCTCGGCTCTCGGCAGATCGCAAGCAAGCCCCTCACCCCACCCTCTCCCGCAAGCGGGCGAGGGCTTTTCGGCCGCGGCCTTGATCGATCGAGAGTCCACTGCGGAGACGGATGGGGAGGCTTTTCGCATTCATGGAGCCGCTTTGAGGAAGGGCTCCCGCCGCTCGCCACCAGCGCCGGCGGGCCCCCTCGCCTTCCTGCGGAGGGCTGGGGTGAGGGTCTTTCCGCCACCCGGTGAGCGAGCCTCCATCTCGCGTGCCAGCCTGTCCGATACGGGCCTGCGAGCCCCGGTCGATCCCGAAGGTCCGCCGATCCCGCAGCCGCCCAACAGAAAAGCCCATGCGGCGACGGCATGGGCTTTTGAAGCGGCATGGGCTTTTGAAGCTCGGAACCCGAAAGGCGGCTCAGGCGACCACGTCTTCGCTGGCCAGGATGTTGTCCTGCATCTTCAGCAGCGTCAGGCGCATCGTCTCGGTCAGGGCCGGGTCGATGCCGCGCTCGGCCTCCTCGCGGACCGATTTGCCGATCGCGCGGATGCGCCGGACGATGCTGGCGGCATTCGGCGTCAGCCGGATCAGCTTGGCGCGACGGTCGGCTGGATCCTGCATGCGCTCGACCAAAGTGGCCGCTTCCAGCCGGTCGAGAAATCCGACCAGGGTCATGGGCTCGACGCACAGTTCCTCCGCCAGCGTCGATTGCCGGAGACCGGGATGACGGCTGACAAAGGCGAGCGTTCGCGCCTCCGCAACCGTCAAGCCAAGGCCCGCGTTTTCCAGCGCCTTCTCAAAGCGCCGTCGCAACAGCCTCGCCACGTCGACGAGTACAAAGCCCAGCGGATCTTCGGTCGTGGCTGCCAAAAGTTGACTCTCCCATGAATAATAAGAATTCCATATTATAAACCAATCTCATCTGGAAAGTCAAGGATCCCCTAGGTTATCGCCGCATTGCGCGCATATGTGCCGTTACGGCATATATCTTACATTCCGTTACGTCATTTTGGGTGCCGGATCGGAGGTTGCGTTTTGCGGTCTTTTCGATCATTTTGCGCCGCAAAACATGCTGGCCGTCTCGAGGCACCTGTCCGACGCCGCCGGCCATTCCGGATTCGCAAATGACACTTCGCAATATCGCCATCATCGCGCACGTCGATCATGGCAAGACAACTCTCGTGGACAAGCTGCTTCAGCAGTCCGGTTCGTTCCGTGACAACCAGCGCGTGGCCGAACGTGTCATGGATTCGAACGACATCGAGAAAGAGCGCGGCATCACCATTCTGGCCAAGGCGACCTCGATCACCTGGCACGATGCCCGCATCAACATCGTCGATACGCCGGGCCACGCCGATTTCGGCGGCGAGGTCGAGCGCATCCTGAACATGGTCGATGGCGTGATCGTGCTGGTCGACGCCGCCGAAGGCCCGATGCCGCAGACCAAGTTCGTCGTCGGCAAGGCGCTGAAGCTCGGCCTCAAGCCGATCGTCGCGATCAACAAGGTCGACAAGGCCGACGCCCGCATCCAGGAAGTCGTGAACGAGGTGTTCGACCTCTTCGCCGCCCTCGACGCCACCGACGAGCAGCTCGATTTTCCGATCCTGTACGGATCCGGCAAGAATGGCTGGATGGGCAATTCGCCCGACGCCTCGCATGAAGAAGGCATGGCGCCGCTGTTCGACCTGGTGCTGAAGCATGTGCCGGCGCCGCATGTCGAGGACGGCCCGTTCCGCATGATCGGCACCCTGCTCGAGTCCAATCCCTATCTCGGCCGCCTGATCACCGGCCGCATCACCTCCGGCTCGGTCAAGCCGAACCAGACGCTGAAGGTGCTGGCCCAGGACGGCTCGACCGTCGAATCGTTCCGCGTCTCCAAGATCATGGCGTTCCGCGGCATCGAGCGTCAGCCGATCGAGGAAGGCGTGGCGGGCGACATCGTCGCGATCGCCGGCATGACCAAGGGCACCGTTGCCGACACCTTCTGCGACCCGGCCGTCGTCGAGCCGATCAAGGCGCAGCCGATCGATCCGCCGACCGTGTCGATGACCTTCATGGTCAATGACAGCCCGCTCGCCGGCACCGAGGGCGACAAGGTCACCAGCCGCATGATCCGCGATCGCCTGATGAAGGAAGCGGAAGGCAATGTCGCGCTGAAGATCGAGGAATCGGCTGGCAAGGACGCGTTCATCGTTTCGGGACGCGGCGAGCTTCTGCTGGCCATCCTGATCGAGAACATGCGCCGCGAAGGCTACGAGCTCGGCGTTTCGCGTCCCCGCGTCGTCTTCCAGAAGGACGTTGCCGGCCAGACGCTGGAGCCGATCGAGGAAGTCATCATCGACGTCGATGAGGAGCATTCCGGCATCGTCGTGCAGAAGATGTCCGAGCGCAAGGCCGACATGATCGAGCTGCGCCCCTCCGGCGGCGACCGCCTGCGCCTGGTCTTCCACGCGCCGACCCGCGGCCTGATCGGCTACCAGGGCGAGCTTCTGACCGATACGCGCGGCACGGCGATCATGAACCGCCTGTTCCACTCCTACGCCCCGCACAAGGGCGAGATCGTCGGCCGCCGCAACGGCGTGCTGATCGCCAATGAGTCCGGCGAGGCCGTCGCCTTCGCGCTCTGGAACCTCGAAGATCGCGGCCCGATGATGATCGAGCCCGGCTGGAAGGTCTATGAGGGCATGATCGTCGGCGAGCACACGCGCGACAACGACCTCGAAGTGAACGTCCTGAAGGGCAAGAAGCTCTCGAACGTCCGCTCGGCCGGCAAGGACGAAGCCGTCCGCCTGACGCCGCCGATCCGCATGACCCTGGAGCGTTCGCTCTCCTGGATCTCGGACGACGAGCTGGTCGAAGTCACGCCGAAGTCGATCCGCCTGCGCAAGGCGATCCTCGACCCCACGGCCCGCAAGCGCGCCGACCGTTCCAGCAAGACCGCCTGACCGGCGTTTCGCCCGGCTTCACGGACAGAATTGAACGGCGGCGCCCCGGGGCGCCGCCGTTTACTTTTGCGGGGCCGACGCCGCCTCGCGCCGGTCGCCGCATCGACTTTGCCGGCAAGCCGGCCCCGGCCGGCCGTGACCGCTTCGTCACGCCGTGCCGAACTCGCGCGTCGATGCGAAAAACCCCCTTCCCCGATGCGAGTGGCGGACATATCTTGGTCGACATGAGCACTCTGTCGATCGGTGTCCGTCGCGCAGAAGCCAGTGACGCGGAAGCAATCACCGCGGTTCACGACAGCGCTTGGCGTCAGGCGTATGATGGGTTGATCCCGGCCCGGGAACTGGGCCGGATGATCACGCGGCGCGGTGCCGCGTGGTGGAGCCGCGCGATCCGCCGCGGCACCGGCATCGTCGTGATCGATGTCGGCGGCACCGTGGTCGGCTATGCCACCTTCGGACCCAACCGGGCCCGCAACCTGGTGCAGCGCGGCGAAATCTACGAAATCTACATGCGGCCGGAATATCAGGGCGTCGGTCTCGGCACCCGGCTTTTCCTCGCCGCCCGGCGCGAGCTCCTGCGGCACGGCTTCGATTCCGCCGTGGTCTGGGCGCTGGCCGAAAACGAAGGCGCCTGCCGCTTCTACAAGAACGCCGGCGGCCGCAAGGTGGCGCGCGGCAGCGAGCGCTTCGGCGACACGGTGCTGGCCAAGGTCGCTTTCGCCTTCGCCCGCGGCTGAGCCGCGCTTCCCACGCGATCCCGGGGGGCCCTCCCGGCGCGGCTTGCTGCGCTGCGGTGGATTCGGACTTGCGGGCCGGGATGGCGCCCCGTAAAGGGAAGCGCCCCTTTCACTCGAGGTACCCGCATGAACATCGATGCTGTTCCGATCGGCAAGAATCCCCCGCACGACGTCAATGTCATCATCGAAGTTCCGGTCGGCGGCGAGCCGATCAAGTACGAGATGGACAAGGAAGCCGGCGCGCTCTACGTCGACCGCTTCCTCTATACGCCGATGCGCTATCCCGGCAATTACGGCTTCGTCCCGCACACGCTGTGCGGCGATGGCGACCCGATCGACGTGCTGGTCGCCAACCAGCGCGCCATCGTCCCCGGCGCGATCATGAACTGCCGCCCGGTCGGCGTTCTCAAGATGCGCGACGAGGGCGGCGAGGACGAGAAGATCCTGGCCGTGCCGTCGACCAAGCTGACGCGCCGCTACGAGAACGTGAAGTCCTACAAGGACCTGCCCGAGATCACGTTGCAGCAGATCGAGCACTTCTTCCGCCACTACAAGGACCTCGAAAACGGCAAGTGGGTCGAGATCACCGGCTGGGGCGACCTCGACGAGGCGCAGCAGCTGATCGTCGACGCCGTCGAACGCGCCAAGAAGGGCTGAGCCTTATGTCGCCCACGCGGCGCGGGGTCGCGCATCTTCTGCTGGCGGCCATGCTCGGCGTGGGCCTTGTCCCGACAAGCGGGGGATCGTCGGTTGCCGCCGACGATCCCCGGGCCTTCGTGGCCGCGATCTATGCGCGCTACGAGAATGGCGGCGACGGCGTGCCGCTCGGCAATGCCGAGACCGTGCGCGCGCTGTTCGAACCGCGCCTGGCCGAGCGGATGGTGGCCGATAGCGACGAGGCCGCCGCCGCGGGCGATGTCGGCAAGCTGGACGGCGACCCGTTCGTCGACGCGCAGGACTGGGACCTTTCCGACGTCCGCGTCGATGTCGAGGCCGGCACGCCCGACACGGCCGAAGGCCATGTCTCCTTCCTGAACTTCGGCGAGCCGAAACGGATCGAGCTGCGGCTGGTCCGGCTCGAGCAGGGCTGGCGCATCCGCGACGTGTTCTGGAACGAAGGATCCTTGCGCGGGCTCTATACCCACTGAGCGGGAGCGGCGGGGCCGCGCCATCGCGCGCCCGCCTCGTTCAACCCGTGAGCCGGCCCAGACGCGCGACGAGATCGGCGACCTCGCCATCGATGCGTACGCTTTTCAGCCGCGCGGTATGACCCGAGATCAGCGACACGGCCGAGCGGGGGACGCCGACGGCCTTGGCCAGCAGCGCCTCCAGCGCCGCATTGGCGGCCCCCTTGTCCGGCGCCGCCCGCACCCGCGCCAGCATTACCTTGCGGCCATCGGCCAGCTCGCCGAGGCCATCGATGCGATCGCTGCCGCCCTTGGGCGTCAGGCGCAGCTGCACCACGACATGGCCATCGCCGGCGCGGATGAAGCCGCCATCGCTCAAAACACGTTCGGGTAGACGTAGCGGATGATGACCTGCTGGATCAGGATGATGCCGAGCAGCAGGATGATCGGCGAGATGTCGATGGCGCCCAGGTTCGGCATGAAGGCGCGGATGCGGCGCAGCGCCGGCTCGGTCGCCTGGTACAGGAACTTGCCGATCGCGGAAACCACCTGGTTGCGCGGATTGACCACGCCGAAAGCGTAGAGCCAGCTGAACAGGGCGCTGGCGATCACGATCCACCAATAGAGGTTGAGGGCGATCATAACGACGTCGAGGATAGCGCGCATGGGTTTCCCGGGATGGTCGCGGAAGAAATCAGGACGTCCTGATGTAGCGATCGCCCGCCGCGACCGCAACCCGCGCCCGTGGCGCCCGGCATCCGGCCCGTCGCGATCGGCGCGGCCGGCCTGCCTGTGGAGGAAGCGGGCGGGCGGGACGGCGTTCGTATCGAGCTTGCCGGCGCGACGTTCCGCAGACGCTTGACAGCCTTCGGCGCCCCCCTCTAAATGGCCGCGTCGCGAAGCGACGGGGCCGTAGCTCAGATGGGAGAGCGCTGCAATCGCACTGCAGAGGTCAGGGGTTCGATTCCCCTCGGCTCCACCAGCTTTCGGGCTGTGAAGACTTGGAGGGACGGCCGTTTGCAGCGCGCGTCCGCTTAAGCGCGTACCCCAGCGGCTACCTCATCCACATTCCCGCTTCACGGTGACAAGGCAGCTCGCTCCGGCTTCCATCGGTCCGATCCAAGGGATCCGCCAGGGCTGAGGCGAGTCGCCCGGCGCTGGAGCAGCTCGTTCGAGAAGCCCAGGTTCGACTGGGGAGGCTCGTCTTGCTTGACGCGTCGGAGCGCGTTGCCTACCACTGCCTCCGTCATGGTTCTCCGGTCCGTCGAAGCGGCGCCGGAGCTAAGAGGGAATTCGGTGCGCCTGCCCCCGGCAGGCAAGTCCGGAGCTGCCCCCGCAACTGTAAGCGGCGAGTCCAGGTCCAACGAGCGCCACTGAAGCCGAAGCTTCGGGAAGGCCGAACCTGGGTGACGACCCGCGAGCCAGGAGACCTGCCCTGACCGGTTTCAATTCCTTGGGCGGGGTGTCCCATAGGGAACGGCTGGCAGGTCTCGACGGGCGCGCACCGCCCCTCTCTCCCTTCCATTCGCCCTCTTCTCCCCGCCCGTTCCGCCGGGGAGTCGGATATGCAGGATCTCAATACCGTCCATTCGGGCCCGATATCGCCGAGTCGCGCCGTCGTGCTGCTGACAAAGTCCGCCTTTGCGGCAGCACCCATACGGGAAATGCAGCGGCTGACCGAGCGCATCCAGCGACAGCGCGGTCCAGGCGAGCATGTCGTCTTCGCGTTCTCCGAACAGGGTACGCCGGCCCTGCGCGACGTGATGCTGGAACTTCGCGATGCCGGCTTTGGCGAGATCGTCATCGTGCCGCTGCTGATCCCCTTGGAGCCTAGCTTCCATCTCTGGCTCGGCCGGACGCTGCAGCGCTGGCTGCGGGAGGCTCCCGGCGCCTGGCCGTCGATCCACGTTTCGCCTCCCCCCGAAGAGGCGCCGGGGCTGGACGGCCTAATCGGCAGGCTGATCGAGGACGGCGCCGCGCGACCCGTCGTGGCCATGCCCGCCACGTCGCTGCCCGATGCATCGCTGGTGCCGGCCCAGAAGCGCCGCGTCCTGGTCTGCCAGGGCGGTCCCTGCAATGCGGCGGGCGCCGACGGGATCTGGGGCCATCTCCGCAACGAGCAGGAACGCCGCAGGCTGCGCATCGTCGGCGATGGCGTGATGACCGCCAAGTCGACCTGCCTCGGTCCCTGCAATCTCGCGCCGGTGCTGCAGGTGTTTCCCGAAGGCACCTATTACGGCGGCGTCACCGAGGCCGGCGTCGATCGCATCATCGACGACCACCTGCTGGGCGGGCGCGTCGTCGCCGCGCTGGCCTATGCGCCGACCGGCCGCAAGCAGTCGCTGCGGTCCTAGTTCCACCTCTCCCAATTTCAGAAGGACCTTCTCATGGGAACCATGATTCGCGCCTTGCGGGCGTCTGCGGTCGTGCTCGCGTCGGTGGCCGGGTTCGCAACCGGCGCGCATGCGGCCGATCCGCTGCGGGTCGGCGCCGCGTTCATCACCAGCGGGCTCGATCCCGCCAAGGGGTCGAACGGCTGGGCGCTCGCCAGCCACGGCATCGGCGAGAACCTGTTCTCGGTCGACAGGGACGGCGTGCTCGTTCCCGAGCTTGCCGCCAGCGCCGAGCGCGTCGATGAACTGACCTGGCGGGTCAGGCTCAAGCCGGGCCGCCAGTTCTCCGATGGAACGCCGGTCTCGACCGAAGCCGTCAGCGCCGGGCTGGCGCACACGATGGCGAACAACAAGGCGGCGCTCGCCACCGGCGGCACGCTTCGCTTCAAGGCCTGGGATCCGCTGACGATCGAGGTGACGACAGAGCGGCCCGTGCCGCTGATCCAGGCGCTGTTCGCCGAGTGGCCGATGATCGTCTACGGCCTCAAGGCGGATGGCGGCGCCGTGTTCAGCGGTCCCTATGCCGTGCAGTCGTTCAAGCCGGACGCGGAGATCGAGCTGATCGCCAACCCCCATTTCGAGGGCGCGCAGAAGCGCAGCCCCGTGACCTATCGCAAGTTCGCAGATGCGCAGGCTCTGACGCTGGCGCTCGAGGCCGGCGAACTCGACCTCGCCTTCGGCCTGCCGGCCGAGAGCATCGCGCGACTGAAGAACGATCCGGAGCTGACGATCCAGTCGTTTCCGGTCGGCTACCAGTATCTCGCCTATCTGAACACCCGGACGCCGGCGCTCGCCGATGCCCGGGTCCGCCGCGCCATCGACCTTGCCTTCGACCGCCAGCAGCTCGCCACCGCCATCCATGGCGGTCTGCCGGCGACCGGGGCCTATGCGCCGTATTTCCCTTTCGCGGGCAAGGAAGCGCGGCCGACGGACGCCGCGAAGGCTGCGGCGCTTCTGGACGAGGCGGGGTGGACGGCCGGCGCCGATGGCAAGCGCTCGAGGGAGGGCGAGGCGTTGACGCTGACCGTGCTCGCCTATCCGCAGCGCCCCGACCTCGTCGCCATGCTGCCCGTGATCAAGGCGCAGCTCGCGCCGCTTGGCATCGCGGTGGAAACGAAGATCGTCGAAAATGCCAACGACGTCGCCGCTTCCGGCGACTATGACGTCTTTCTCTGGGCCCAGCATACGGCACCGAGCGGGGATCCCGCCTTCTTCCTGAACAGCACGTTCCGCACCGGCGCCGGCCTCAACTTCACCGGCTATGCCAGCCCGGATTTCGACGCCATCCTCGATGGCTTCGCGACCGAGAGCGACCCGGCGAAGCGGGCCGAGATCGCCGCCCGCGCCCAGCAGAAACTGTTCGAGGACGCGCCCGTCTCCTTCCTGCTGTCGCCGGTCTGGCATGTCGGACTGTCGAAGGCGCTTTCCGGCTACGAGCCCTGGGGATCCGACTACCACGTGCTGCGCGCCGATATCGGCGAGTCCACCGCGGCGCCACTCGATTGACGCTTCCCGCCCGGATCACGCTGAGGACGGTCACCAGCCTGCTGGTCATCTCCCTGCTGGCGTTCGCGGTCATATCGGCGATGCCGTCCGACCCCGTCGCCATCGCGATCCGGGCCTGGAACCTGCCGCCGGACGGCGCCACCGTCGCGGGCCTGCGATCCCAGTGGGGGCTCGACCGGCCGTTCCTCGAGCGCTATGGCGCCTGGCTGGCGCGCTTCGTTCGCGGCGATTGGGGCCTTTCGTTCCGGACCGGCGAGCCTGTGCTCGCCGAATTCCTGCAGCGCCTGCCGCTTACCATGACGATGGCGCTCTCCGGGCTGGCGCTGGCGCCGCTTCTTGCCGTGCCGCTCGGCTTCCTGGCCGCGTTGCGTCCCAGCGGGTGGATCGACCGCGCGACGCGCGGGCTCGCGGTTTTCGTTCAGGCCGTGCCGTCGATCTGGCTCGGCCTGATCCTGCTCTATGTGCTCGGCGTGCAGTTGCGCTGGATCCGTCCGTTCACGCGCGACTGGAACGGACTGATCCTGCCCGTGGCATTGATCGCCCTGCATTCCCTCGCCGTGCTGACGCGCGTCTATCGCCGCGACCTGCTGGATGTGACCCGGCAGCCCTTCTTCCGGACGGCGCTCGCCAAGGGCCTGACGCGCGCGGGGGCACTCTGGCGCCACGGCCACGCCCACGCGCTCTATGCCATGATCTCTGCCTTTCGGGCCGAGGCGAGCTGGGCCGTTGGCAGCACGGCCGCGCTGGAGGTGCTGTTTGGTCTTCCCGGTATCGGCCAGTTCCTCGTCGAGAGCATAGCGGCGCGGGATTACCCGGTGCTGCAGGCCTATGTGATGGTCGTGGCGGCCTGGCTTCTCGTCCTCAATGCCGGAGTCGCGCTCTGCCTCGCCTGGCTCGGACCGTCTCGGCCGTGAGACGCACGCTCTCGACGCTCGCCTTGCTGATGCTCGGCCTGATGCTGATCGGCGCCATATGGCAACCGCATGATCCCGACGCGGTGAACCTTTCGATGCGCTTCGCGCTCCCCTCGCCGGATCACTGGCTCGGCACGGATCAGCTCGGCCGAGATGTTCTTTCCCGGCTGATGATCGGGGGATGGCGAACAGCGGTCGTGCTCGGCTGCGTCGCGGCCATCGGCATGATCGGCGGCACGGTGTTCGGCGTGACGGCGGCCATGCTGGAAGGCTGGCGGGGCGCGCTGATCCTCCGAGCGGGCGAGATGTTCATCGTGGTGCCCACGCTGGTCGTCGCGCTAACGGCGGCGGCCTTGTTCGGCCTCAATCCCGTCACGGCCGGCATGGCAATGGGGCTGGCCGGGATCGGACCCTACACGCTCCTCGCCCATGCCCTGGCGCGCCGGCTGCTGGCGGAGCCCTTCGTGCAGGCCGCGCGAGCCCTGGGAGTCGGGGGATGCGGACTTGTGCTACGCCATGTCGTGCCGAACATGACGCCCGTGCTGTTCGCCCATATCGGCGCCAATGCGGGCCTGGCGGTCACCGCCTATGCGGCGCTCGCCTTCCTGGGCCTCGGCGCCGATCCGTCCAAGCCGGATTGGGGAGCGATGCTGTTTGAATACCGCATGTTCATCTTCGACCACCCGCTGCTGATGGTCTGGCCCGGCCTCGCCATCGCCATGGTCGCGGCGACGCTGAACGCGGTTTTCGATGCGACCTGAGCCGGATGAAGGCGGCGGACAGGAGCGCCCGCCGCTCTCCGTGGTTATGCCAGGGCTCGCCTCACACCCGGCATCAGCCGCAGCAGCGTGGCATCGAGCACGAGTACCGCGAGAATGGCCGCGCCGCCGAGCGGGAACACGATGCCGAGAACGATGACCAGCACGGCCGCTCCCTTCCAGAACGGCACATCACCCGGTCGAGGTGGCGCGGCCAGCCGTCCTGCCCCGCTGGGCCTGCGGTTCCACCACATGACCAAGCCCGAGATGGATAGGCCCAGCACCGAGAGGCAAAAGACGGTGTTGAGGACGAAGTTCCAGACGCCGAGGTCTCCCTCGTGGAACGCTATGCCCCAGGCCATCGCCTTGGCGTAGGGTGAGTAGTCCGCATAGCGAACATCGGCCAGCACATTGCCCGTGAACCGGTCGATGTGGATCGTCCGGTCGGCTGCCGGGTTCGGCCCGTCATTCGACATGCTGTCGTGGCTGATCGTCCAGACGCCGGCATCCCCCTTCGGCAGATTGATCTGGAAGCGCCCGACAAAGCCGAGGCTGCGCGCGAACGCCGCCACCGAGTCGAGATCCACCGCGCCGTCGATGGCGGTCTTGCCCTTAAGCGATCCGGAGGCGGGCATCGGCGTTTGTTCGAGCCCCCATGGCACCTCTTTGGCGTCGCCATGGTTCATGCCCGCATGCACGTCGTCGGATAAGGGCAGGTTGTCCCACTTCTCAGCGGGGAAGGTCGACCATGCCTGAACGAGGCGCTCACCCCACACCCCGGCCCAACTCAAGCCGGAGATCAGGAAGACGACCAGCATCAGCGAGACCCAGAAGCCCACGACACCGTGCAGCGACTTCCAGAATGTCCTGCCGCGCGCGGTCAGGCGGGGGACCAACGCGTTTCGCCAAGACGCGCCCCGCCTCGGCCAGTGCAGGTAGAGGCCGCTTGCCACCATGATGAGGCCGAGGCTGGCGGCAATTTCGATCAGCCGGTCTCCAAAGGCACCCAACAGCAGCGTGCCGTGGATCTTGTTGGCCAGGTCGTAGGCCCCGGCCCGCCACGGGAACGTGTGGAGCACTTCGCCCGTATGAGGGTCCAGCGCCACCCCGGTGTTGCCGGCCTCCGTGGCGACCGAGAATACGGCCACTCGGTCCGCTGCGAGCGGCTCGACATATTGAACAGCGCGGCCGCCTAGGACCGCCGTTTCGGCAGCCGTCTGGAGCGTGCTGAGAGCCAGCGTCTGCCCGGCCGGTTGCACTGCCATGCGCTCGGCACCGAGGCCGGCCATCCAGGAGATCCAGAGCATGACCATGCCGGTCGTCGCCAGCATGATCAGGAACGGGATGACATAGAGCCCGGCATAGAAGTGCCAGCGCCAGGCGATGAAGTAGAACTTGTTGGCAGAAAGAGGCTGTGCAGCCGCCTCCCCCGACCCGCCGGCGCGAACCGGGGAAAGTGTCGTATCGGTCATGATTTCCCTCGGTCTCAGGCGCCGGCGATCAGCCGCTTCAGCTTTTCGAGCATGGTGTCGCGGGCCTCGCCATAGGCGAGCGTGCCAACGAACTTGCCGTCCTTGTCCATGAGATAGACGGAAGCGGTGTGGTCGATGGTGTAATCACCCCCCTCGACCGGAACGCGCTTGTAGTAGACGCGGTAAGCCTTGGTGACGGCGTCGATCTCGGCCTCCGTCCCCGACAAGCCCTGGATATGGCTATCGAAAGCGGAGGTGTAGCCCGCCAGTTCCTTCGGCCCGTCACGCTCCCAGTCAACGGAGACGAACGCGAAGTTCATCTTCTCGGCCTCCGGGCCCAGTTCCTTGATCAGGCCCGACAACTCGTAGAGCGTGGTGGGGCACACCTCCGGACAGAAGGTGAAGCCGAAGAACATGGCCGTGGGCTTGCCGCGGAAGTCGGCTTCGGTGACCGGCTTGCCATCGCCCCGGGTGAGCTTGAAAGGGCCGCCAATACTGGCGACCCCCGTGCTGCTCTGTGCGGTGCCGCTCAGCCCCAGCGCCGCCTGGCGGGAATTCACGAGCGCCGTGAATCCGACCAGCGTGACGGCTACCGCGAAGAGCCCGCCGGCGATCAGGCCAATGTGGCGAGGGCGCATCAATGCTTCCCCCCATGCCCGGAGCCATGATTGCCCGGCTCGTCATCGCCCGCGCCCGCCGGCGCTTGAGCCGCATGACCATGCTGGGCGCCATGGTCACCATGGTCCATCGCCGGAGCGCCGAGTGCACCGGCCGCCAGTTCCACATCGACCGTGCCGGCATGCTCGAAACGGAGCGTGACGGGAATCTTCGCCCCTTCGCGGATCGGTTCCTTGAGGTCGATCAGCATCAGATGGAAGCTGCCCGGCTCCAGCTTGACGGTTTCACCCGGCGGCAGCGCAAGGCCATCGGCAAGCTCGCGCATCTTCATCACACCATCGGTCACTTCCATGGTGTGGACCTCGACGCGGCCGGAAGCGGAGGAAGAGCCCCCCATCAAGCGGTCCGCGGTATGGCCGCGGTTGGTGAGGGTCAGGTATCCTCCGCCTGCACGCGCGGCAGGCGGCGTGGCGCGGGTCCAGGGATGGCCGATTTCGATGTCGCCCACCTTGTAGTCGTGGGCGAAAGCGGAAGGAGCGGCCAGCAGGACGACAGCCGCGAGAAGGCGCGAAAAGGTTCGCATGATTGATCTCCAAATACGCAAGAGCAGCCGGCGCGCGCATGCGGGCCAGCCATGGGGTCAGGCGTCAGATGGAGAGCGGGGGCGGTCCCCGGGCTTCGGGAACCAGTCTGGTTTCGGAGGGCGGCCCCCGGACCGTGCCGGCGGGGCGCCATTTTGCGGGCCGAGCCTCGACCTTGAAGCCGAAAACCACGGGGGAAGACGGCAGCAGCGGGCCGAGGGTGCTGGCCGCCTGGCACAGGGTCGAGCAGCAGTCGCGCGCCAGGGCCTTGATCGGGTCCTCATCGCTCGCCCCGCCAAGCGGAGAACAGAGGATGAAGCGAGGGCCTGCTTCGGAAACGGCCATCGCCGTCTGGGCGTAGGCCGAGATCAAGCCTTGCGAAAGCAGCAGATAGACGACGCCGACCGCCAGAAGGGCAGTCTTCAGCTCTTGCCAGATGAGCTTGCGCATCGCGTCCATGGATCGCTGATCGCATACCGCCCGGGTTTTGTCACCGCGACAATTGCCCTCCGGAAAGGCGAACTCCGGGGCCGTCTCTTCCCGTCAGAAGAATTCGGGCGCCGCCCGAAATTCCCTCATGCAACATCCCCCGACTCTCTCGAGTGAGCTGACACGCCGGCGGGGAGCCCCCTCTTCGAGACGGAGGGGACTCGTCGCAGCCGATGCGTTCGCCGTCTCGGCCCTCGGGCCCTACGGTCGAGACCAGGCGAGGCAAAACACCGGGGGACACCGAGCGCCATGGCCGGCAGGTGGCCGCCACGTCCAAGAACCCACCGGATACCCGCCGATCCCTGGGCCTTGCCTGAACGGCCCGGATTCGCTATCCGTCATTTCAACATCTATTGAGAGGTCGAAATGTACGAGACACAGGCCCTGAATGCCTTTGCGGCGCTGTCGCAGGAGACGAGGCTCCAGATCGTGCGGCTGCTGGTCAAGGCCGGGCCGGACGGGCTCGCCGCCGGGGTCATCGGCGAGGCTGTCGGCGCGTCGTCGTCCAAGGCCTCGTTCCACCTGAGCCATCTGGAACAGGCGGGGCTGATCACCTCCCGGCGCGAATCCCGCTCGATCCTCTACAGCGCCGCCTATCCCGCCCTGGCCGGCCTGGTCGGCTTTCTGATGCGCGACTGCTGCCAGGGGCATCCGGAAGTGTGCGAACCGGCCATGGCGGCGCTTGCCGCCTGCGCCTGCTGAAGCGCCATGTCCATGACCTTCGTCATCTATCACAACCCCGAATGCGGCACCTCGCGCAACACCCTCGCCCTGTTGCGCAGCGTGGGGGTCGAACCCCGCGTCGTCGAATATCTCAAGACGCCGCCGAGCCGCGCGGAACTCGCCGATCTGGTCTCCCGCATGGGGCTGGCCGTGCGCGACGTGATCCGCCAGAAGGGCACGCCCTATGCCGCGCTTGGCCTGGACGATCCAGCCTTGGGCGACGACGCGCTGCTCGACGCGATGATCGCGCATCCCATCCTGATCAACCGGCCCATCGTGGTGGGTCCCGCGGGCGTGAGACTGTGCCGGCCGTCCGACATCGTGTTCGACCTTCTGCCATCCGGCGTCACGACCGCGCTCCTGAAGGAGGAAGGCGTGCCTTTCCTGGTCGACGAACGGGTGCCCGGGGACGACCCAGGCTTCGTCGGCGCCCTGCAAGCCGCCGCCCTTCCCATCGACGACCTCGCGGAGCCCGGCCGGACCTTCTTCGCCTGCCGGACGGCGGCCGGCGATCTCGTCGGCTTTGCCGGCTATGAGGCGCTCGGCCGGAACGCGCTGCTGCGGTCCATCGTCGTCCTGCCCGCGTGGCGCGCCCAGGCGCTTGGCCGCAACCTCGTGGCGCTGCTGCAGCGACGCGCCTTTGACGAGGGCGCCCGAGAGGCATGGGTGCTGACAGGCACGGCCGCGCCCTTCTTCGAGACGATCGGCTTCAAGCCAACGGCACGGGGCGAGGCGCCGGCCTCCATCCTCGCGACCCACCAGGCCACCCGCCTGTGCCCGGCCGACGCCCGCCTTCTCACCCGCACCATCCAATTCTAGAGGCTGCGCCCGTGACCATCTTCGAACGCTATCTCACCCTGTGGGTAGCCCTCTGCATCGTCGCCGGCATCGCCCTCGGCCATGTCATGCCGGGCGTCTTCCAGGCCATCGGCGCGGCCGAAATCGCCAAGGTCAACCTGCCGGTCGCGGTGCTGATCTGGCTCATGATCATCCCCATGCTGCTGCGGATCGACTTCGCGGCGCTCGGACAGGTCGGACGATACTGGCGCGGCATTGGCGTCACGCTCTTCATCAACTGGGCCATCAAGCCCTTTTCCATGGCGCTGCTCGGCTGGCTGTTCATCGGCTGGCTGTTCCGCCCGCTCCTGCCGGCCGACCAGATCGACAGCTATATCGCCGGGCTGATCATCCTCGCCGCCGCGCCCTGCACCGCCATGGTGTTCGTCTGGTCGAACCTGACCAGGGGCGAACCGGTCTTCACGCTGTCGCAGGTGGCGCTCAACGACGCCATCATGGTCGTCGCCTTCGCGCCCATTGTCGGCCTGCTGCTCGGACTGTCGGCCATCACGGTGCCCTGGGGCACGCTGCTGCTGTCGGTGGCGCTCTACATCGTCGTGCCGGTGCTCATCGCCCAGATCGCCCGTCGCCGGCTGATCGCCAAGGGTGGGGAAGCGGCCCTGGCGCAGGCCCTGCGGCGCCTGGGTCCGGTCTCTCTGATGGCCCTGCTCGCGACGCTGGTGCTGCTGTTCGGTTTCCAGGGCGAACAGATCCTCGCACAACCGCTGATCATCGCCCTGCTCGCAGTCCCGATCCTGATCCAGGTCTATTTCAACGCCGGACTCGCCTACTGGCTCAACCGCGCCACGGGCGAGGCGCATTGCGTGGCCGGCCCCTCGGCGCTGATCGGCGCGTCCAACTTCTTCGAACTGGCGGTTGC
>Ga0182738_1002900_pt1 | contig 20031 bp, 10 predicted proteins | sample eDN5th30CBELigMG_FD_128876 | JGI IMG/M metagenome (GOLD analysis project Ga0182738, IMG submission 128876) | Enriched Miracle-Growth compost microbial communities from Emeryville, California, USA - eDNA 5th pass 30_C BE-Lig MG (version 2)... ... | reverse complement strand
TTCAGTTGGAGGACGTTTTGGTAGTGTACAGAAGGGTTTTCTTTCTTTGGTTTTGAGGTCAAGAGGATATGTGTAAAGAAGGTGTTTGATATAAGTGACAAAATATTTTTGGAATTTGATTCGAGCATATCGGATGCAGTCATCAAAAGTAGTTGGTTTCTTTTCGAGTAAGGTGATGGCTTCTCGAAGGTTTTTGACCTCTTGAGAACCAGTAATTTGGATATGAGGTTCTTCGAGGAGTTTGAGGAGGGCCTTTGGTCTTTGAGTAAATAGCTTTCCGAATTTATCTCTTGCCCATTCGACGCAGTGGAGAGTTTCTTCAGGGAACATTTTCAAAGTGCAGTGAGGAATTTCAGCTTCATCCTTAGGATCTTCTTGAGAGTTGTAGGACTCAGTTTTATATGGGATGATGACTTGGACATGACCCTTGGGTCCGAGAGTTCCAGACTCTAATAAAGGAGTTTTGGCATTAACACATCTCAAATCGATGTATCTTCTGGCTTGAACATTGTCAAGGGCATTGGTGACAACTGTTAATTCCTCAAAGAATTTGTCTGTGTAGATATTGGATGTTCCTTCATGGACTTTATCCAATCTGGCAAAGATGTGACCTTTGAGATCTTTGTTCATTTGCAAAGCAGCAGCTGCAGCAGTTTGAGACTTTGGTTTTCTGAGATGCTTTTCTCTAAAGAGGAATTGTCTGTTGAGGTTGGAGACTTCAATCACATCAGGGTCGGTGAGAACAATTTTTCCTGGTCGTTTTTGACCGGTTTCACCTGTACCAAGTCCAATCATGGCATAGTTTTTGAGTAGTTCACAGCCAATGGCTCCTGCACCGACCATGAAGAGATTGGCATGTTGAATTTCTTGTAATAAGGTTTGACCAATGCAAATTCTAAGGCCATCAGATCTATGACCTTTTTCAAGGACGCCTAGTTCATCTAAGTTTTGTGCGTATTGTGGAATGACTTCTGCGCAATCAGAATAGAAGAATTGTTTGGTTGGCATAAACTTTTGAGTGACAGCTTTGATAGCTTCTTGAGCTACATAACCTCCCATAAAAGCGGCAAGTGGAGAGAAGACTCCTTGACAAGTGAAGGAGAACTGTTGTATAAGGGTTTTGAATTTTTCATCTTCGAGCGGTTTATAATCAGGGAGAGTGCTACCGCTGATTTCAAGAGCAATTTGTGTGAATTGATCACTGTCTTGAATATCCCACGGTTTAGGAAGGCGTCCATTTCTTCTGAAGAATTCATCGAGAGCTTGGAAAGCAATGTGAAGGATTTGAGGGTGATTCAACTTGATAAAGTCATGGACCATCATGTTTGCATCAAAAGGCGGGTGGGTTAGGGAGTCCCGAAGAGATTTGAATGAGGTCGAGACTGGCACTCTCAAAGGTTTGACCAGTCCGTTTCTTGTGTACTCTGTGTAGCCACGAGTATCTCCAATTCTAAAGCTAGAGGCATTGACAATTTGGACAATATGTTCAGTCTGATTTATTCCTGTCATGCCTTCAACACCATACAAGATGACCCTATCTCCGTCTTCAAATTTGTGAGTGTGTCCAGGAAGTAAAGTGACAAGGCCTTTTTCTTCATTCGTGATAGAACTGATCATGACTTCTTGCAACTCTTCACCATTTTTATCAAGAACAATAAATTCATCTCCAAAATCATTAAACACTTTAGCAAAAGGTCCTTGCAAATCAGTGACAATAAAATGAATATTATTTTTTCTGCAGTACTGATTGATGGCAACCTGAGTTTGATAGTCAGTTTCGGTCAAGATAACAACAGTATATCCCTTTAATAATTTTTCCAAGTCTTGTTCTGCAGTTGGAAGGTCTTGGTTCAATAAAGTTGTGTCAACCTTGACATAGTAGTTTAATTGCTGGATTTTGTTCAAACTCGCTTCAGCTCTGTTTTTGCCAATGTCTTCTTCAGAGAGGAAGAACTGGCCAGAGAGGTCTCTATATGTTGCCTTTTTGTTGTCATGGATAGTAAATCTTTTAATCCCTGATAAGACGATATTTTTGGTGATTTCTAAACCGAGAGCTCCAATACCACTTAAGAAGATTGAGGCACCTGCTTGTTTGGTGACAGCATCAAGACCCATTGCACCGATATATCTGGACCATCTATCCTTGACGTTATCATCTTGGATGTTCATTTCTTTGTGGGTAACAGCTTGGTCGTCTTCGTAGCCGACATCAACATCGTCAATATTGGCAAGGCCAGTGTCGATGGTGTCGCCAGTTTTGGTTTTCTTTTCTTTTTTCTTGGCGACTTTTTGTGGGCTCGCCTTGAGAGTTGGGGGTTCAAGCTTATTTAATTCAGTTTCCAATTCTTGGATAGCTTCTTCAAGCATTTCTTGGTATCTGGTTGGAGAAGATTGGAACTGACTGCACCAATCTGGGTTGTGATCAGCAACAAGACAAGTATATGAGGCGGTTCTGTGTTGAGCATACTTGACCCATTTTCTGACTTCCTCAAGGATTTCATCCTTTTTGAGATAAAAGTGTCTCTTGATGATTGATTCAAAGCCTTTAGGAGGATGTCTGATTTGTTCAATCATGGCGAATTTGATATTGGCGTATCTAACGACATTCGAGTATGCTTCGTTTTTGCTTTCTCCAGCTTCGGTACCAGCTTCGTGCTCATAGCCTGGTTCATTGAAAAAGACTTCTTCAGACATGATGATAGCTTGAATTGAGACGAGGACTTGGAGAAGAGTGGATAATTTGGGATCCCAGTTTTCGGAAGCATTGCCTCTCCAGGTACCAAGAAGAGATAAGCAGACTTTACCGCACTCATAAAGATTGGGATTGAATCTGACGGTGCCTCCTCCAGTGGTTGTTAAATTCACCTTGGGAGGGTTGTTGGGGTAGGAATCATCAAAGTAGATGTCAAATTCGAAAGCTCCATGACCGTAAGGGGTACCCGCTGCTCCTGTAATAAGAGCCTTCATAACGTCTACTCTGGTTTCGTCAACTCTCACAAAAATAGAGTTTGTGTGTTCAATAGGCAAAGCAGTGGACATATCAGCAAGCTCTTGAGCGAGACGTACGAGCTTTTGTTGTGAAGGAGTTGTGTTGCTGATAGGATAGTGATGTTTAAATTCACCATCTTCACCTTTCATATTGACATAATCAAATCTGAGATTTTGGAGTAAAGTGCGATAAGCTACAGGAAGAGGTTGAGAAAGAATATCCTCCATTTCATCTTGGTTATTTGAATCTAATTTTTCTGCTTTAAGTGCTTCCCTTACAGACTCATAAGTATCCAAAATATCTTCAGCGAGCTTTTTATTTGAATCTTCATTCCTATGATGATAGAAGGTTAGTTTTTTGGGAAATGAAGAAAATAATTACTGTTGATTAGTGGATTGGAGACAGCTTAAAAAGATTTGCGCAAGACCTTTTAAATTAGTAAGGAGTTTCCAAACCGAATCTTTTTGTTGAGGAATATAATGCTTATCCAATTCAAGTAAACATGGGATCAAATTTTTATTTGATGCTAAGGCTCTTGTCAATTCTATTTTAAGAAGATTAGTTTTAAAAAAATCGATCAACCTTACTGAGGTAAGAGTGATGGAGGGAAGCTTCTTTAGTCATATCCAAGAGACTTGCAGATCTGAAGGCAGCTTCGAGTAAAGGTAAGAGAGCAGATTCACAGAGTTGATTGATGATATTTTTGGGAGGTTGCCAAGATTTAGAATGGATAAAGTTAGCAATGATTTCAACCATGGATTGCAAATGTTCATTTTGGGATTTTTTGTTTGCAAAGTAGTCACTGACATTCCAGTTTTTGTTATCACCAGTTGCGTCAGATCCATAGCCGACACCCTTTTTCTTGACAATTTTTTTGGTGTAGTCATCATCGCCAGCTGTTACGCTTTTGTTGGGGCTACTTTCAGTTTCAGAATTTTCTTTAGGCTCCAAGACATCGCACCATTTTCTCTTGACCTCTTTAGAGGCATGACCAAGACGGTCTAAAAGGATTGAGAAGAAATTTTTTTCGACAGCAAGTTCTCTGATTTTGGCACCATCATCAACACTAAACAACTCTGAGAGAATTTGATAAGTAAAGTGAACAGCTTGATGCTCTTCTTTAGTTCCAGAGCTTTTATCAAATTCACCAGTTAATATTTTGAAGAGGTAGTCAATACACTCGTGATTTTTCAGGAATAAAGCAAAGAAATGAGGAAGAGCTCCGAAACTAGTGACTTCTTCAAGCCAGGCTTTCCACCTTGCAGCGGCGGTCTGGTCTTTCCAGTTTTTGAGAGCTTGGAGACCAACTTGGATGATTTTTGTGACGCCACCTTGTTTCTCAAAGGTTTCAAAGAAAGATAAGACTGGCTTATACTTGAAGTTTTCAGGAGTGGCTAATTTTTTAGGGATTTGTTTTTCAATCAATTCATGAGCTTCAAATTGAAGATCCAAGATTCCATGGGATTGACTGCGAATGAACTCATAGACTTCAGAGAGAGAAGTATTGGCAGCCAGATTTTCTTTGGTAAGGCGCATTATGAATGAAATTCTGCTGTTGAGCCCAATGATTGCGAGTTGTTCAAAAGTGAAGGATGCAGGAAGACTGTAAATAGAGTTGGCTCTATGATAATTGATTGCCTTTTGAGGATGATACTTTTCGGAGAGGAAAGGAGTATTGAGAAGGCTGGAAGGATTCTTCAAGAGATTTACGGATGGGAGGGCGTCTTCTTCAGATTGAAGGACCCAGTACTCGATAGAATTGAAATCCAATAAATCAACAGGGAAGTTTTTGGATTTTTCATTTTCAAGAGATTTCATTTGATTAGTGAGAGGTTCTACATATGAAGATAGATCTTCGTCTGAAGAGAAGTAGATGCAAATTTGTGGGTTGGGCCCATGGAAGAATGACAAGTTATCTTCTCCTTCATATTGTATGTTGAGTTCAGCAAATTTGTTTTCAGAGCTATTTCCACTAGGTGGAGGATAATGCAAAGTTTTTTCACCATTGTAGTAAAAGAGAAAGCTATCCTTGGCTGAAGGAACTGAGTAAAGGCGTTCATACTCTTCTTCAGTGGGCTGATAGTTGTCATTCATTTCTGGGAAGCTTTGAGAGGAGAAGGCACCAACAAAATATTGCTTGTCGGGATTTACAGAGTCAGTACCCTTTAAGATAATGAGGAAGGATCCTTTATTTGCCATTTTCTCTTTAATGAGAGGAACAACATTTTCCCCTGAGAAAGTTGTTTGAGCAACAAGTGTCCAGGAAGAGTTTTGGAACTTTTCTGAAGAGCCGTGGAGTTTTGTTTGACGATAGATTGTGTTCATTAGGATATCAGACTGAGCCTCATTTAACAAAGAGGACTTGAAAGCATTGTGAGTATTTGCTTTTTGGGCTTTTCTTGATGGTCGTGAGAGTCTTCTCAAATCGAGAACGGGTTTGTTGGTGGCAGTATCGAAAGGATAGAAGCAAACAGGGATTTCAGTTTCTGCATTCAAGAGAGGGACAAGGAGATTGTTGATGAAATTGGGGTCTCGTTTAGACTCGAGAGAGCCGATGTCTTGGATGAATTCTTGAGCCAAATCTTGTTCAGCATTTGGATAGCCCAAGACAATATTTTTGATGAGCTCGACTGTGAGTTGGAGAAGTTCTGAATCAAGTTCTCTGAGTATGGTTTTCATTTGAGGATGATCATTTTTGAGACTTTTGTAGATTTTAAAATGCCATTGTTCTGAGAATAATTTCTTTTTGATCACATCATTAAAAGCAATATCGTTCAAGAAAGTCAAGGAATGTCTTAGGAGTCTGATGTTTACAGCGTTAAGATCTTGTAATCTGGTGATTATATCTTCACACAGAGGATTAACAAAGTCAGAGAACCACTTGGCAGCATAATTAGATCCGATGACGATCGGGCCAAGCATCTCCAAATAAGCGAGTTTTTTGTTTGAGTAAATGAGCCCCCACAATTTTTCCAAGCAAGGTTTGAAAGCACCTTTATCTTTGAGGTCTGAGAACGCAGACATGTTTAAGTACACTATGATTAATTTGATGAGGGTCTTGTTATAGGTTGAAGCAATGTAGTGATTGAATGAAGATATAACCATTTCAAGGTCTTGCTGTGTGATAGTGAATTGCGCAAGGTTGGCAGTTTCAGGTGATAAGGAGTGGACAACGACGCAGAAGGAATCAATAAAAGGGACCAGTCGAATGAACTTGCTTAGTGCGTCAGATTTTGATGAGAGAGATTGCAATTTGGTGAGTTGGGTGATGATAAAAGCGTGGAGTTGGGAGAGCCTTGAGCCAGTGAATTTGGAGTTTGCAAGGATAATTTCAGCAGCAACTTTTGCATGTTCTTTGGACATGTTGAGATCAAGGAGCTTACCCATGACCCAGTCTCCTAGATCTGAGTTATGGGCACTTAATCCAATCAAGAATGGTGCAAGCCAGAGTTCGTGGGGGATCAGAAGGGCAGCAAGAGAATCAAAAGAGTTTTGAAGCTTGGAAAAGACTGTTTTGTCTTGAGTGATGTATTCAAGTGTTTGAATGTAGGAGAGATTACAAAACATGCTGATAAACTTCAAAGTTGATTGGTCTTGAATATCTTGAATTTTTTTCTTGAATTCCTCGAGGTCTGAATTTAAAATACCCAAGATAGAAATAAATGAGATCGAGGTTGTGACGGTGGGAGTTGTCTTATCAGTAAGAGCAAATCTGAATTTCAAGAAGCGAATTTTTTTGGAGCTGTTTGTGAGACTTTCAAGCGACTCTTTCATGGAGTGAGAATTTGGTTGAATCATTTTGAAATTTTTTTCAAAAATTTGAACAGAGAAGTCTTGGTTCAATTTTTTGTCTTGAGTGAGGTTGAGGATCCCAAGATAAGTTAAATCTGATTCAGAGCTGCCTCCGTCAATAGCAATATTTTTTGGAATGAAGAGGGGAGTGGAATTTGATGGGAGGGCTGTATTGAAGCCAATTTTGATGTGATTAATCTCATATTCGCAATCAAATTTAAAGAGCAAGGAGCATTCTGATTCACTAAAGGTAAAGGAATAAGTGCTGGATTTGCTTCCATTTTTATGTGCAGCCCAGTCTGTCAATAATGTTTCTGGAGTCTTTTGGCTAATGAGAGATACTTTGTTTGCAACTTCATGAGTTTTGACTCCAGCGTCGCTTGGTTTTCCAGCTTTCTCTTCTGATGTGAGAGACTTTTGGACTCGCGCGATTTCTTTCAAGAGGCTATTTCCTTTGAGTTTGTGAGATTTTGACTGATCATCTTGACCGATTTTTTCAAGGAAATATTCAAATGTTTGAAGTTCCTTTGCAACATAGAAAGCACTTGTATCATTTTGCATCCAAATTTCGAGGAGCTCTTCGAGGACTTGGGTGGACCTTTGTACACAATTAAACATTACGTAGTGAGAGAGATTGGAGTTTCTGAGATTTGCGTCAAGCTCCTTGTATTCACGGATTAAAATACGAAGAGATAATTTTGAGATTTCTTCATGTTTTGCAATTTTGTCAAAAAGATTTGAGAGTACAGCTGAAACCTCTTTTTCAAGGAAAGCTGGATAGTCTTCGAAGGAGTTGCCTGCTGTGTTGAGTAAATACCATCGAATAAGCTGAGTCAAAATTTGCTCAGTTTCCTTTTGGTGATTTTTCATGTTCAAAATGATATTTTCCCCTTGAGAGTCTGCTTTAAAAATGAGTTGGAGCAGCAAATTTCCGATTTCCAAGAGTATGAGATGGTTTTGAGGCATATTTTGATACCCTTCCTTGATACCAAAGTTGATGTCTGTGATCAGATATTGGGAAACTTTGGTAAAGAGGTCCAAGGCTTGGTGATCTTCGAGCTGATGAGAGGACTTTGTAATTAATTGGAGATGATATTTTGTTGAGTTCGTAACCTTGTCAAAGATGAGGATTTCAAGCCAATTCTTGATGAGTTGAAGTTGTTCAAAAGTTTTCTTTTGTGCCCCTTGGAGAAAATCTAGTGAAATTGATAAAAAGCGTTTGGAGGCTTCTTTTTGGAAATCCGCAGATTTTGTGAGCTTTTGGCTGAGTTGTAAAATCTGGGAGAGGCTGGCTTTTTGAATCTCAGCGTTTGCTTCAATAAAAGAAAGCATTAAAGTGTTTAAAGCTCCTGTTTGGACAACAGCGAGAAGATCAATTGACAAGAGAGCTTTCAGGATAGATTTCCAAGCTTTGCTCGATTCGTTTAATAAAAAGCCTTCTCGCACTTTTGTATTTGGAGAAAGAAGGAGGACTAGATTCTTTAGAATATTTTCAGAAAATGTATTCTGTTGAAATGGAGTTGTATTCTCAATATCTTCTTTTGGGGGTTTATTCTGGAGGTGTTTAGGTTTATGAATTTCTTCATCCTGTGAGCCATAATCATATTCCGTAATGGAATCATCAAAGTCATAATCTTTCTTGGGGATTTTCTTCATCTTCGACTTCTTTTTTGGAAGTTCCTCTTCTTCTTCATCATAATCAGAATCAAAGTCACCTTCTTCATCATCTAGGTTTTCTTTCATTTTCTTAATTTTTAGTTTTTTGGGGACTTCTGAAATCAGTTCTTCAGATTCGTCAGAAAAGTCCTCATCATCATCATCGAGAGGGATCTTTTTTTTCTTTGCAGGTTGAGATTTCTTTTTAGGGAGAGGTTTTTTGGCATTAGCTTGATTTTTGTTAATCTGTTGACCAAGAGAGATCAACATGTCGATGAGAGACTGGACACACTCACCCCAAGATTCACGAGAGATGCTTTCTTTGTTGATTCCAGTTGACTCCAAAAAGAACTGATCCGGATTCAAAGCATAGCTTATAAGCTCTTCAAGATTTTCTTGAAGTTGGCGGATAAGTTCTTCTTGAGAAATTGTTTCAACATCTAGGGAGCTCTCTTGGTGAGGATTCTAGGCAGTTTTAGATTTTCAAAGAGAAAGGTCAGAAAAACCTGAGAGTTATTGAAGGATGTATTTGTATTATGTTGAGCTTGGCTCGTGGAGGCGTTAAACTTGTCCTTCTTGACTCCCTTATTTTGTTGAAGTTCAAGGTAAGCAGTAGCTTTAGATAGTAGGAGATGAGTTTTTTGTAAGTCCGATGATTTATGGTCCATCTTGACAATATTAAAAAAAAGAATAATTTATAATAAATGCTGAGTTGAAAAACCTATTAATTTATTTTATAAACCCCAAGATCAGAATCAATCTTAATTGAAGAGATTTAGAGTTAACATTGGGGAATTTCTTTGAAAGCCAGCGAAACTGACTTTTTTGAATAGCCTTGAATGCCACTTTTTGTCAAACGAAGGCAAGTGAAGAAAAATACCGTAGATATTAAACTTCCCTTCCTCGATATTAAACCGAGTTGATTAATCGATTAAATTGAGGGACATCTGTTGAATAAAATCTGATAAAGAATTAGTAAATTTTCTGGGATTTTTTATTTAGATCAATGTGTGATTAATTTTTATTCAAAAAAAGTTGTATTCAAAAAAATATTTGTGATGAAAATGCAAAGAAGGACTCAAATTGAAATATTATTGATTTTTAGAGGCTTTTGAGAGTTCTTTAATTTTTTGTGATAGGTCTTTATGATTTTGGAGTTTTTCTTTGAATTTGTATTTTTCTGTAATTGTGGCTCGAAGAGGAAATTTATTTTTAGCTCTGACTGTGAAATTGAAAGGTAGAGATGATTTGTGCGGGGAGAGCGCTTTTTGTTGTGGAGAACAAGACCGTAGAGCCTTCTTGATGCTTAAAAGACTTTTTTCGATTTTTTGAGCTGTCCTAAAAGTGCCCTTTAAATCATCATCGTCATCTTCAAGTTCAAGATTTTTAGGGGAAGCTAATTGATTTTGAGGCAAAGAAGATCGTGAATATAAGCGGTCTTCAGAGGTTAGAAGGGGGCCTTCTGTTTTGATAATATTTCTAGCTTTTTTTATTGAATTTTCGACAGTGCTATCCATAGTTTTCGGCCCTTTATACATGGAGCGGTAAGATTTTTCTTTTTTGGCATCATTGAAATTAGGTTTCATGGGTCTTGGGGAAACTGTGAGCTGGCTAAGTTGCCTGATGATTTCTCTTTGTGTGAATTTTTGTTCGGTGACACTCTGAAAAGGGATTGTTGGGACAGGAGTTGCACTTTTCCCAGAGTTCAAAGTTTCAAGGGCTCCAGAAGAAGCAGAGATGATATTCTCTTGATTTATTACACGAGCTGTTGCAGGGCGCTGAGTTGTCGGTTTAGTTCGTAACTGGTGGTTCATATCCATTTCAAATGTGTTTGTACGTTTTGAGAGACGTGATGTCCGACAGGTGTTCAATCTGGGACTTTGCAAATTTTTCTGAGAAAATGAGGCGGTTGATATTGATCGAGTTAGATTTGCAGAAGTTGACAAACGGATAGTGTCAATTTTTTTTCTTTTCTCCTCGATATCCTTTTGGAGGTCGAGTTTCAGCTCTTTCTTTTTAATAGCTTGTACGTCCTTGAAAATGTTGAAAAATTGATCAACACTGATGATCTCATTATTTTCTGTGTAATAAAAAGGCCTTGAGAGAGACTGTTTACGAATGATTCCAGGTGTGCTGAACTTTCTGCTCTCAAAGGGTCCTGTTGATTCTGGAGTCTGAATCCTTCTTAGACCGCATACAGCTTCAATTTCAACTTTGGCAACTTCAGGCTTATGATATTTATTGGGCATTTCAGTTCGTGTTGTTGATCGATCATATTCAACAAAATTCAGTGGCTTGACGCCATGTCTTCCATGGTTCATATAAGGCGATTTTCGAAGACTTCTCTCCTTCCATTGTTGTCGTAGGTCCTGAAGAAATTTCGGGTCTAATTGCATTTTCAATAAAAAATCTTTTTAGTTAATTTTATCTTGAGTTTTGGTTTCAAATCTTGAATTGTTGAAGAAAATGATTCCTTTTTGTGAGAATTCGGTTTTTTCTTTGGAAGATGAGGATTGGCTTTGAGGAAAAATGGGTTTTCCAAAAATGCAACTTGATTCAAAACCAAGAATCTACCAACAGAAAAAGTTTTACCAAACAGCATTGAAAGGATGAAAAATTTATTAATTAAATCTTGAAAAGTTGAGATAATTCTCGAATTATTGAAATTTTAAACCTCAACTAATGATCTGATAAAGAGTAAGAGGATTATCCCCTCATTTTCTTGGAGAGATCTCCTCCAAAAAATATTGTTTAATTTTTGAAAATTTCACAAAGAATAATTTTTACAATATGAATATCTAATTTGGGGCGATTTTCTTGTAGCAATGAAGATGTGCGGACTTTGACTTGCTATTCATAGTAATTTCTTGTTCAGAAGGTGGAAGATTCAACTCCAAGATTTTTATTTTTTGTTTCTTTTTCTATGACACAAGGTGGATAAGAGTTTTCTCACAAAATTAGTTACCAATTCTTTCAAGTGTTGAACAACAACTTGTCTTTCAAGAGAATGGAAAGTAATAATCATTCCGATTCCATTTTCTTTTAAGGGGTCGAAGCTGTTTTCCATAAAGCTTTCAAGGTTTTGGAGCTCATTATTGATAGTGATTCTCAAAGCTTGGAAAACTCTCATAAGAACTTTGTACTTATCAGTTCTGGGATTCATATTATTGAAGAGGATATCTTTGAGTTCTTGAGCAGTTTCGATCTTTTTCTTCTTTCTTTCCTTGACAATCAGCTTTGCAATAAAGTTGGCTGCTGGCTCTTCTCCAAACTTACTCAAAATTTCTTCCAAGTCATAGATTGGAGAAGTATTAAGCTAAGCCAATTAGATGGATGATAATTTAGGACATTACTAAATCAGCTGCACTTATTTTCATGGTCTCTTTATTATATCTCATATCAAGCTGCTGTTTGGAATTATAAGCCAAACCCCAATCATCTCCTTCGAGTTGTACTCTATCTAATAAGAATGTGTGATTTTGGTCAGTTTTACGAGTTATATCCAAGATCTGCCAAAAAGCAATCAAATTTTTCTCTTCTATGGAATTCTTCTGGAAAAGCATTGAAAGGTGATAATTTATTGATGTGAGTGAAGTTATGATTTTGTGCAGCAAACCTCTTGATTTCTTCTTCTTTGAATGTTTCCTTAGCGTTTTGGCTTACATAATCAATCATTCTTTTATCGAGATCAATTCCTAATCTGCAAAGTAAATAATATAACTCATTGCTTTTCGTACACATAAAGGTTTGGGAAAGTCTGCAGGAAGGTTTTGGAGTGCCCTGCTGTCCCCAGGGTACAATCAAGTAATGTTTTGAAGTTATCAGATTTTTTTGACTCACCCTCTGGGAACAAATTCTCTCTTATGAGTTTTATGGTGGTTTCAAGGTGCACAGGAAAATGGATTTCATGACCCTCCTTTGGCTTGGTTTCTACTGGCTCTGCAAGAATGTGTTCCACGTTATGAGCCTTGAGAAAATTGAAAACTCCTCGTTTAATGATATTTGGTCTCATCAATAAAATTTGTGTGAATGGGTAAAACGTTCTGTTAATCTTACAGATTTCTACTAGTCATCTTAATTTTTCTTTTTGAATAATTGAAAGATTTTTTTTTTCAACTGATGGAATTGTTGAATAAAGGACCATAGTTTTTTTTTGACTTTTTAAGAGGAACCTTTTTGTGTTGTTTTTGAAAAGCCTTTTCAGTTCAAAATTTTTTTATAAGAAATTTGTATTCGAAGCAAATAATCGACGATGAAATCCCATAAAAATGAAAAAATCTTCTTCAGTTCATCCTATTTCAAATAAAAATATAATATTTTTATCATGAAAAAATTCAAAAAGTTTTATTTTGTGGAATGAATAAATTTGAACTATGCTCAAGGGACTATCCACTTTTGAAGTATTGAATCAGACCAAAAAAAAATTCTTCGTAAAAATAATTTATCGTCCAAAAGCAAATAATTTCATTGAAAGTAAAATGGCTTTACAAAGTTAATTTTTGCCAAATTTAAAAGATTCATTGTTGAAGGAGAAGAAATTTTTTTGCTGCAAAAATTAAATATAAACTTGAAGTTGCACGAGACGATAGTATCATGAGAAATAAGCATTTGGAAACATTTTGTAAATGATTATTTGACTCAAAGTTGTAATGTTTTCTCTCTTTGGACACCTTCGAAAAAATAAAGAGCTTTCAAGTCAGTCTCTCTCTTGGAAAAAAGATTCACCTCGTGTCTATTTTTGAAAGATTTCACTGATCAGCATGTCTACCCAGTGTTTTTGAGATATCTATCGAGTTTCGCATTTTGGCCGATGAGGGGTCTCCAAAAATGAGAATTTTCGGCAAGATTTTTTTGTCTCAAGATCATAATCAAATATGTTTTTGCAAGATTGACTCTTCACAAAAAAATTTCCTTCCAAAAGTTTTCAATCGGAGATTTCTGGAAACAAAATTTGTAGTTTTTTTTTTCTGGCTCATGACGGTTCATAAAAACAGCCATCTTTCAAGGCTCAAAAATACTGATCAAGAGACAAAAAATCAAACAAATAAGAAGTAAGTATTACTGTGGGGTCTTTTGATTTTCATGCCTCCTACTTGAGAAATTTTTGTCAACAAGTATGAACTTTCAAAGATAAACTTGGAAAATTTGAAAACCTCAAAAAACATGAAATTCAAAAGGCAAAAAGGGTGTGAAAATTAAAGATTCCAAAAGCTTTAGTTGTGGATAAAGCTCAGATTTTCACGAATCAAGATGAACTTCTCAGTGACTTCCGTCTGTAAACAATCAATGTTTTCAGAAAAATCTTTTTGGAAAAAAAAAGGAGAAAAAAATTTTAAGAAAGCGTTCTCAGAGACTTCTCTATGGGAAAATTATGATTTTCATTCTGAAAAAAAAATTCTCAAAAAAGTATAGAACTTACAAAAAAACTTTTTTTAATTTCAGAATTGCCAATAAATATGAAAACCCAACAGTAAAATCAATTTCTTTCAAAAGTTAAAACTTGAAAAAAATTTTCGAAAAATTTTGGCAATTTTTTTCTCAGTCAGTCGACCCTCAAATCAGTCCTCAATATTTTTCCATTTCAAGAAAATGAATTTTTGAGACTTTTTGAATAAAACTTTCGGCAAATATTGAATTTTCCGAGAGTTTTAAAGTTTTTTAAAAAATAAAGACTTGAACAATTTGGTGGTAAAAAGGTGAACATTCTCAATTTTACTCCCACATAAAGACAAAGGAAAGAGAAGAAGAATGAGTGTGAAAAGGTGGCCATAGGAGATTAAATTTTTGCAGGTTTGAGTTTCTTGCCCAAAAATAATTGACTATTGTTGCCTTGTCTCGTACGAAAATTCACTCTCAAAAATAAATTTAAGAGGTATCAACCAACCTCTTTAGAGATTTTGAGAAATTGTTTAGATTGAAAAGATCTTCTTGTCTGAAAGATAAACCTTTTTCCTAACTTGAAATTTTTGTTTTGAAAGAAAACTCAACAAAAAAATTTTCGAGAAATAATTCTCTCGAATCTCGGAGAATTTCAAACATTTTATTCTAAAAGAAAAATTCTTAGGACAAAAATAAAATTTTGAAATGTCTGAAGGTTTAGAAGTTTATTATAAAGGACCGATCCGAGTGGATAGTTGTTTCCTACTGTCATTCAAACAGGAAGAATATCTTTTAATAACATCAGCAGCAAATCAGTCTCTCGATTTCTCAATTTTTCACTGTAAAAGAAAGGAGAAGCTTGCTACAAAGACGAAATCATATCCAAAATTTGTCAGGACCATTGTGCGTCCAGTATTTGGGCATTGGTTTCTCTCAATTGAGAATAGTTACAATGACTTTCATTTGTGTTGTCTTTACAAATTAACCTCGAAAGGGATCCAAAAATACCTGAAAATAATTGTGAAAATATCTGTCCCGTATTCAATCTTTTCTCTTGATAAGCACAAGAATATCGTGTTTTCTGATGGATATCAGGTTTGCCTCTATAATATTAAACAAAGAGATACAATCCAAACTTTATCTTTACCTGGGAGTATTGATCTCCAAGGGATGAGATATTCAGAGAAATTGGATGCTTTATTTGTGATTGGAAGAGAGATGATATTTATCCGCGAAATCAAGCCTGATGGAACAATCGGAGATATTAAACATAGAATTGAGCCGTTTGCTAACAATTCATGTTTCAGTTGTTTTGTTTTTTACAAGGAACAGTATTTGTTTACAATATTAGAGCCACAACACAGTTCTTATCAAGATGAAAATCTCTGCATGGGCACTCTATTTGTATCAGATATAAATTCAGCTAAATGGGTTGAAAAACAAAATGAGCCATGGGTGATATTGGGTGAGCCTTATTTGAGTGCCTTTCCAGAAGCAGATAGAATTTGCGTCAAGACGATGAACTCTGTCGCAATCTATAAATTATCAGACAAAAGTCTTGTTTCTGAAATACAAAGTCCTGGCTATTTTCTCACAAGCAGTAAAAAACGCCCAACAATGTTTTTCAATAAAGGAGACTGCATACTTTCTTTAACAATCTCAGTGTAGACATTTTGATATTGTAAATCTACTTATTGTTTCGAGAAAATACAGTTGATATGATACTAAAATTATGTTGGAAAAGTTTTGGATTTAATTTTGTCTTTTAATTTGCTGCAAAGAGTAAAAAAACTAATGCTTCATAAAATTCAAAATATTATTGGATAATTTGTTTCTTTGATTAAACTAACGCTTTTCTAAGGAAGCCTTTTGACGTAGGAGATAAATGAAAATAGCACAAGTTTTTTCTCATCTTGTTGAAAGAAAAAGGAGATCTTTCCTCATTTGAAGGCTTTTATTTATTTTCTAAAATTGAAGAGGAATAACAAGATCCTACATACATCCATGACTTTTTTTGACATTGGCTTAAAATAATTTGGAACGAATGAGCCTGTAATTTTTTAGTTGATAAAATTTTAATTTAGTAAGTTTTTGTATGTTTTTACACCTTCAGGATTAAATAATATTTGGATTTGATTCGAAGAGAAATGACTTTGAAGTCAAATGGATTTTCGCGCGGACCGAATTGCTACCAGCTGGCCACAGTTATCTTTATTGCTCTGAAGGTTTTGAGCCTCCAGTATATTTTATCTTTTTTGAAGCTGGGAATTCAGGTCTACTTCTTGGCTTTGACTTGTTTTTGAAAAAAATTTAGATTTTCTTTGCAATTTCTTACCCAATAGCCACAGCATGCCTTGTTTTTTCAGCTTTTATGATGACGTATATTGACCCCACAGATGACATTTTAAAGATTCAGAGAAAAGCTAAATTGAACAAGTATGTGAACTGATAATTTCTCAAATGAACCATAGTTAGCCAACCAATTGATGATTTGAAATATGACATGTACTGCGAGGTGTGTCAGGCAAGTGTATCAGATAATGCAAAGCATTGCTGTGCTTGTCAGAGGTAGCTGACTAAATGATTCAATCGCCTGATTATCTAGATGCGTAAATGATTTTGATCATCATTGTGCTTGGGTCAATAATTGCATATCCAAGAAGAACTACAAGTACCTCTTTGACGTGTGAAAAAATAAAAAATAATTTCAAGGTACTTTGTCAGCTCAATTTTGAGCCTGTTCTTTTCAGTCCTGTTGTTTGGACTGGCCAGCGTCGTATTTTTAGCAGGATACTATCAAGAAAAAGCAGAGATAATCAATGACTTGAAATCTCTGAAGGATAATCACTCAGCACATGTTTTGATCATTCTCATTCTAATATTTACAATTCTCGCTGGTTTTGTTTGGATATTGAATGCTCGACTAATTCTCTTCCATTATTATCTTTATAAAAATAAAATGACTACATATGGCTTTATCACCAAGTTTCCAGAAAGAAGAAAAGCAAAAAGTAATTCAATTACGCCAGACCCACTCACAACTAAAACAGATGCATCATTAACTGTCATACCAGGTAGAAAGATCTCTTGAAGTTTTTCTCATGTTTGAAATAGATCATCATCTTCTAACAAAATCACAAAAATTCGCTTCAAACCAGCAACAAGTACTTTAGAGTTTATTTCGTCATTAAACAAAATTCTTTAGGTCGTTGCAAGTCCAAAAATTAAGAAAGAAGTGCTTGAAACAAATAGATCAAGTTCAACTGCCGAAGACAATACACCAAAAAAATCCAATGAGAAACCTTCATTTAGCTTATTTTATGAGCATGCAAAAAGATCTGAGAAGGTAGAAAAAAAGCGTGCAGAGAAGAAAAGCTTTTTCAAAAGAGTAAAACAAGAAAAGAAAGATGAGGGTGCTGTTGATTCTTCAAACATCGGGAGCGAGTTTATGTCTGGGTCCATCTTCCGAGTTTCTCCAATATCGAGCCACAACATTTATTGTGAGAAGTTTGAATCCGATATAACCCTTCATAATTTAAAGTAAACAATAAAACCTTTTTCAGTAAAATAAAATTCTTGAACATAGGCTTCAGCAAATTCAAAAGCCAGATTTGTCCAATACGCTCTTTAAAAAGGTATTTTCAAAAGGTGAAAGTCAGGAATTGCGTCTTGCTCAGATTTTACATAATTATGGCCCGAAGGTTGGAGAAATTACTGAAGAAGACAATGAAAATGAGAGTGTAAGAGGCTGAACTTTGGTTTCAGTTGATCTCTGAATTTTTTTTCAAGACTCTTTCTACTGACTACTTTTAATTTAAAAAGCATCTTTTTTGACATGGGAGAGTTTCAATATAATTCTCTGTATTATGTATCTTGTGTTTGTATTTACAAGGTAAGAAAGTTTATCTATCTATGAAATTCTTAAGTTGTAATTGTTTTAACGTGAATTACCGGTGTGACGTGATGAAAAACGTAACAGATAAATCTGGGGTATTTTATGAAAGAAAAGCTATGTTATATTGACAGAATTATAACTGCTTTTTTAATAAAGTTTTCCGTCAAGGGAGTTTACTAATAAAAAAATTATTAAAGTTTTCCTCGAGAAAAGATGCACAGTTTGAACGTTAAAGGTAGAGACTCTGTAAAGAGCAAGGCTTTTGAGAAGACGATGACAATAAGTCATAAAGAAGAAGATGAAGAAGAGGAAGAGCTTGAGATGCAGAGTTTACCAAAGGGTTTAGCCAATTTTGACTATGGAGAAGAGTTGGACTTTAAGATACAGTCAATGAGATCTCCAAACGGTCAGGATGGCAACCAATCTGAACAAGCAAACCAATCAAATAGTGGAAGGAATCTCTTGGAAAGTCATAGACAACAAGTTCAAGCAATAATGGAGAGACTCAAAGACTCGAAAGCATTGATTGATGTTTTTGAGCAATATCAGACAAGAAATAAAGACTTGAGTATTGCGGACATTAAAGCTTCTCCTAAAACCAAGATCAAAAGATATAAGGACTGCGTGTATTTTGGTGAGATTATCAACTCTAAAAGACACGGAAAAGGTAATTCGCTTCGAAAGTTCGTTTTGAAGTAAAAATTCATTAGGCATCATGGTTTATGCTGACACCAGAGTTTATGAAGGAGAGTGGGAGAATGATTTGAAGCACGGAACTGGCTTGGAAGTCTTGTCAAATGGGAACAGATATGAAGGCCACTTTCTGAATGGAAAGCCCGAAGGCGTTGGAACATTCACCTGGACAAATGGTGAAGTGTACGAAGGAGAGTGGAAAAACGGTTTAAAGCATGGCTCTGGTATGTGGAGAGGAGTCAAGGGAGAGTCATATATTGGTGAATGGAAAAATGGCAAAGCTGACGGTTATGGAGTTCATACTTGGAGAAATGGTAACGAAAAACTTATTCCCAATTTTGTAAACTAACAATTTGTAGGCGATCGATATGAAGGTGAGCTTAAAGGATTTTTGAAGCATGGTCAAGGAACTGAGAAATTCTTCAATGGAGACTTTTATGTGGGAAGTTACGTCAATGGTAAACCTGATGGCTATGGAGAATACAATTGGGCAAATGGATGCCAATATAAAGGTCAGTTCAAGAATGGTTTGAGACATGGAAAAGGTCTGTGGAAAAAAGCTGGTGATGTTCCCGATGTTTATGAGGGCGAGTGGATAAACGACAAAAAGTGCGGCCAGGGCTCGTATGTCTGGTCATCAGGAAATCGCTACCAAGGGGAGTACTTTGATGACATGAGACATGGGTATGGTGAAATGTATTGGAATGACGGAAGTTACTACAAGGGTTCTTGGGAGAGAGGAATTCAGCATGGTGAGGGTGAGCTCATGATCCCTGATAAAGCGTTACAAAAGGGGCTCTTTTCAAATAACGAGTTTATTGGAGAGATTGATGGAGATGCTAAGTTTGAGAGTTTGCCAAAACCAAAGGCCAATAAAGCAAAGTACGAGAGTGTACCACAACTTCCTGGCTCAGAAACTGACGTGAATAACAACAATTATGTTTATTCCGTGAAAAACAATCAAGAAAGGGTCTCCCAGAGAAGCCACACTCAAATTGGTGTGAGAAAAGCATCGCCTGGTCAAATGCGTAGTGTTGAAAGAAACAACCAAAGTCGAGACTCATCTCTCAATGGAAGAGTGGTTTACAAAAATGGAAACTTAAAGGTGCCCGTTGACTCGAAGCCAAAGAAAGTGGATCAAGACTTTTCTAACCCTGAAATGCAAAATCAAGCAAAGAAAATAATGCATCCCCCAATTTGGAAGCCCTCTGGAAAATACAAAAACTAAATTATCTATCATTTATAAGGTGTTTGAGAACATGGAAATATTTTTCATCAGTTTGAAGACTCCCCCTTTGTCCATTCAAAGTTTCGGAAGCTACATATTCATATTAGTTTTTTTGTTTTCTTTATTTGGGTGGTAATTGTTGCTGTATGCCTAACTAAACTTTTTATTTTTTAAATTTCTTTCTGAAAAGATGATACTCTTTCACTAAAAATAATTCCCTCTAAAATGATTGATAAGAGTTTTCAAAATCTCCAATCGATGAAGAAAAAAATTGTTAACCCATGTTAGTGGCGACAGCTCATGAGGAGTTTGTCGCAGTGGAGTAGGTTTTTCCTCTCAGTTGCGGAAGTATTGGTGAAGTTCAGGAGATCCCACACCAAGGCATAAATGCAACTATAA
>Ga0182738_1002899_pt1 | contig 20036 bp, 18 predicted proteins | sample eDN5th30CBELigMG_FD_128876 | JGI IMG/M metagenome (GOLD analysis project Ga0182738, IMG submission 128876) | Enriched Miracle-Growth compost microbial communities from Emeryville, California, USA - eDNA 5th pass 30_C BE-Lig MG (version 2)... ... | reverse complement strand
TAAGATGAATATTAACCATATTGTCCAAAATTTATTTCAAGAAAATCTTTTAAGTAGTAAACCCCTCGAATTAAGAGATGGGCAACTAGTATATGGAAAATTGTCTAAATTATTTCCTCAACAAATGGCAGAGGTACAAATAGGATCGCAAAAAATGCTTGCCAACCTAACCATTCCATTGACGGTTGATCAGAGTTATTGGTTTCAAGTTTCCATAACGAATGATAAGCCAGTTTTAAAAGTATTAACCCAAGCAAATGAAGCACCAGCAGAAAAAGGAAATATGACTGGATTGCTTCATCAGCTAAATCTTCCTAATTCAAAGGAAAATCGAATGTTACTTCAGTATATACTTTCTAATAATCTACCAATTACGAAAGAAGCGATTGGAAACGTAAGAGAATGGCTACCGAGTTCTTTTGGGAAACAAGAGCTTTTGATTATTGGTCAAATGCTTGAAAGAGAGCTGCCTCTAACTAAAGAAGTATTTTCTAGTCTTACATCCTTACAATCAGATAAAAGATTTAGTGTCATGATAGAGGAGTTGCAACACCAACTTTCTGCACATAAAGTGAAGGAACCAATCTTAACCAATTTGCTTTCCAGTTTAACAGAGGGAGAAAATTTTTCCAAAGATAGTATGGTAGATACGATAAAAACTATAATTCATAAAATGGGCTATTCGTATGAAGCTGGATTATTAAAACGAACTGCGATGGGAGACGAACAAGCCTTTCATCAGGAATTGCTAAAGCCCATGCTACTAGAGTTAATGGGAAAAGACGTTCCAATAGCTGTGAAAGAGACAGCAGGACAACTGATCGATAAAATGACAGGCTATCAGCTTATGAGTCAGCAAACTGGTCCTATTATGCAGCTAGTTACAGAAATTCCCCTTCGTTTTTTCAACCAGCAGGTGGATGTAACGATGCAGTATAATGGCAGAAAAACGGAAGATGGCAAAGTGGATAGCAATTATTGTCGCATCCTTTTTTACTTAGAGCTTGCTCATATGAAGGATACGGTTATTGATTTAAATATCCAAAACCGAATCATGAATATGAGTATCCTTAATGATCAAGCAACTGAAATAATGCCAATAATAAAACAAACGGAAGAGTCTTTAAAAGAAAGGCTTAGGGAGCTTGATTATAAACTGATGGCAATTCATGTGAGACCTTTGACAAAAGAAGACAGGCCAATGTGGAGTCCTCAGCAAGTAATACGAGTAAATGGTTACAAAGGAGTGGATCTTAAAATATGAACAAGCCTAGGCCTTTAAAACGAAAAGAAGCGATAGCGTTAACCTATGAGAAGCATAAACATTCAGCTCCTGCAGTTATTGCAAAAGGGAAAGGCTTAGTGGCTGAGCAAATACTTGAACGGGCGAAAAAAGAGAATATCCCGATTCAGGAAGATGCTTCGCTTGTAGAACTTCTAAGTAAATTAAATATAAATGAACAAATTCCAGAAGATTTATATATGGCAGTTGCTGAAGTGTTTGCATATATTTATTCATTAGAGAAGGAAGCGACGAAAAAAGACGCTCCAAAAGGCAAAAAATGAAGAAAAAATATTTTTAAATGTAAAATATTTAAAGATAAAAGCCTTTTTTATAGACAAAGAAAGGTTTTTTCATTTAAAATGAAAGCGTGACCATATTTTTGTTTTTTCCAAATAGATAAATAAATCGTAAATCGCTTTAAGGAAAGCCTATTACTACAGTGAAAACGATTATTATGTCAAAAGGAGAAAACAAAAAAGAATGAAATAAATTTCATTCATTCGTTATAAGATGTATTAATGCAGTTGTCTCCAATTTTACAAAAAAGGGAAATCAAAGGGGTGTGGAAGCTTGAATATTCATGAATATCAGGGGAAAGAGATTTTAGAATTAAACGGCGTCTCAGTACCAAAAGGAAAAGTAGCTTTTACAGTAGAAGAGGCAGTGCGAGCTGCAGAAACATTAAACAGTGATGTGTGGGTAGTGAAAGCACAAATCCATGCAGGTGGTCGAGGGAAAGCTGGTGGAGTAAAGGTTGCAAAAAGTTTGGAAGAAGTACAGACTTATGCATCAGATATATTGGGCAGCACATTGGTTACCCATCAAACAGGACCAGAAGGAAAATTAGTAAAACGATTATTAATAGAAGAAGGCTGCCGGATCAAGAAGGAATATTACGTAGGATTTGTCGTGGACCGTGCAACATCTCGAATCGTATTAATGGCTTCTGAAGAGGGTGGTACAGAAATTGAGGAAATCGCAGAGAAGTACCCAGAGAAAATTGTCAAAGAAGTTATTGATCCAGTAACTGGTCTGACTCCGTTTCAAGCACGTCGGGTTGCATTTGCAATTAATATCCCAAGCAAGCAAGTAAATAAAGCAGTTGCATTTATGACTGGTTTATATAAAGTATTTGTAGACAAAGACTGCTCGATTGCTGAAATTAATCCACTTGTGCTAACAGAGGATGGAAATATTATGGCGTTGGATGCAAAGTTAAATTTTGATTCAAATGCCCTTTATAGACATAAAGATATTGTAGCGTATAGAGATTTAGATGAAGAAAACGAGAAAGAATTAGAAGCGTCTAAATATGATCTAAGCTATATTGCCTTAAATGGAAATATTGGCTGTATGGTAAATGGTGCTGGACTTGCTATGGCAACGATGGATATTGTTAAGCATTATGGCGGAGAACCGGCAAACTTCTTAGATGTTGGGGGCGGCGCAACAGCAGAAAAAGTAACAGAAGCGTTTAAAATCATTTTGTCTGATTCAAAAGTAAAGGGGATTTTTGTTAATATTTTTGGTGGCATTATGAAATGTGATGTTATCGCAACAGGAATTGTGGAAGCTGCAAAGCAGGTCAGCCTTCATGTGCCACTTGTTGTTCGCCTAGAAGGAACAAACGTAGACTTAGGCAAAAAGATTCTTCGGGAATCTGGTGTGGATATTGTAGCAGCAGAATCGATGGCTGATGGTGCTGAGAAAATTGTAACCTTAGTAGAACAAGGAGGGAATTAAGCATGAGTGTTTTTATTAATAAAGATACAAAGGTCCTTGTCCAAGGAATAACTGGTGCAACAGCACTTTTCCATACAACACAAATGATTGAATATGGTACAAAGATTGTTGGGGGCGTAACTCCAGGAAAAGGCGGTACAATGGTAGAAGGAGTACCTGTTTTTAATACCGTGAAAGATGCTGTAGAAGTTACAGATGCGAATGCATCGGTTATTTATGTACCAGCTCCATTTGCGGCAGATGCGATATTAGAAGCGGTTGATGCAGAACTTGATTTAGTAATTTGCATTACAGAGCATATTCCTGTTCTTGATATGGTGAAAGTAAAACGCTATATGGAAGGGAAAAAGACTAGATTAATAGGTCCGAACTGTCCAGGGGTAATTACACCTGAAGAATGTAAGATTGGGATTATGCCAGGATATATCCATAAGAAGGGCCATGTAGGGGTTGTTTCTCGTTCAGGTACCTTAACATATGAAGCTGTTCATCAGCTTTCCCAGGCTGGTATTGGCCAATCTACGGCAGTAGGAATTGGCGGAGATCCAGTAAATGGAACAGATTTTATTGATACACTAAAGGCATTTAATGAAGATGAAGATACGTATGCAGTAATTATGATTGGAGAAATCGGTGGTACTGCAGAAGAAGAAGCGGCAAGATGGGTAAAGGCAAATATGACGAAGCCGGTAGTAGGATTCATCGGCGGGCGCACTGCACCTCCAGGTAAGCGAATGGGTCATGCTGGTGCAATCATCTCAGGTGGAAAAGGAACGGCGGACGAAAAAATTAGCGTTCTATCAGAATGTGGCATAAAAGTAGCGCCAACTCCATCTGATATGGGAGCTACATTGATTGAGGTATTAAAAGAGCAGTCTTTATACGAAAAATGTAAAACACATGAAGTAGTTACAAAATAAAAAAGAAATCTAGTCTTATTTTGCAAATAAGGCTAGGTTTTTTCGTGATTTTTTTGGAGATTAGTTAGGAGGATATGTAATCTGCGGATATTCAATTGCAAACAGTGAAAATGAATACTAGGCATAATCCAAAAAACTATTTATAATGAAGGAAGATAATTCCTTATTTATGAAGTGTTTTTCGTCTTCCTTTTGTATGTTAGCTAATTTTTTGTGAAAAAGTAGACAAGTGAAAGGAAGAAAAGATGGAAATTGTAAACAAAACATTAATTAAGCTACATCACTGTCGAGGAATTAGTTGGAAAATAATAGGGAGTCTTCTGAAAGAAGATCCTACTCTTCAGTTGCATAAAATCCCTTCCTTTTTATCCTCGTTACCTCCTAATGTTGAAAAGGAAATAGTGGAAACAATCCATTCTAATTATGTGGAAGAGCTAATGAACCAGTATCGTTACAATCATATCCACACTATTCCTTTTTTTGATCCATTATATCCACCCCTTCTAAAAGAAATCTACCAGCCGCCTTGGGTTCTTTATGCAAAAGGAGATCTTTCCTTGCTTCAATCGAAAAAAAAGCTAGCGATTGTTGGTTCCCGTTTAGCTACTACCTACAGTACGAAAGTGATGCAACAGCTTCTAAAAGAACTAGTAGAGGAGGAAATCACCATAGTAAGTGGTCTAGCCCACGGGGTAGATTCTATAGCCCATAAGCTTACTATTGATCATGGGGGTAAAACAATTGGCGTTATTGCGGGAGGCCTTTTTCATATTTATCCAAAAGAAAACCGCGAGCTAGCCGGAGAAATGATGAAAGATCATCTCGTGCTATCTGAATATCCCCCATTAACAAAACCACTTAAATGGCAATTTCCAATGAGAAATCGCATTATTAGCGGCTTAAGTAACGGAACCCTCGTGGTAGAAGCGAAGCAGAAAAGTGGCTCCTTAATCACCGCTAATTTTGCCGTCAATGAAGGGCGAGACGTATTTGCTATACCAGGAAATATCTTTAGTCCCTATTCAGTTGGCCCGAATGAATTGATCCAACAAGGCGCAAAGCCCGTACTCGTAGCGAATGATATAATAGAAGAATGGAAGCATTTAGAATAAGTAAAAGCCTCTAATTTATTTATATAAAAATAGTTTTAATCTCTATTTATCAATTGAAAAATAATCATTTTCACAATAGGTAAATGAAAATAGTTTTCAATGCGAAAGGAAAGTGTTACGCTATAAACATAAAATTATTTAAGGAATTATCTTTTTTTATTTAAAGTTTAATTGTTTTATCGGTTAATACTTGTACATTCGAGCAGACTGTGTCAAGTGGACACAAGCTGCGGAATTAGAAAGCAACCCTATTAGAAGCAGAAATAATCTTTCCATAAATTAGGAATTATTCATGAAACTTTTAAAAAAACTATTGCTATTTTTAGAAATTTGTTATACATTTTGCAACGTATAGATATTTAACCCGAAAAATTTACATAAATAAAGAGAGTGAAAACGTTTACTAGTTATCGGAATGTTTGACAAATCAAAACATAGTATACAATAATAGTGAATATTTAAATCCCTCTTAAGGAGGACAGTGGATGTCAGATTTTTTAGTAATCGTTGAGTCACCAGCAAAAGCAAAGACAATAGAACGATATTTAGGAAAAAAATTTAAAGTGAAAGCATCAATGGGACATATTAGAGATTTACCTAAAAGTCAAATGGGTGTTGATATAGAAAAACAATTTGAGCCAAAGTACATAACAATCCGCGGAAAAGGTCCTATTTTAAAGGATCTAAAAACAGCAGCAAAAAAAGCGAAGAAAATTTATTTAGCAGCTGACCCGGATCGCGAAGGGGAAGCAATTGCATGGCATTTAGCTAACAGCTTAAATGTGGACATTGAATCAGATTGTCGTGTTGTTTTCAATGAAATCACAAAAGACGCTATTAAAGAGTCATTTAAGCACCCTAGAGCGATTAATATGGACTTAGTGGATTCACAGCAGGCAAGAAGGGTTTTAGACAGATTAGTTGGATATAATATTAGTCCTCTATTATGGAAAAAAGTAAAAAAAGGACTGAGTGCAGGAAGAGTACAATCAGTTGCTGTACGTCTCATCATTGAAAGAGAGCGAGAAATCAAAGCATTTGTACCAGAAGAATATTGGTCTATTGAAGGTAGCTTTATTAAAGGGAAAAATAATTTTGAAGCATCCTTTTATGGAATGAATGGAAAGAAAATCGAACTTCATTCAGAAGAAGATGTTAAGAAAATAACTAGTCAACTAAAAGATAATAAATTTGCAGTAGATAAAGTCAGTAAAAAAGAACGGAAGAGAAATCCCGCTGTTCCATTTACTACATCATCTCTCCAACAGGAAGCTGCCCGTAAATTAAATTTCCGTGCAAAGAAAACAATGATGTTAGCACAGCAATTATATGAAGGAATAGATCTTGGTAAAGAAGGAACAGTTGGTTTAATTACGTATATGAGAACCGACTCAACTAGAATTTCCGAGGTTGCCCAAGGAGAAGCATTTGAATTTATAAACAGCAATTATGGGAAAGAATATACAAGAGATGAGAAGAAAAAAGAGAAAAAGAATGCAAAGGTACAAGATGCCCATGAAGCAGTTCGTCCAACTAGCATTGGTCGAGAGCCAAATAAGGTAAAGGAATTTTTATCCCGAGATCAATTTCGGTTATATAAGCTGATTTGGGAAAGATTTATTGCTAGCCAAATGGCATCAGCTATAATGGATACAATGAGTGTCGATCTATCAAACGGCGACGTAAAATTCCGTGCAAACGGCTCAAAAATTAAGTTCCCTGGCTTTATGAAAGTTTATGTGGAAGGCACAGATGATAACGTTGATGAAAAAGACCGCCAGCTTCCTGATTTAAAGGAAGGGGACACGGTATTAAATAAAGATATCGAAACAAAGCAGCATTTCACCCAGCCACCTCCACGTTATACAGAAGCGAGACTAGTAAGAACGCTAGAAGAATTAGGTATAGGAAGACCATCAACATTTGCTCCAACCCTTGATACTATTCAAAAGCGGGGTTATGTAGCACTTGAGAATAAACGATTTATTCCAACTGAATTAGGAGAAATCGTCTTAGAATTAATCTTGGAATTTTTCCCGGAAATATTAAACATTGAATTTACTGCCAATATGGAACAAGATTTAGATAATATTGAGGCAGGTAAAGTCGATTGGGTAAAAGTAATTGATGAATTCTATCAAACGTTTGAGAAAAGATTAGAAGTAGCTGAACAAGAAATGCAGACGATAGAAATAAAAGATGAACCAGCAGGAGAGGATTGCGAAGAATGCGGACATCCGATGGTTTATAAAATGGGCCGATATGGAAAGTTCATGGCTTGCAGCAATTTCCCGGATTGCAGAAACACGAAAGCGATCGTGAAGGATATTGGAGTAAAATGTCCGAAGTGCCATGAAGGGAATATAATTGAAAGAAAAAGTAAGAAGCGCAGAATCTTTTATGGTTGCGATCGTTTTCCAGAATGTGATTTTATTTCATGGGATAAGCCACTTCAAAGACCTTGTCCGAAATGCGAAAACATGTTAGTAGAGAAGAAGTTGAAAAAAGGGATTCAAGTACAGTGCGTAAACTGTGATTATAAAGAAGAGCCACAAAGCTAACGAGGTTTCTTATAAAGATAGTAATCGATCTACTTCGAAAATAACATTAAAGTAATGGTTCCGAGGGTGAGTGATGTGCTCACTCTCTTGTCAATTACTAACATATTATCTTTGTGTATTTTCCTAAATATAATATATATGGAAGAAAAAGTAGTGGGAATTTAATAATATAAAAAATATTTATTCTCTTGAAGTAGAAACTTTTCATTCTTTCATTCGTATAGTAAAATGCTATGAGTGATGACTTCATAAAAGTTCCGATTGATTTTCATGTTTGACATGAGTGTAGGAATGGTTCCTATATTTTAAGATTAGCTTTACGAATCGAAGGGAAAAGGAAGAAATAAACATGAAATGAAAGGATTGTCACAAACAATTCGGAACTTTGTGAAAAATGTGTAAATTTATTGCTTGTAGATAAAAAGTATGATAATATGATGAAGCCATTGTGAGGTGAGGGTATGAAACAGGAATTAAACAATCATGTTCAGGCTTTTATTACCTATTTACAGATTGAAAAAAATTACTCACCATATACAATAGAATTTTATATGCAAGATATTGACCAATTTTTTCGCTTTATGAAAGATCAAGTAATAGACAAGTTAGATGACGTAAGTCCTTCTGATGTAAGAATATACTTAACAGAGCTTTTTTCACAGCAATTAGCAAGAAAGACGATTGCGCGGAAAATATCTAGTTTGAGAAGTTTTTATCGATTTTTGCTAAGGGAGAAGGAAGTAGGCAATAATCCGTTTTCTTCCGTATCGATCCCTAAGCTGGAAAAGAGATTACCTGATTTTTTCTATGAGGAAGAATTGCAGCAACTCTTTTTATCATGTGATACAAACACACCCCTTGGGCTAAGAAATAAAGCATTGCTTGAATTATTGTATGCGACAGGCATCCGTGTTGGAGAATGTACAAAAATTCAATTAAGCGATATTGATTTTAGTGTTTCTACCGTATTGGTTAGGGGAAAAGGACAAAAGGAGCGCTATGTTCCATTTGGTAGCTTTGCTCATCAAGCTCTTGAAGCGTACATAAAAACTGGTAGGAATAAACTGATGAAAAATAAGTCATCTCATTCTTATTTGTTTGTTAATTATCGCGGAGGAATTTTAACAGATAACGGAGTTCGTGATATCTTAAATAAAATGATGGATACTTCATCCTCACAAGGAAAAATTCATCCCCATAAATTGAGACATTCATTTGCAACTCATTTGTTGGCAAATGGTGCAGATATGAGAACCGTTCAAGAATTATTAGGTCATGCATTTTTAACATCAACTCAAATATATACTCATGTAACAAATGAGTATTTAAAAAAGACATATATGTCTTATCATCCTAGGGCATAGTCATTTGGATAAGGAGGAAGTAACATGTCTGAAATGCCACAATTTCATGCAACAACTATTTTTGCGGTAAAACATAAAGGGAAGTCAGCAATGTCCGGTGATGGTCAGGTCACACTAGGGAATGCTGTTGTGATGAAACACACTGCCCGGAAGGTAAGAAAGCTTTTTAACGGGAAAGTAATTGCAGGATTTGCGGGATCAGTTGCGGATGCCTTTACCCTTTTCGAACTATTTGAAGGGAAATTAGATGAGTTTAATGGGAACTTACAGCGTGCATCGGTGGAGCTTGCGAAGCTATGGCGCAGTGATAAAGTTCTTAGAAAACTGGAAGCGATGCTGATCGTTATGAATGAAACAGACCTATTATTAGTATCTGGAACAGGCGAAGTAATTGAACCAGATGATGGTATACTTGCAATTGGTTCTGGCGGAAACTATGCACTTGCTGCAGGTAGAGCGCTCAAAACTTATTCTGGAGATAATCTTTCTGCATACGACATTGCGAAGGCTGCTCTAGAGATTGCTGGTGAAATTTGTGTGTATACAAATAATAATATCATCGTGGAAGAATTATAGGGGAGGATTTTTAATATGCAAAAAAGTGCTAGTTTAACACCTCGTCAAATAGTAGAGCGCCTTGATCAATATATTGTTGGACAAAAGGATGCCAAAAAAGCGGTTGCTATTGCTTTGAGAAACCGTTTTCGCAGAAGCTTGCTGGATGAAAAGCTTAGAGATGAAATCAATCCAAAAAATATTCTAATGATGGGGCCAACTGGTGTCGGCAAAACAGAAATAGCAAGAAGGATTGCTAAGATTGTTAACGCGCCATTTGTTAAAGTAGAAGCAACTAAGTTTACGGAAGTAGGTTATGTCGGACGTGATGTAGAATCAATGGTTCGTGATCTTGTTGAAACATCTGTACGCTTAGTGAAAGAAGAAAAGATGTTTCAAGTTAGAGAGAGAGCAGAAGTTGCGGCAAATAATCGACTTGTTGAATTATTGGTTCCTTCTGCTGCAAAGAAAACCTCGAACTACAAGAATCCTTTGGAAATGCTTTTTGGCGGTGGAGCTACAGATACAGACGAAGAAGAGTCAACTGTGGAAGAAACTAGTAAGTCAGAAAAAAGAAAAATAGTAAAAGAAAAGCTTGCCTTAGGCGAACTAGAAGACGAAGTAGTAACGGTAGAAGTAGAAGAACAACAGCCTTCTATGTTTGATATGCTTCAAGGTTCTGGCATAGAGCAAATGGGAATGAATATGCAGGATGCCTTAAGTAGTTTTATGCCGAAGAAAAAGAAAAAGCGCAAATTAACGGTTAGAGAAGCAAGAAGCGTTTTAACAAACGAAGAAGCGCAAAAGCTAATCGATATGGACGAGGTTACACAGGATGCTCTCGTTCGTGCAGAACAAATGGGAATGATCTTTATCGATGAAATCGATAAGATTGCTAGCAAGTCAAATGGCAGTTCTTCAGCGGATGTTTCAAGAGAAGGTGTGCAGCGAGACATTTTACCTGTAGTGGAAGGATCGACAGTCGTAACAAAATACGGTTCGGTTAAAACGGATCATGTCTTATTTATTGCTGCAGGTGCTTTCCATATGTCTAAGCCATCTGATTTAATCCCAGAATTACAAGGAAGATTTCCAATTCGTGTTGAGCTTACGAAACTAACAGTAGATGATTTCTATCGTATACTTGTGGAGCCAGACAATGCATTGATTAAGCAATATCAGGCATTATTGCAAACAGAAGGTATAGAAATTGAATTTTCTGACGAAGCTATTCGTAAGATAGCTGAAGTAGCTTATGAAGTAAATCAAAATACAGATAATATCGGTGCACGTAGACTTCATACAATTCTAGAAAAACTATTAGAAGACTTGTCTTTCGAAGCACCAGAAATAACAATGGAAAAAATAACGATTACTCCGAAGTATGTGGAGGAGAAGTTAGGAGCCATCTCAAGAAATAAGGATCTAAGTCAATTTATACTATAATTTAGTAGAACTAAAATGTACTCCTGAAAAGGTAACGGTATAAGTAGACATAGATTATTTCAAGTGTTGGTTTGAGTTAACAGGAGGAATATGAAATGGATTTATTAACGAAAACAAGAAAAATAAACGCAATGCTGCAAAGAGCCGCAGGTAAGCCAGTAAACTTTAAGGAAATGTCTGAAACGTTAAGTGATGTTATCGAAGCAAATATTTTCGTTGTGAGCAGAAGAGGGAAATTACTAGGGTTTGCAGTTAATCAGCAAATTGAAAATGATCGCATGAAAAAGATGCTTGAAGATCGCCAATTCCCAGAGGAATATACAAATAGCTTGTTTAACATTCAAACAACTTCAAGTAATTTAGAAATCGAAAGTGAGTATACTGCTTTCCCAGTTGAGAATAAAGAATTATTTGCAAAAGGTCTTACTACCATTGTACCTATTATCGGTGGTGGCGAAAGACTTGGAACTTTAATTCTTGCAAGATTACAAGAACAATTCCATGATGATGATTTAATACTTGCAGAATATGGTGCTACAGTAGTTGGAATGGAAATTCTTCGTGAAAAAGCAGAAGAAATCGAAGAAGAAGCAAGAAGCAAAGCTGTTGTTCAAATGGCGATCAGCTCTTTATCTTATAGTGAATTAGAAGCGATTGAGCATATTTTTGAAGAGTTAAATGGTAACGAAGGTTTATTAGTAGCTTCTAAAATTGCAGACCGTGTTGGTATTACAAGATCTGTAATTGTAAACGCATTGCGTAAATTAGAAAGTGCTGGCGTTATTGAGTCTCGTTCTTTAGGAATGAAAGGTACTTATATTAAAGTGCTAAATGACAAGTTCTTATTAGAGCTTGAGAAATTAAAAACAAATAAATAAAAAGTATCTGTTGAACATTCATTAATAAAACAGATGACGATAAAAAACCTTTTCAAATCGGAAAGGTTTTTTTGCGTTATATGAGCAGGAAGACAGAATAACATGTTGGTTCGATTATACTATTAGCTATCGTTCGACAAAAACTGCGGATTTTCCAATTATTTTTCATTTACATTACAGAGTAATAACATGTATATTTGTGTACGTAGCCAATTAATCATATCGATTAGTAACTAATAACCATGAAAATAGTAACGGTGAAGGTTCGAAAAACATCAACTTATACCCGTTTTTAGGAGTAATTATGTCAATTATGAACTAAAATAGGTAAAAAGCATCATTAAAATCCTCCTCTTTCCCATAGACATATTATTGCAAATTCATTAAAATTAAATCTATCATGTAAAAAAAACGTCACAAAAAAACAAAATTCAACAATTTTCTCAAAATTCGTTTCTCGAGGTGTAAAAAATTGAATCTTTTTTCTAATACAATAACAACCTTAGAAAATGCAATAAATTATTCTAATCAAAAACAAAAGGTTATAGCACAAAATATAGCAAATGTAGATACACCAAACTATAAAGCGAAGACAGTGACTTTTAAAGATTCGTTATCTAGTGCTATGAATGCAAATGTCACAAATAGTAAGCATATGTCTTTTTCTGCTAGTAATGCTTCAACAACAGTCGTTTCCAAAAGTGGAGCTACTTATAATAACAGCGGCAATAGTGTAGATATGGATAAAGAAATGACAGACCTTGCGACAAACCAAATATATTACAATGCGTTAATTGATCGAATTAGTGGGAAATTTAGTTCGCTTGAAAATGTAATTAGGGGAGGGAAGTAACCATGACTATTTTTAATAGTATAAACACTACTGCCTCTGCTTTAACTGCTCAACGGTTAAGAATGGATGTTATTTCTTCCAATATGGCAAACGTAGATACAACAAGAGGTAAATTAGTGGATGGAGAGTGGGAGCCCTACAAACGAAAACAAGTTGTTTTTCAAGAACAAGAAGGTTCGTTTGCTTCCCATTTGAATGCTGCAAGAGGAACAAGCTCAGATGCAGGTTCAGGAGTTAAGGTATCTAAAATTGTAGAAGACGAAACACCATTTGAGATGGTTTATGATCCGGAAAATCCAGATGCAGATGAAAATGGGTATGTAAGTATGCCGAATGTAGATCCTTTGCGGGAAATGGTTGATTTAATGAGTGCCTCTAGGTCATATGAAGCCAATGTCACTGTTTTAAATGCTTCTAAGAGTATGTTAATGAAAACATTAGAAATTGGTAAATAAAAACGAATAGGAGTAATGAAATGGAACCTTTAAATTTTTCTGCAGTATCTTCTGCATTTCCATTAACAAATACAGCAACTACTAATAAAACATCTGTTGCAAATACACAAAAAAACTTTGCGTCCTTTTTAAAAGAATCCATTAACAGTGTGAACCAGGCACAAAATGAATCAGATGCGCTAACAGATAAGCTAGCAAGAGGAGAAAACGTCGATTTATCTCAAGTAATGATCGCATCTCAAAAGGCTAGCATAACGATGCAAGCTACAATGGAAATACGTAATAAAGCAGTAGAAGCTTATCAGGAAATAATGCGAATGTCAGTGTAATAGTAAGAAAGTTTTCAACAAACGAAGTTGGAGGATAAGAGGTAACTCCCTTCCTCTCCGTAAAAAGCAAGTGTCCATGCGATTAACGGGCTTCGATGAAAAAGAGAACAATCTTGAGAAAACTGACGACATAAAAAGATGGGCGGTTATTACCTAAACAAAATTACGGTAGCCGGGGGAAGAGAATGAAAGAGAATCTAAATAAAATATTTAATCCTTTAAAAGAGTATTGGCAAAGTCGTTCAAAAAAGCAAAAGACTGTGATAACAAGTAGCGGACTTTTGCTTCTTCTAGTTGTTATATTTTCAGCTTATTTTTTTACGAGAGTAACATTAGTGCCACTTTACAGTAATTTAACACCTTCTGAAACAGGAGCTATCAAAGAGAGTCTTGATAGTAGAGGTATAACTTCTGAAATTTCTAATGGGGGTACGGTTATTAGTGTGCCAGAAGAAGTAGTAGATACATTGAAAGTTGAACTTGCAGCAGAAGGAATACCGGAGTCAGGTAGCATAGACTACTCCTTTTTTAGCGAAAATGCAAGCTTTGGAATGACAGATAATGAATTTAATGTATTAAAATTAGATGCCCTGCAGACAGAAATCGCAAACCTAATAAAAGGTGTGGATGGGATTAATGACGCGAATGTTGTTATCACTTTACCAGAAGAAAGCGTATTTGTTTCTGATCAAGGTGGAGAAGCTACAGCCTCTATCGTGTTAAATACAAAATCAGGCTATAACTTCTCAGAAAATCAAATAAAAGGGTTATATACACTCGTGTCCAAAAGTGTACCAAACCTTCCTACAGATAATATCGTCATTACTAACCAAAACTTTGAGTATTTTGACTTAAATTCTTCGAATAATTCTGCGACAGATACTTTTACTGCGCAAAATAATGTGAAAAAACAAATTGAACGTGATATTCAAAGACAAGTACAAACCATGCTAGGAACGTTAATGGGACAAGATAAGGTCGTTGTATCTGTTACTGCTGATATTGACTTTACCCAAGAAAACAGAGAAGAAAACCTAGTAACGCCTGTTGATGAAGAAAATATGGCAGGGATTGAAATAAGCGCTCAAAATATTACGGAAACATATACAGGTGAAAATGCTGCTAATGGCGGAGTTGTCCAAGCAGAAGAGGAGACAGATACAACAACTTATAATTCAGAAACAGGATCCGGTAATGGCGACTATGAAAAAGTCGAACAAACCGTAAATAGTGAAGTAAATCGTATAAAAAAACAAATTGTTGAAAGTCCATATAAAATTCGTGATTTAGGTATACAAGTCATGGTAGAACCACCTGATGCTAATGATACTACTTCCTTACCACAGGAAAGCATTGATGATATTTCCAATATTTTAGGGACGATTGTTCGTACATCTATTGATAAAACGTCAACTGGTGGAGAACTTACAGATGAAGATATCCAAAGCAAGATTGCTGTGTCCGTTCAGCCGTTCAATGGAAAAACACAAGCAACAGAAGTAGTACAAACATCGATTCCTTGGTGGATTTATGCTGTTGGAGGAGCATTACTTGCGATTATTATTCTATTAATCTTCTTATTTATGAATGCAAGAAAGAAAAAGAAACAAGAAGAAGTGGAAGAAATTATTCAACCAGTTACTCCTGTTAAGGATATCAATGAAGAGCAAGAAAATGAGGGGTCAATCAGAAGAAAGCAGCTTGAAAAAATGGCAAAAGAAAAACCAGAGGAATTTGCAAAATTACTACGTACATGGATAACAGAAGATTAAGGAGTGTTGTTAAATGGCAAGAAAAGAATCAAATGAATTATCCGGCAAGCAAAAGGCAGCCATTCTCCTTATATCATTAGGTCCTGATGTTGCAGCTTCGGTTTATAAACATTTAAGTGAGGAAGAAATTGAACGATTATCACTTGAGATATCAGGAGTTAGAAAAGTGGAGAATACTTCTAAAGAAACGGTGTTAGAAGAATTTCATAATATTGCACTTGCTCAAGATTATATTTCTCAAGGCGGTATTGGATATGCAAAAACGGTGTTGGAGAAGGCTCTTGGAGAAGAACAAGCGTCTATCATCTTAAACAGATTAACTTCTTCTCTCCAAGTAAGACCTTTTGATTTTGCGAGAAAAGCCGATCCAAGCCAAATATTAAATTTTATTCAAAATGAACATCCACAGACAATTGCACTTATCTTATCGTATTTGGATCCAACGCAAGCAGGGCAAATTTTATCTGAACTGCCACAGGAAGTACAAGCAGATATTGCCAGAAGAATTGCGGTAATGGATAGTACTTCTCCAGAAATAATTAATGAAGTGGAACAAGTTTTAGAAAGAAAGCTATCTAGCACTGTTACACAAGACTATACACAAACGGGTGGAATTGAAGCTGTCGTTGAAGTGCTAAATGGAGTAGACAGAGCAACAGAACGGACGATTTTAGACGCGCTTGAAATTCAAGATCCAGAATTAGCAGAAGAAATTAAGAAGAGAATGTTTGTCTTTGAGGATATTGTTACATTAGATAACAGAGCAATCCAAAGAATTATTCGTGATTGTGAAAATGAAGATCTTATGCTTGCTCTTAAAGTTTCTGGAGATGAAGTGAAAGAAATTGTCTATAGCAATATGTCGACAAGAATGGCTGAATCCTTTAAAGAAGAAATGGAATTTATGGGGCCAGTTCGCTTAAAGGATGTAGAAGAAGCACAATCAAGAATTGTTGCAGTTATTAGACGACTTGAGGATGCTGGAGAAATTGTAGTTGCCCGCGGCGGAGGAGATGATATCATTGTCTAGGTTAATTAAGTCAAGATATTCCAATCCTGATGCTAAGAAAGAGAAACTAATTTCAATTAAGTATATAGATACCTTCGATTCTGACTTTGAACAATCAAGGGAAGTAACACAAACGGAATATAACAACATAATAGCTACTGCACAGAAAGAAGCAGAAGAAATAAAGAGACTCGCCTTAGCTGAAGCTGAACAAATAAGTCTTCAGCTTTCAGAAGAAAGGCAAAATTGGGAATTAGAAAAAGCACAATTAATAGAAAACGCGAAGCAAGACGGCTATCAGGCAGGATTTGAGACAGGTAAAAACGCTGGATACAAGGAAGCATATAGTTATATCCAACAAGCGAAGGATACTGTAATAGCATCCAAGACAGATTATGAAAAGTATCTACAATCTGCTGAAAGCACTATTTTAGAGCTAGCTATTGAAGTGGCAGGGAAAATAATGAACAACAAGATAAAGGAAGACGAGCAACATTTCATTCCTCTTGTCCAGCATGCCTTAAAAGAAGTAAGAAAACAAAGAGAAATACAATTACATGTTAACCCTATCCATTACGAAATGGTAGTAGCAGAAAAAGAGGAGCTGCTCCAATTATTTCCGATAAAGCCTAGTCTATTTATTTTTCCGGATGAATTAATGGAGGAAAATGGCTGTATCATTGAAACAGCAACTGGCCGTTTGGATGCTAGTGTAGATACACAATTACTCATGATTAAAGAAACACTACTTGAAATATTGGAGAGTGAGGAAGGATGAAAGCACAGGCTTTATTAAGCACCATTTCGTCCATTGACTCTTATAAGCAATATGGTCGTGTGAAAAAAGTAGTCGGATTAATGATAGAGTCACAAGGTCCAGAAAGCTCGATTGGGGATGTTTGCAATATTCATATTGGCACAAAGCATAAACGGATCATTAAAGCAGAAGTGGTCGGATTTAATGATGAAAATATTATTTTAATGCCATACACAACAGTTAATGATATTTCACCAGGGTGCCTAGTTGAAGCTTCTTCTGAGCCATTAGAAATAAAGGTTGGACCAGGATTAATCGGAATGGCTGTTGATGCATTAGGAGTGCCTTTAGATGGTTCGTTGCTGCCAAAAGGGTTAAAGTCTGTTCCAATTGATCAGGAGCCCCCTAACCCAATGACAAGACCACCTATATCTCAATCGATGGAAGTGGGTGTTCGATTAATTGATGGGCTACTAACGGTCGGAACTGGCCAAAGACTTGGGATTTTTGCAGGTAGTGGTGTCGGAAAAAGTACGTTATTAGGAATGATTGCACGAAATACAAAAGCAGATTTGAATGTTATTGCTTTAATTGGAGAACGTGGAAGAGAAGTACGTGAATTTATTGAACGTGATTTAGGACCAGAAGGTTTAAAAAGGTCGATTGTTGTCGTTGCGACATCTGATCAGCCAGCACTAATGAGAATAAAGGGTGCTTATACAGCTACAGCCATTGCAGAGTATTTTCGAGATAAGGGGTTAAACGTCATGCTGATGATGGATTCTGTTACACGGGTAGCAATGGCACAACGGGAAGTCGGTCTAGCTATTGGAGAACCACCAACTACGAAAGGGTATACCCCTTCTGTATTTGCGATACTGCCTAAGCTTTTAGAACGAACAGGGACAAATGAATATGGCAGTATAACAGCCTTTTATACCGTATTAGTTGATGGGGATGATATGAATGAACCAATCGCAGATACGGTGCGTGGAATCTTGGATGGGCATTATGTCTTAGATCGGGCGCTTGCGAATAAAGGACAATATCCAGCCGTCAATGTCCTGAAGAGTGTTAGTCGGGTAATGAATCATATAGTGCCCAAAGAACATGTGAAAGCTGCAGAGCGATTGCGGGAGCTTCTTAGTACCTATATGAATTCCGAAGATTTAATCAATATAGGTGCTTATAAGAAAGGTTCTTCTAAAGAAATCGATACGGCAATTCGATTGTATCCAAGTATTCTATCTTATATAAAGCAGGCTACAGATGAGAAGGTTTCAATTGAGGAAAGCCTCCATTCCTTATTAACTTTAATTGGAACAGAGGGATAAAAGATGAGTTATCAATTTAAATTTGAAAAAATCTTAACTATTCGAGAAAGAGAAAAAGAAGAAGCTAGCTCGGCTTATAATCAATCAGTAACTAGATTTGAAGAGGCTGCTGAAAAACTGTATGAGCTATTAAAAAGAAAAGAAGAGCTAGAAGCATATCAAGCTGACAAAATGGCGACAGGTTTATCTGTTCAAGAAATTAGACATCACCAGCAATTTGTGGGCAATTTAACAAAGACTATCGAACATGCACAAAAAATGGTGCAAAATGCGCGAAATTCGATGGTTTATTTTCAAGAAAAAATGCTAGAAAAAAATATCGAAGTCAAAAAATTTGTGAAGATAAAAGAAAAAGATCATTCCAATTATTTAGCGTTAGAAAAAGCAGAAGAGGCAAAACAAATGGACGATATTTCGCTTCAACAATATATGCAACATGAAAAGGTAGGTGGTTAAATGGAAAACTCATGGGAAGAAAAAAAGAAGCCATTTAATTTTTTCCAGCGTTTTCTTATGGTTGCTATCATTCCAAGCCTGTTTGCAGTCATTGTCCTTGTGTTATTGCTCATGTATTCGGGAGCAGATATTGCAGAAAAGGGAAAAGAGTTACTAAATACCATTCCTTTTCTAAGTGAAGAAAAAAAGTCGACGGATAAATTGCTAGAAAATAATAAAAATACGATTGTCTCCTTACAAACAAAGCTGGAAGAACGGGAAGAGCAAATAAAATCGTTAGAGTCCCAGTTAGAAAACAGTGAAAATAGAATTCAATCTGTCAATTCGGAAAAAGAAAAATTACAGAGTGAGCTAACTTCTCTTCAGTCTGCTCAAGAAGAAACAAAAAAGGCAGTTGCTGAAATTGTGAAGACATATGATACGATGTCGCCTAAAAATGCTGCGGCCATCTTGTCAGAAATGAGTGAAAGCGAAGCATTGAAAATTTTGGCAGAGCTTAAACCAGCAAAACTTGCGTCGATATTAGAGAAAATGGAACCATCCATTGCTTCAAAATATACGGAGCTTTTAGCCGCTAATACAACGGTAAATCCTTAAGTAAAAGGTTTTCGACTTGAAAGGGGGTGAAAAATTGCAGCTAGGAATGATTAATTCATTGAGAAAAATGGAATTAGCAAGTGGTAGTCAAGGAATACCAAGCGAAAAAATAGATGGACAGTTTATGTTAATGTTAAATGCCCTAAAAACAAGACCTTCACAAAATGAGTCCAGTCAAAAGGACGGACAAGCAAAAGAGGGCATAAATCAGCTATTAGACATACTATCTAGTTCAGCGGATGTAAGCCTTATGTCAAATAGGGAAGATAAATTGGAGGCAGAAGCAGTAAGCTTTTCGACAGAAGATGATCAGCTTTCATTAAATCTCAAACATTTAGTTACCACTTATCATTCTTTTTCGGATAGGGAAGAAACGCTTGATTTAGATGTACAAAATCTGGATTCCATTTTAACAAATACATTTGCTAATCTAGAAAGCAAAATCACTCAGGTTTTAAAGAACGAAACGAATACGAAGATTGCCCCGGATATGTTTAATCAAACAGAATTACCGGTTTTACTTTCGGATTTAAAACAGCTTGAGCATACAGTGAATAATCTGCCTGATATTTCGGTTAAGGAAAAAATTTCGGAAACGGTACAAGATTTA
>Ga0182738_1002898_pt1 | contig 20039 bp, 22 predicted proteins | sample eDN5th30CBELigMG_FD_128876 | JGI IMG/M metagenome (GOLD analysis project Ga0182738, IMG submission 128876) | Enriched Miracle-Growth compost microbial communities from Emeryville, California, USA - eDNA 5th pass 30_C BE-Lig MG (version 2)... ... | reverse complement strand
TGGAAAGGAAAAAAACGTTGATATTGATGAATTATTGAGCACAAACAAGAAGAATCTCATGATTTGTGTCCATTCTGAGCATAAATTTTTCCAATTTCAAAATATTGAGTTGAAATATTGCTTCATCGAAAGGGAAACAGTAATCGGGTGTAATGAGATGAGGAAAATTAATTTATTCTTTTAGAGAAAGCTTTTTACACCAAGAGCATCACAATCTATGAAAGGGGATGTGGCTTTTAATATCAAGGTCGGCAATCTTCAGAAAAAGCTGGGTCTCGCAGATTCGTATAAATATATTTATCTCTTGAATGGTGGCTCGGTTTTCGATTTTTCAATGATTCCTCTTTCTCAAAGAATTCTCCTCATATGTAAACTATTATCTTCAAGATGCAAAATACTAATTTTCAACTAAAGCGAACGATAAAAAAGCAGAAGAAAGAGATTTGAATCAAATAATGGAGCATGAGATTGTGAGAAGATTTTTGGAGTATCAACAAACAAAAAGAGAGCAGACAACCGAAATGACTTTAACGATGGACTTCAACCAAGAGAATAATCATTTAAATAATACTTGCCAAGAAGTCCTCAATATCGTTGAGAACACTTATCAACTCAATTCTCAGCAGCTTGAAAAACTCGTCGATTTATCAAGTCAAGGAAAACCGAAGGAGTTCTTTTCAAAGGCAGTACAAGGAGCATTTTTGAATGGAAGGATAGGAAGTGTGATAGCGGATGAGGACAGAGGATCCATATTTAGTGAGAAGGGATACATGAAGGCAGGTCAAGCTGTCAAGGATCAAAGAAGATCAAGTCTAGAAGCTTTGTTATTCCCTCGAATTGAAAATGCAAAAAGAGGAACAATGGAAGAAATTGCTCATGAAGAAGAGGTCGAGAAATATGTAAAGAGTAGAAAGCTTTTGAAGGACAACAAGAAGATTACTGATTATAAGCGGGTGATCAAGGAATATGATAAAGGACTGAAAGTGATAAAAATGAAGAAGACTGAAGAAGACTTTGACTTGAACCTCGGATATGACCCGAAAGATATTGTTGAATCGAATAAGGAAAAAGCTTTTGCAAGTAATCCTTGAGAGTTTTGTGAAAAAATTTAATGTTTTATAAAAAGGGAAACATAGAGTTGACGAAAAGTTGGAGAGATTATTAAAGAAATGGAATCGAGTTCAAGGAAAAGAAAAGGATAATAAAGATCAAAGCGATAGTGATGATACAGTTGGATTGATAAACTCAAGAAATCGAAGTGATGCGGGTTTAAGTCCAAAGAAACTCCAGAGAACCGAGAGCATCGGGTTTAATCAATCAGTCAATGCGAGCGATCATATTGCAGAACCAGAATTGGAATTCAAGAAAGATCCTATTGAAAAATCTACCGTCAAAAACTTCATTCAAGAAAATGCAAAGTAATGAATCTCAGGGATTTATTTATTAAGAGAGTAGGCCGATAAACAAGAAGAGGGAGTTTTTGAGACAATTAGACAATATGAATAGGGATCTTTATACTCAAAATATTCCAAAACTCATCAAGGATATCAACTTGACCAGAGAAGAAATCCATTCTGTTTATTCGTTGTACAAAACTTTGGCTCAAGTTACCTCACAGAGATACAAAAATTACAGTAAAAATAGATTTAAAGTTGTCAAATTAATTTTCCTTTTCAAGATATCAAGGATGGTATTGATTATAATACATTTAAGAATGGCGTGTACAGTAATGCTATGCAAACAGAAGAAGTCGCTTCAAGAATCTTTTATGCTGTCGATAAAAATTTTTCTGGATATTTGGATTGGAAAGAATTTTTGGAGGTGATGGTCACAATGAGAGCCAAGACATTACATGAAAAGATTGATTTGTTTATTAAAGTTGCTGATTTGAATGGCAATGGAAAATTATCAAGAGATGAGATTTACAGTTTATGCAAGATCTGCTTGAGTAAGTTTATAAAGAATACGCCAGATGGATATTTGGATGAGCTCTGTTTCTCATTTACAAATATTATTTTCGATACTTTGGGATATGATTTTGCTGATGCTACTCAAGAAATTCCTCTGGAAGCCATTAGAGATGCTGTTTTCGCTGTAAGTAATTAAATTTGACGTTGAAAGTAATTTTGAATAGGGAAATGCTGAATCAAATCTTTTAGCAATGTTCTGTGGAGCTGATGTTTAAGAAAATGTCTCTTCTTGTTGTTGTAAGAGATGATTCCTTTGTAAAACAAAGGAGTTGTAATCTATTAAATTTGTCTATATTTTGTGAAAAAGTCTTACTTTATATTGTCATAGGAGTTGAGACTTCATTCAACTCTTGTTTGTTATTTATTTTATAAAAAATAATAGAATGTATTGCAGTGAATTAATTCGAATGAGGATGAGAATGAGAATTAGACAGAAAAAAATAATTGCCCCTCCAGATACTTTTAAATTAAATTTTTTTGGGAACAATAGTCTTCAAAAATTAATCATGACGTGTTTTTTACAAAGAACCTCAATTTCAAGTCTCCCTCCTTGTGAAAATCTGAAATAAAGCCGGCTTAAATCAACTCTTCCTCTGCCTCTGTTGTCGTTGTCAGAATGACGAGGAATTGGAACAAAAAATGCTTCTGATCTTGAAAATGTATGAATTAATAATTTTAAGAGGTTAGGTAAAATAGATTAGTCAACTTGGGACTTTATAAATTAATTCTGTTCTATTACGATGAAGAAGACAGACAAAAAGCCTTTCACTGTTTCCAGAACCAACTCTTCCCAATCTTCCACTTGTTTCCTGGACAAATCCCTCTCCAGCTCCTTTGAAGAACCCGTAGAGAGTTCTCCCTTGTGAAATTCTAACACACAATTAGAGTCTTCAAATTCTCAAAAAACCTGGTGTCTTCCTCTCGAAACAAAATACCATGACTCAGTAAGCCCTTTCTCAAGAGAAACCTTCTTATTTTACATTTAGGCAGCCGATTTCTTACAAGAACGCGTATAATATATTCAAAACAGATGAGGGTCAGATGGAGCAATTATTGAAGAAATACAGTAAGCAAAACCTGTACTATCGAAGCGAGGAGTTTTCTCAGCAAGCTGAGACATTTGTCACAAGAATGGCATCAGATAAGAAAAGTAAGAGCGAATGATGGAATATTCGTGGAGCAATAATATTTTAGTTCCTAGTAATATTAAAGCCCATTTTCCTCTTCAGCAGATCTTCATGTCTATTTGCAAGGTAGTGAACTTTCCTGACTCAGAATTCACGAAATAGGTGTTTATGTTGAACGAATATGAGATCTTAGCATTGGCGTGTACATTGGATCATTGTGGATGGAAAGTAGATGAAGTGGTCCAAGCAGAAGAAAAGGACCATTTGGATGATTTTCCAATCACAGGAGTTGAGATTGAACCGGATTGTAAGAGATTCATCATGTACCTCCTTGTCATCGCCTTCTCTGTCAAGGTAAATTGAGTTTGATTCAAGTTGACTAGAGGCTTCTTACCTTAAAATTGCGCGAATTTAATCGAGCCTCTAGGAAATTAGTTAGTTAGCTGTTATTCTACTTGAATTTATTTTTGGAGCCAAAGAATAATTTTGAATTAGCAATATCTGAATGAGAAAACTGACATTGAAGGAATTCAAGCTTTTTGTGAGAAGACTTGTAAAGATTTCCACCTTATTTTCAACAGATGGGCATCAAGTGCTCCTTCCTTACAAAGATTCACTTATTCAGCTCCAGAACTCAATAGAAAATACAAAGCTTTGTCTTTAAGAAGTAGTAACGAAATGCATTCGCATCTCAAGGATTATAATCAGCTTGTTGAAAATATTATGGCTCTCACTGGGTCATATAATGCAAAATCTCGAGCTCGTGACCTTCAATCAAACCATGTATTCACACCTCCAACAGGACCAGAATCATCAAGTGAGTCAAGAGTTCTTTATTCTGAAGGGCCTTTGATGATAAATCCGGAGCCGGAAAAAGTGCTTTCAAGACAAGGAACATTTGAATCAAATGATGGAGGATTTTGGGGACAATTTGGAGGCAGTGGCAGTGGTAATAATTCTAATTTCATGGCAACTTTTTCTCAGCTCTCAACAAATTTTGCCTCGAATAAGAAAAGCCATCAACCTATGGATCTGAATGGTTGTGATAATATTGTGAAGAAATTAAAATATGAACAGAGCAATCTTGATGAAATAAAGGAGAATAATGAGAGTTTTGAAGTTGAGGATACTCAAAATAATGGGAATAATTTTAATGGGTCCGTGAATGGAGAAGAATTTTTCAACATGGCCTCTGGATTTTCCAAGAAACCCTCTTTTAGATTCTCACAATTATCGGATGATTTCCCTATGTCAACACCTCAATTTAACTTCAGCCTAACTTTCTCTCAAGAAAATAGAGGAGGAAATGAATAATGAAGGAGAAAATGTTTTTATATGTATATTTTGAAGAAGAATTTCATTATGCTGTTTTTATTTTTTGCGTTTTATTTGTATTTATTCAGTGGAATTTTAATTGTTCTTATACTTTGATACTAGTATACATTTATTCTCTTATCAACAAATAAACTTAAATGAGAGAATTTTATTTAGTAAAGAGTGATCAAGTTGTAAAGTCAAGTTGGTATGTAAGAATCGATGTAATTACTTTGATAAAAACAAGAGAAAATCATAAAGTATCAATATTCGAAACCAAATAACTCTCTTTACTTTTATGAGTTTTTTAGAGGTAGAGGTAAAATAAAATAGACATTTTTGTGAAATGGTGTGCACATTATTGGTTGATCATCATGTATTTATTTTTGTATTCGAGTCCATCTCCTTCAACTTGATTTGGGCCTTGTGAGGGTCAGATGAATAGAAGTGAGGAATAAGGTACTTGTTGGGATACACCAGAGGATAAAGTCTGTTCCGAAGGCTGTTTTTGCATTTTCAAAGACGCCAAAATTAAAGTCTCCCTTTGGAGAAATTTAGAAAATTTTATAAAAAAATACTTACAGTTTTCTTGTCTTCAACAAATTCAAGGGTTGTTTTTCCTTTGTAAACCAGCCACATGTGAAAGGTGAAAAATCCTGTAATGACGAGAGCAAGAGTGATATTCAATAAATATGTAAAGAAGATTATGAAGACTTCACCAGCTGGTACGTCAAGATTAAATAGAGTATCTGAAGCAGGTTCAGTGTATGTTGCAACCATTATCCACAATAAAACAACTAGGAGATAAAATTATACTCTTGTTCTCTCAGTTGAGAATTTTTACCTCCATAAAAGACCATGTTGATGAAGTATTTATAGTTGCCATATCCAATGCAATTTCCGACCCAAGGGCAATGATGATCCATTTTTAATACACAACGATTACATTGTCTGCAATGATGAGTCCTTGTAGGCTTTTGAAATGTAAATTTCGAAGAAAATCAAATTTTTGATACTTTGAACATCTGGCAATGAGCACAGAATCTTTTATTTTCTTTTTTCATAGCGTTGTAGAAAGCCACTTGATTAAGTTGTTCAACAACTTGGGGGTCTTCTGGGGCATCTGCACCTTCCTTATTTTCTCCTTCAATGTCATCAGCCTTTGCTAAAAGATGAATTTCTTCTTGGTTTCCTAAATCATTTTCTTCTTTGAGAATTTGTTGTGTTCCTATTTATTTTTCCTTAAGATTTCTGCTTGAAAGAGAGAGAAACTCACCTTCTGGGGTCGTAGTTTCATCTTCTGGTGTTGAAGTTCCAGCTTGATTTCTTTTCAAAGCGTCCTCTGGAAATTGGTTTAACGAATTTCGCTTCCAATGTGGTTTTTTACCTTTTCTTTTTTTGAGTTTATCCTTAAGAAGGTTTCTTTCAATTTCAATAGCAATAGCCAATTCATCTTCGGCTTGCATATTCCATTTCTATCAAGAAAATTTTATATCGTCCGAAATTATGTATGGGAATACTTCTGGGACTGAACCGGGAGGAGTAAAGATAACTCTAAAGATGGCAATTGCAAGTAAAAGAATGAAGAAATGGATTATGATAAAATAGATGGCTCCTTTTTGTTCTTGGGAGCTGAGTTGGATTTTTTCGGTCTGAAGGTTGCTAACTAATGATTCAGTAAATTCGGTAACTGTTTTCATTGCAAGAAGGGCTGAAGAGGTTGCTTGGTCATCCGAAACAGACTGGCCTTTTTTGTAATTGTATGTATTTGTGAGGAGCTTTCCGAGATAAGTCTAAAAGAAAGGATGAGCAAAAGTGAAGGATGAGGAAATAACAATCATATAGACACAGTAGAGGTAGATGAGGATTGCAAAGAAGGAGAAGATGGGAAGTTTTGCAAAGGTTTTGTGAAAGGTTTCATTGTATTTCTTTGCCATCAGTGAAAATTCGGAGGGAAAGGAATAAGTTCTTCGATCAATGAATTAGCTGAAGGCAAAAACGACTATCAATCTTAAAATTTCTATTTGTGAAAATTCAAATTTAACTTTTTTCTATGTTCTCTAAAACAAAACTTTTTCGACTGTTACAAAAGATGAGAATATTAATCATGCTACTCTTGAAGCATATTAAAGAGTTTTCGAGTCTTTCGGATGTGAAGAGATATTGTTGATGGTGAGGATATTCACAAGAAATTTCAAGTCAGAGTTTTGACTTTTGAGTGAGCGTTTCCTTGGATTTACGAAGAAATCGTGGCAAGGGAGAACAAATAATAGGATAGCAATTTTAAATTAGCCAAGGGTGAGATATTTGAAAAAGTCGTTGTGGTCGTTATTGAAAATTGGATGGCTATTTTAAAAAGTCAAAATTCAATTTAGATTTAAAGATAAAGACATATTTCCGAAAGATGGTTTTCTGAGAAAATAAAAAAATTAGATTTTAAAAGATGGATTGAATTGAAAATGGTTAAAGTTATATTTCATAAAATGGCTAAGTATAAAATTGTATAAATTATTTTATACTAGAAAGAGAGATTATTTTGATATAAAAATATAAAGAATGAATGTAACATTTCTTCACAGAATGTCAGTCAAGCTTAAAGAAGTTCTACAAATATTTTTAGTTAAAGTTATCAAATATAATTTTACTTCTGGGAGCAAGTTCGATAGTGGGGTTCTCAATAACAGGGATATTGAGTTTCTTTTGGCTAGGCTTAGTGCCATCAGCTGGGGTAGCAAGAGCTTTAACAAATACAAAGAGGATGCAAACCAAGATAGCCAATCCGATGAAAATGGATACAGCCCAGGTAAATCCATGGTTCAAGGTATAATAACCAGTTCCAATGAATTTGAATGGGATGTAGGTCTTTGAGAAATCATAACCATTTAAGGAGATTTCAAGGTCAACCATTTCTTGGCCAATATCTTCAGTGATCTTGGGAGTAGGGCATCCGATTTGGTTATAGGCAAGAAGAGCTCCGACAGTTGAACCAAATCTTCCAAACTTACAAATGATATCGTAGTTCATGTAATTAGTATCCTTGATGAGTTTTCCATTGATCAAAGCTAAATTGAAGATTAGGAGAAGGGTTCAGAAAAGGATTTCTTTACTTGAGTTGAAATCATAACCAGCAGCAGAAGTGACGGTGAGTAAAGTAACTTGGTCAGCAAAGGCTTGTTTAGGAGTGACATCTTGGATCTTGGGGTGAGAATAGTAAGAATAATGCATGCTTGAGTCACCCAAAGACATGACATCGTGTTCGGCACTGTTGAAGGTCAACCTGAAAGGAACAGTGGAGACGCCAAGAGCTCTTGGGCCAACATGAGCAGTAGGAGTAGCGCATGCGATCATGTGGTCATTGATGACGGTACCATAAACGACGGTAGATTTTCCAGGGAATCCGAATTTGCACATAGGAACAGTGTCAATTGGGAAGCCAGTACCTTCAATTAAAATCTAATGAGGAATGAGTTTAGAATAATGTCAATAAAATAATTTTTACTTGAGTTCCACCTTCAATAAGTCCTGCAGGAGGTTTCATTGAGGAGACCTTGAAGATATTGATTTGAGTATCTTGAGTTTTATTGGTGAAGGAAGCATTGTTGAGAGAGATTTGGAGGTAGTGGTTATCTTCATTGTTGAAAGTGACGGTATCAAAGACACAATCAATTTCATTGGCACCAGCATATTCAGCAGTAACAATATTGTCATCAATTTTGCAGACAGGAGTAGCTCCATAGAAGTTGGCAACAAGGTTTTGTCCTTGAACTCTAAGTTTGCCTCCGTTTTCAGAGATAAATTTAGGAACGATGCTATCAATAGTTGGTTGTTGGTAATAAGTGAATCCTTGAATGACTTGAGCCCAGATTTCTCCATCAAGAGTGTAGTAGAAATCGACTTGTCCGTGATAGGCTTCTCCTTGAAGAGCAGGAGGAAGTCTGCATTGGATTTGGTCAGAGGTAGCCTTGACAGCTTCAGTGTATTGGTTACCAATCTTACAAGCGGCAGGGCCTTTGGCAACTTCAGGAACCAATCCAGAACCAGTAATATTGATGATGCTTCCTCCAGAAGAAGGTCCGCTCAATGGGAAGACTTGGTTGACTTGGTAGAATCTGAATTTGACGACATCTTGACTGAAATCAACTCCGTTGAAAGAGACAGCAATTTTGACGACATCTCCAGCTTCCCATCCTCCTGGGGTTGAGCATGCGATAGCAGAAGAGTTAATGAAAGAAGCAGGGGTGATCTTGGTCAAAGCAGGGTTGTTGAGAGGAGTGAAAGTACAAGTGAATTCTTGAGGATATTGGGAAAGATCAACGAAGCCTTCTCCCTTGATGTTGATGAGAGTACCTCCAGATGAAGGGCCAGCAATGGGAGAGATGCTCTTGATGTTGGGTCTTTCATAATAAGCGAATTGTTGAGGTTGGACAGCATCAGCAGAATCTTGGCCATTGAAGCTCACAGTGAGAGGAGCGAATACTCCAAGTTGACCCTTTGGTGCGATACATCTCAGTCTGACTGAAGAGATGAATTCAGCATCAACAGCAGTGTTTCCAAAGATACACTTGGGAGTGCATCCAAAGTTGGGTTCAGTGAAGAAGAAAGCACCTTCAATGATAACAGGAGTGCCACCTGAGACAATACCACCGTGAGGATAGATACGGGTGATGACGGGTCTCTTGTAGTAAAGGAACTTTTGACTGGATTCAAAGTGATTTCTGGCGATCTTTTGTTCAATGCCATTATCAAAGAGGACCTTTTCCAAAGCACTAAAGATGACCAAGCTAGCGCCACCAGCAGTAGTGTTATCAGGAGAAGCAGGAGTGGTAGTTGAGAGCTTGAAGTTATCAGTACTAGTGAACATTTCAGGAGTGAAAGGATTAGTGCAAACACTGGACCAACTGAAGAAGACATTGCTGTAATCATCTTCTTGGAGACCGGCTAATTCGAGATTAACAACAGTTCCTCCTTCTCTGGGGCCGCAAGTAGGTGCAACAGAAACAATGGTAAGTTGAGGAAGGACAGTGTAAGGAAGATTTCCAACAAAGCTTTGTCCATTGAGGGCAACACTGACAGTACCAGTTCCTGGTTGAGTAAGAGCAGGAGTGGGGCATTGAATGTTGGTTTCGCTGATGTTGAAAGTTCCGTCAGTTGGATAGGGGTATTCGACAATTTTACCTTCAGTGGTAGCAACTTGGGTTCCGACAGTAAACTTGCAAATAACTCTAGTTCTTCTCAAGAAATTGTCTTGTAAAACTCCTTCAGGGATAGTGATGACGGTGGGAATGAAAATAGTGGTTATATCATTTGCATGGACTTCATAAGAAACGCTAGCATTTTCAGCAAGTGATCCCTGACCAACTTGTGGTTGATGATAAAAGTTAAGTGGAACATTATCATTGGTGAATTCATCGCCATAAACACTAACTTCAACTTCAATAGGAGTAAATCCAATGGAGGAACCAGCAGCAGTAGTGATAGTATTTTGAGCAGGGATAGTGAATTCGAGTTCGTTGGTGGAGATATAGGTGGCAGGGAAGACACATTGGCTCTTGCTGCAATAGAGGACAGAGTTATCCTTAGAGTTTTCAAGTCTGACTTGCAACTTACCAGTGTTGGCAAAACCGAAACCATAGACTCTGACTGGGATATTTCCTTCAACTGGGACATAAGCAGGGTTTACGTTAACGACGAAAGCACTGTAGAAAGTGTAGTAAACTTTTTGGGCAGTATAATCAACACCATCAACACTGATTTGAACGAGGGTTTCTTCAGGGCGGCTGACAACAGGGAGGTCGCAGATAATAGTGGTAGAGCTCTTTCTAACACCCTTGGTGACGACTTGGAAGTTGGATCCTGAGAAGGAACATTTAAGGTTGGCACATGCATCGTCTTGGCATTCGAAGTATCTGCCATTAACTTTAATGGTAGCGCCTTGTTGCTTGATTTTTCCGAAAGTGGGTTCAACAGTATCGATTTGAGGGGAGTTGTAGAAACTGATTGAAGTAGAAGGAACAGGGATCCAGGTTTGTCCTTCGGGAGAGATTTCAAGTCCGACATTCTTCATAGCATCAGCGACTTTGGGGGTTCTGCAGTGAATGTAGGTGTCAGTGAAATAAGAGGATTCAGCTTGACCAACAACTTTACCCTTGCTATCCTTGAATCTACATTGGTAGGTGAAGGCAGTTTCTCCAGTGGAAGTTTGAGAAGTAGCTTTGGACAACAAGAACTTGTTACCATAGACACCAATAGATGAGTTTCCTCCGCTTGTGAAAATAAGAGGAAGGGCATAAGCGACAATAGGAGCAGTATAATGAGTGAAAACAGTGTCTTGATTTTGATAGGTGTTGGCACTATATTGTTGACCATTCAAGGTGATTTGGACAAGACTTTCGCCAGGGCCAGCGACAGCAGGAGACTTACATTCGATATTTCCTTCTTCGTTGAGGGTAGCAGGGGCTTCGTAAGTGGCAAATCTACATCTGATATCACAACTATTGCCAAAATTCTGTCCAATGATAGTGACGAGAGTATCGCCTTCAATAGGGCCGATTTCAGGAGTGATGGAGGTGACAACAGGAGGATCATAATAATTGAAGACAACGCCAGAATCAAAGACTTCAACGCCGTTCAAACTGACTTTAACGTGAGTAGCAGAAGGGTTGGTTTCATCAGCTCCGTAATAATCAGGGATGACAGGGGATTCACAGTAAATCAAGCTGTCGCTGATAACTGTGGCAGGTTGCCAGATTTGATCACCAAATATGCATGAAACTCTATTGAATCCAGTGTAGACAAAGTCGGAACCGGTAAGGGCAATTTGAGTGCCTCCAGTGGTAGGACCGCAAGCAGGAGTGACAGTGGAGATGGTGGGAGTCTTGATGTAGGTATATTGGACATTTCCAGCAGAGAAGTGGTTGCTTTCAGTGGCTAAGCTGAAATCAACAGGTCCCAAAGCAGCTCCAGCAGGGGCGATACACCAGACACTAGTTTCATTGATGTAGTTACCAGGAACAATATTTTCTCCGAAGCGACATTTGATTTCCTTAGTGTCACGGATATTAGCTCCGAGAACGATAACTCTGGTTCCTCCTTCGATAATGCCAAGATTGGGAACAATTTGGACAACATAAGGAGCAACAAAATAGTAGAAGAAGATACCATCATGGGTCCATTCTTGATTGTTGAAGGTGATTTCAACGATGACGGGCATAGGACTGATGATTGATGGGGCAACAGCCTTGATGTGAGTGGTATTGACTATTTCAGCTCTGACGACATGATCACCAAATCTAGCAAAAGTGGTTGCTTGATAGTTCAAGTTTGGTTCGAAGCTTTGGAAGGGAGCCATTTGTCTACCTCTAATATAAACAACAGTTCCACCAGAAATAGGGCCTTCGTTAGGGAGAAGACTAGTGATTTGAGGAATAGCATGAGCATAGTAGTCGATTTTGGTGGTGGTATATTGTTGACCGTTTTGTGAAACTCTGAGTGGGATCTCTTCTTCTTCAATTTCTGAAGGAGGTGACTTACAAGTGACCAAGGTGGGGGAGACATAGGTGGCAGGGACTTCAATGGTACCAAAACCGCAGGTAAGGCCAGAGTAGTTGCCAAAGTTTTGACCAGTGACTTGGATGAAGGTTCCTCCAGTCTTGTAACCAAGAGCAGGATTAGCAGAGATCAAAGTAGGTTGTTGATAATATTCGTAATCAACAACTGCGGTATCATCAAAGGCTCCAGTTACGGAAACCTTGAGTGTTGTCACGCCAGCTTCGTATTCTGGTGATGTGCATGTGAGACAGGTTTGATCTTTCTTTGCATCAGGACCTGGGGTTGCGGAACCATAACAATGGATCCAATTTGCCAAGTTAGGTTGAGAGCTTCCAAATTGGCACTTGGGAGCTTGGTTAGTGGCATGACTGAGCCCTTGGAAATAAGGAGAATAGATGGTAACTTTAGTTCCTCCAATAGTAGGACCGAGTGCTGGATATACTCCAACAATACTGAAACCTGAGGAAGGAGCTATAAATGTTGAAACAAGTGTTGCTAGCAGGAAGGAAGCAACAAAGAGCGATTTTTTCATGGATTTGAAAAGGATAAAATTCAAATTTCTGTTGAAATTTTGAAATCAAATATTATTAGTTAGTTTGGATACCGAACAAATAAATTAATCTCTATCTCTTTGGATTTATTTTCAAAAATATTGAATAAAGAAAGATTCAAACATATCTTGAGATTTGAAAAAAGGAAATTCTCTTCTTTTATTTGAGTGAGAGTGTAGAGTTCCCTTCAGAGAATAAAAATTGTTGTGGGTTGTTTCTAAATTGAATACCAGGAATTGCTCACATAAAAAAATTTCCTTCGTATGAGTTGAAATTTTTTGAAAAAAAATCAAAATTGAAAAATATCTTTTTGTTTTTAAAAAAAGTAACCAGGATTTAAAAATTCATGAATTCTTGAGTTCAAAAGAAACTTTTGAGGACGTTTGAGCTCGCAAGCAAAGTCATGATGTTCTGAAAAAATATTTACAAAATCAAATGCTATATGAGAAGTTCAAAAATTCAAAAAAATCATTAAAAATATTTTTTCATCAAAGAAAAAATTTTTTAGTCTTGAAGAAACGGATAATTATAAAAATATTATTATCTCAAGCCAGTCTGTAATCCAGCCCAATCATCCCATTTATGCCATTTTCTCAATTAATTCAATAAAAATGAGAGAGTATCTAAGACAAAGCTATGACGATTTGTTTTAAAAATTCGATTTTATAAGCAAATGAGATTATATACTCTCAAATCTTTTGCTTATTTTTTTATAGAGGTGCTTACTTGATCAAGAAAATGACATATAATCAATCAATAATGCGATTAAGAGTGAATATAATTCATCAATCTATTGATAAAGTTTTTGTTTTCAGGGGCATCTCTCTTCAAAACTTCAACACCAGTAGGGGTGGTGGTTTGGTCTTGAAGGTACTTTTCCAAGAAAGAGGTGTCACCCTTAACTTTGGGAGATCTGAACAAATGGGATCTGTCGATGGACAAGTTGAGCCAAGAGTTGTAGAGATCGAAGAAGAAGGCAATTCTGTAGTTTTCGAAATCGAAGCTAGAGTAGATGGAGGTAGTGTAGCTCAAACGAATTCTTTGTTCAACAGGGTATCTCAATTTATGCTCAGTGACGAAAATTTCTTCAGCCCATCTTTCAAGGATATCGGTCTTGACGGCATCAATATCAACACCCAAAGCTTTCCAAGAGTCATGTACAAGGTTTTCGTAATTTTCAGCATTTAAATTGACTTCAGGCTATAATTTATATTAGGCAAAGAAAAGAGAGAGTTCTATACGAATTTTTCGTTCAAGACGCTGAAAGCGATGTTGATGAGTTCGGGCTTGTACTTTTGGGAGATGACTCTAGTCATATCTTTAGTGGGGAGAAGATAATCACCCATCATGACAATATCTTCATAGACATTGTGAGGGTTGTGTGACATGGTGATATGGGCTTTGGGATCAAGGTAAGCAGCAAAGATACAGAAGTTTCTGGTGGACTTGAAGGTTGTTTCAAGGGCGGGACGAGCAACGGAGGTAAGTCTGGTGAATCTTGAAAGCATTGTAAATTCGATAAATTAAATCTTATTTTTTACATTGTAAATTTTTGTCAAAATATTTGTTCCACTTGGATCAGGTAAAATGAAAGGAAAAGGAGCTTGTTTTTTATTGTTGGGTGGAGTTGGGAAGGAGCTTGAATTTTTTTGAAGACTTTTAAAAATTTTTTTGTCGAAAGGAAAAAATGGAAAATTTTTTTCATGAAAATTCAATTTTTTAGATTCTTGAGGGGAAATTTTTTTGAGTGAAATTTTCGATCCAATATCGATCTCTGTGATGAATTTTTTTAAGGGAAAAATTTTTTTGCAATCAAAGAATTTTGAGAATTTTGCAAATCAATGTCTCAGACAGAGAGAGGGAAAAAGTTTTTAATTAATGGGAAACAGTTTAAAAGCTGTCTAATAAATGTTGGCCTAAACTTACATATTTCCAAAAGAGAATATCATTGTTTTTTTCATTTTATGAATATATAAATGTCATACTTCTTAAAAGGATACCGTTTTGATTTCTAAATTAAAATTGTATAGGGATGATCTCACTCATTAAGAAGTCATAATATGTCAACAAAATAATAATATTTTATCAATAATTTCTGATATTATAAGATGTAAACATTGCTTTCCTAGATTTATTGCTTGAGCTTCTTTTTCTTACTCTTAACTTGTTCGACGGGGACTTCTTCATCTTCAGCGATCAATTCTTCCTCATCGGGTTGTTTAACCTTGTGTGATTTTTTACTCTTCTTGGGCTTAACTTCTTCCTCTTCTTCTTCAGGTTCAGGTTCAACAACCTTTTGCTTCTTGGACTTCTTCTTCTTCTTCTTGCTGGCAGCCAATTCTTCGGGAGTTTCGAAGTAGAGGTTTTCAGCCTTAAGTTCATCCAAAACTTCCTTCATAACATCAACGTTCTTCTTGGATTGTTCACCGGTTTCCAAGAAGTGAAGTCTTTCTTCGACTTGCTCCTTCATTCTTTCACCGAATCTGGTGGTAGGCTAACGAATAGGTTGAGAATAACTTGAAAAAAATTTGAGAATTACATTGACGGAGTAGCAATCGAGTCTGGCGGCGAGGGCGCACTTGTTGGCGATATAACGAGAGATTTTACCCTTATCCTTAGCCTTAGCTTTGTTGATATAGCTGGCGTGGTACAAGGTTCCGTACTTGGGAGTGTTACCTCTGGTCTTCAAAGCTCTGAACAAAGCCTTTTCAGCACCCAAGATTTGGACAGTGGAAGCAGGGCACTTGGAGAGGTTGTTAAGAGAACCAGCTTGGAGGATCAACTTAGCACCGACCTAATCAAGAGGGTTAGAATGTATGAAAATAAAAAGTCAAGTTACGCTTTCACCGATGAAAGCAGTCAAAGAGGGAGCAACAGCAGTCATTTTTTCTCTAAGATATTCCTTGAGGTCATCTCTATACTCGAAACCGGAGATGACTCTGTCACAGAAGGTCATCATGGCGTTCTACGGGAAATAAGTAAAAGAGTTAAAAAATAAGGATTTACAAGATCTTCTTCGATGAGTTCTTGACCCATGGAGCTGGCAGCAACTTGCATGATTTTTTCAGCAATACCAGCATCGAGGACGATTTCTTCGATTTGGGTGACGAGGTCCTTTTGAATCTTGGTTCTGTCCTACAATTGGAGTTTAGTTTTCAGTAGACTTTATCAAGAATCACTTGGATCAATTTGACCAATTGGACATAAGGCTTGTTATCAGAGACAACCTTGACCAATTCAGGGAAATGCCAAGAGTACCATTCCTTGATTCTCATGGAGAACAAGTTCAAGTTCTTTTCGATTTGTTCAAGGAGGGAGATGGTTTGGATGATGTGCTTGTCTTGTCTGGCGACGTCAGTGGTGACCTTAGATCTGGAGAAAGAGTGACCGAGACCCAAACTGATTTTCATGAGGTTAGAATCTTGGAAATCTACAAGAGTTTTTAGTGGTGGAAAGTGTGAGGAAATTACCTTGCTTCTTGATGAACTTGGTGAAGTGTAATCTTATGCCTCTAAACATCTCGAAGACGGAGTCGTTAAGCTTAACTTGGACGTTGAATTGTTCACCAATCTTGGAAGCCAAAGTTTTATCAAGAACACCGAGAGTGACCTTGGACTTGGTCTTAGCAAGGACGGTTTCAAGGAAGTCTCTCAAATCGTCGCTGATTTCGCTTTCAGCCAAAGTTCTGAGATTGGCAAGAGCTTGTTCATTACCTTGGAAAGCTCTGAATGACTTGAGCTTAATCATTTTAGAGAAGGATTCGAAGGTCTCAATGGACTTTTGAAGTTGCTTGAGGCTGGTGGATGTTTCATCGTATTCGACTTTTTCGAAGAGCGCATAACCAGCTGCGCATTCGTATAAGAAATAGGAAGCCATTAACTCTGCAGGAAATAAATTGATAAAATAAACCCAATTAAGAATCTTGAGATCGATTTAATTAAATGTGCGAAGATCCCAATATCCAATTTCCACATATCATTTCTGAGGACTATATTTGACTTGAGATTCAGCTTACCACAAATATTGATTTCTGCGGAATTGTGAGACTTTTCGGCATTTTTTCTTCCCTAGATGGTCTTAAAAATATTCTGCAGGTACAACTCTCTTATATTGATGGAAAATGAAGAGAAAAATGAGCAGAATCGTTGCCATATTTTTTAATTCATATGATGATAATTGAATTAGGAATACGAAAGCTATATGTACAAAAACCTAGAATCTAGATGGAATTAGGATGTAAAACATTGAGCTAAGGGTGTCTGATTCGTCAGGATTTTTATTTATTGAGGAGATATTCATGGTTTTCAATGGATCTCTACGGAACCAAAAATAAATTTAACACAAATCCTTAACTTGATAAATAATCTCTTTCCAAATTTAATCATTTTTTGTACCGTTCATTCAAGAATTAGACTAAAAATGACGATTCTTTGCTTTCCTTAAAAGAATCAGATAATAGATTTGTTTATCGCCTGGGTTAACCTTCTCAAGACATAATTTTTCCTTGTTTTAACCACCATTTTAATCTGTGGACAGTTTATGTTTTAATGAGTCAGACCTTTGTTTGATTGATTGACCGTTGAATTTTTCTTCTTCAAAAAATTTCACAGAAAAGCTTTTTTTGAAAGGGGGAACAACAGTCATTTGAAGTCTTACTCAATCTGGCATAGAATAATCAAGCTTATTTTTTCTCTATCACGTGTGCTTAGAGTTGAAAAGATGGTCTAATTGAATAAATGTCCAATTAAAAGTAGGAGAGGCTAGATTTGATCAAAATTTTTATCTAAACAGAATCATTCAAAACATTCCTTCAAGTGAAAGGGTTTGAAATGAGAAATTACACTTTCCGTTAATTTGATTATCAAAGTACTTGAGATGCTATGATAAAAAAGTTTATGAAATCATTCCTAAAAAATTTATCATAAATAGGCAGGTGTTTTGAGTCCTTGAAATCTCAAAATTTTGCAAACATATTATAATAGAATTATAAAAACCCACAATAAAAAGGTTTTTTCTTGAAATATCATTGGTGACTTTCTTGATTTCGAAATATTGAATATACTTTCAAAAACAGAACATTTTCGATTTCAGCTGGAGATATAAACAATAAAAAATGGATGCAAATAAAGCAATGAATTTCATTTCAATCTGATGTTTGATAACAATATTTAAGAGTTTTGATCTTTCTTTTCAGGCGGTTTATAATCGTCATCATGGAATACAAGTCCGTATTTAGGAGCATCGCCTTCTTCACTCTTCTTTACAGCTTGAAATAAAGCCTTCTCAGCCTCCAAAATTTGATCCTTATCCTGGTTTTCTATTTTTTCAGAAAGGTCAACATGATCCATTTGTGCAAGTTGGGAGACTTTCACTTTATTTTCTAAATATCTGGATATTTTACCCTTATTCTTTTCTTTGTTTTCCGTTTTTTCAATAAGTTTAGTATGGTAAACAAGTCCATATTTGGGGGCATTCGCTTTGGTTTTTAAAGCCTTGAATAAAGCCTTTTCCGCACCCAATATTTGGATGGTGGACGCAGGCGTCTTTCCAAGGTTTTCAAGGCTGCCAGCATGTGAAATCAACTTTGCACCGACCTAATGAAATTCATATGGGATGAGATAAAGATTGTTACATTTGCTCCTACAAGAGAAGTCAAATTAGGAGCAATTTTTTCCATTTTTTCTTGAATATATTTTTTGAGCTGATCTTGATATTCAAACATACTTAGAGTTCTGTCACATAAACTCAAGATGTGCTCCTATTTTTAAAAATTTCATAACATATCAAAAATTTTTTTACCATATCTTCTTGGCTAATTTCACAACCCATTGAGCATTCAGCCATCTGGATGATGATGGATTGAGCGAGACCTTCATCAAGAACAATTTCCTCAATTTTTGGGGCAATATCTTTCTGAATCTTACTCCTATCCTGCAAAGTTAAGTTTAGATGAAATTGATTTGGGGAAAGAAATACTTGAATCAGCTTAACGAGCTCAATATAGGATTTGCTCCCAGGGACCATCTTGCTCAATTCAGGAAAATGCCAACCATACCATTCTTTGATCCTCATGCACTGTTCATTTAAATCCTTTTCAATTTGTTCAAGGAGAGAAACAGATTGTATAATGAGTTTGTCTGATTTTGGAGCTTCAGTAGTGATTTGAGTTTTGGATAAAGAGTCCTTAATATCTGCAATTTTTGCTTCTTGGAAATCTACAATAATTTCGATTTTGTTAAAGAATCAAAGAAGGACCTTCCTTTTGTGTGAATTCAGTGAAATATTGTCTTATTCCTTTGATTATTTCAAGGCTGAAATCATCAGTCTTCACTTGAACACCAAATTGTTCATTAATTTTGGAAGCCAAGGTTTGATCAGCGACACCAAGAGAAATAATAGAGGCTCCAGCTCCAGCAAGGGCAGTTTCAAGGAAGTCCTTCAAATATTCGCCGATTTGACATTCAGTCAAGGCTGTTATTTCCTTAAGAGCTTGCTCATTTCCTTGGAAAGGTCTGAATGACTTGATCCTGATGATCTTAGAGAATGATTCAAAGCTTTGTTTGGATTGTTGGAGTTGTTGGAGATTGGTGGGTGTTTCGTCAGATTTAACTTCTTCAAAGAGTGCATAGCCAATTGGGCTTTCATACAAGAAAAGAGAAATCATTAAATATAAGAATGTAAATTATCAAAAATGATTAGACGATTGTATGATAAAAATGTGATTAACTCATTATATAGAAATTGCTGGTGAAAATTAACAAGTTATTTATTGTATGGGGACAGGATAGTTTTGTTGAAAAAACTATGACTGGCTGCTTCTTGAAAAGGAAATTAGATTTGAACTCGAACTCGAAATTGGAGAAAAAATGGATGAGAAAAAACAATGTTCTGATAAATATTTTTTAAAAGAGAATTCTGGGATCTCTATTTTCAATCTGTGAAAAATTTGATTTAGGAGATAATTTTTTTGACTCTATATTTTGCATCAATCGACTTGAGCCATGTGAAGGAAAGGCCTTATTTTCCCACCAGAAGTTTTATTGTTTGTTCAGACTGTTTTGATTATGGATTAAGGTTTATAAATGTGACCTGAAAAATCCAAACAATTATTTTTAATGGTAATTGCGTGTGTCAGTCGAGTAAAATGGTTTAAAGTAATAATCAATTTTATTGACAAAATTAGTTTAATTCTTTTTTTTTTTGAGCGCAGGGCAGATCCCTGCTATTAAAGATCAATCATAAATCTTAGATACGTACTTTAGAAATGGGTTTTTAAAATCCCTATTTCTATTCATAATTCGTTAGATATAAATCAGTAAAAGTTAAACTTTCAGAAATATACATAAAAATTGTAAAGAAGGGGTCTTTCGGGTTTCATTCTTTTGAGCATTCTTTTCCTCAGTTTCTACAGATCTTCACACATATTCCATTTGATTTCTCTAAGATCAGCTCTTATTCTATCTATTATTAATGTATAATACATTAATACAAAATTCCACAAACGGAAGAAATTCTTTGAAAAATTTTTA
>Ga0182738_1002897_pt1 | contig 20046 bp, 15 predicted proteins | sample eDN5th30CBELigMG_FD_128876 | JGI IMG/M metagenome (GOLD analysis project Ga0182738, IMG submission 128876) | Enriched Miracle-Growth compost microbial communities from Emeryville, California, USA - eDNA 5th pass 30_C BE-Lig MG (version 2)... ... | reverse complement strand
CACATTCAAGATCGAAACATTTTCAAGATTATCTATGAATCTCGAGACAAACTCAAGAAATTCCAACAGCTTTTATCAAATGATTTTCCTCTTGGTGTCGCAATTACTGACCTCAACCTTCAAAGCATTTTGTATTCCAACAAAGTCTTCAAAACCAGTTTCACAGATTCAAAAGATAATGAAAGAGCTGGCGTTATATCCTTAAAAAGCTCATTATTGATCCAACATCTTTGAGCTCCAGTAACTCTTTAACTCAGCTTGAAAAGCTCCCAAAACAATCCTTATACGACTTTATCATAAGAACTTCTCATGAAGATCTTCCTACAGAAGAAAATACTGTTTACACATTGAAAGCCAACTACACCAATACATCAGGAGAAATATTGCATTATGAAACGAAGCTTAGCAAGATCCAATGGGGAGGAGAAAGTGCTTTTACTGTTGTTCTTGACGATGTGAGTGATAAAGAAACTGTTATCGCCTTGAAACTCGCCGATGAACAAAAAGACAGAGTCATAGCTACAGTCTCCCACGAACTGAGAACTCCTATAAATGGTATTCTCGGATTATTAGAAATGGCCTCAGCTCGGGTTGAAGATACTCTTGCTCTCAATTTCCTTGACAACTGCAAAAGTTGCAGCAAATTATTGTTGTATCTTGTCAACTCTATTCTCAACTTGAGTCAGCTCAGAAATAACCAACTCGTTGTAAACAAGGACTATATCGATCTCCGCGCCTATTTCGAAGAGATTAGATCCTTGTATATCTTCAACTGCCAACAAAAAAACATCGACTTTATTATTGATAAAGATCCTCGTGTTCCTTCTAAAATCTTCACGGATCAATATAAGCTTACTGGCATCCTCATCAACCTTCTCGGGAACGCTGTCAAATTTACTTTTAAAGGTTCTGTTACCTTGGGTATTCATCAAGACAGAAGTGATCCCAAAAGAGTGATTTTCACTGTAAAAGATACTGGAGTGGGTATTCATGAAAGTGATCGCTGCAAATTGTTCAAGATGTTTGGAACACTTTCCCAAAAGAACAAGAGTATTAATGTACAAGGAGTTGGACTAGGCTTAACGATAGCAAGCGGGTTAGTCGAGGCTTTGGCCAAAGAATCTCGCGGAACCAAGGAGAAGATTGAATTTGAGAGCGAACCTAATAAAGGAAGCAGATTTTGGTTCCCAATTGATATTTTCCCACCTTCCGAAAAGAAAATGTCTCCAGGAACAACCTTCTTTGAGGAGCTCTCTTCTTTGCCTGAACAGTCAACTCTATCAATCACAAAGACTCCTGCAATCAATATTCAAAAGTATACCAATCTTAAATATAACAACTCGAATAAAAAGCCCACCAATCCCACTTCTTTCCACCTTCTTTCCCCTCAGCCTTGTGATATTTCTATACCTTCCCGCGACTCTAGCAATACCCATACATCAACCAAATTTTCTGAACACCGTAAAAATGTCCTTATTGTTGATGATTTCCCTTTGAATCTTATGACTGCTTCCTATATGTTTGAAGAATTAGGCTTCCAAACAACGAAAGCTTTTAGTGGCCAAGAAGGCCTTGATTTCTTGAAAAAGAGCATGGTTTCAGGAAATAAGTTTTGCTTGATCCTTACAGATATCCAAATGGCAGTTATGGATGGTTTGGTGATGAGTAAGGAGATTACAAAAATGATAGCGAAAGAGCAGGTTTATTCGGTTCCTATTGTGAGTATCACAGCAAAGAAACTTGATGAAAATGAAAAACAAATACATAGAAATTGTGGGATTATTTATTCTATTGAAAAACCATTAGTTAGGGAACATTTAGTCAAAATTCTTGATAGTCTTGGCTTAATATAATAATAATTAATTATAATTATATATATCTCAAAGAGTAAACCAAAAATAAATTTGTAATTTGTTGTTTTACATAAATTTTACAGGAAAATTGTCTTCATTGACCTTCCCAATGACTTATTTGAATAGATCAACTAAAGAATCTTCACGAGTCACCTCATCTTTCTTATCCTTCCGAATAGGGACGCTAAAACTATTGCTGTTACTATTGCTGCTGTTGTTGCCATATCGATAATATCCGAAATCCAATGAAGGCTCCACCTTTGTCGTGGTCTCGATTACTGTTGAATTGATGCTCTCAGGCTCCCTCTCTTTTGGTCTTTGTTTCTTTATCCAATCATGCTGACTTCCACTAACATCAAGATGATATTGTGTGGGCTGTGTTGGAAACTCTTCTTCTATTTTTGGATCTATATCCGTACGAATTATATCATCTCCACGGGCCTTTGTGATAACTCCTACACCATCGATCTTTGTACCTAGAAATTCAATGAGGATTTATGACTTCTCGAGGAATAAAATACCAGGCTTTATTGTAGATTTAATGATTTCTAGTTCTTGGTTCAATGCTGCTATCTTCTTTTTCTTCTCATTCAGTATCAATGTGAACTATTTTGTTGTCAGATCAGACCAATATCTTTCCCATTACTTTATTTAAGAGATCATTTTCTAATTGTTCTTTGGCTTGTGCGACATCGTTCATATTCTCGAGAATAACCATTTTCTCAGTTTCCAAATTCTCAATCTTTTTCTCCAAATCCTTCACGTTTCTCTAAAACCTGATTAGAAGAACTCATTATCCCCTGAGACACCTTTTTTGACATGTTGATAAATGTCATTTCTTTCATCAAATTCTCCAATACCTTATTTGTTGATATAAATGCACATTTCACTGTTAATCCCACAATCTATCATTGAACTATTAGATTGATTTTCTCATAAAACTCATTTACATCAGCTCCTTTTGCAATTTTGAACGTTATTTTAAACTAAAAAATCTTTAATAAAGCCTCAATATGTTCATCATACGATTCGATTTTCATCTTCTTCATCTTCAACTGCTGCAAAACTATACACAACTTCCTTCTTTTGTTCTTCTAAACTTGCTCTCAACTTCTTGAAATAATCCATACTCCAATCCATATGTTGATTCAAATTCTTCAAACTTATCACTATTCTTTATGAATATCATCACTCAATAAACCTTTCTTCTTACTCTCTCCTTTATAATATCCGTTTCTCTTTGTCTCTTCGAATATCGTCATATACCCTATTTACTTTTGAGCACAAATATCAAAAAAAGAGAATTGTACCAAGTTCGAAATCTGTTTTGATATTGACAGGATGACTTTTCAACCTGCTGATGATATAAAGAGTTTTGCCTAGAAGAGTTAGCGAGGAGAGGAGGCTGAGGGATACCTTCAACAGTTTCGATTTTGGAGATGAGATCTTCTTCAGGAAGGATATTTGAAGATTTCATGAGATTCAGAAAAATTTTTTATTTATCCTCGGTTATGAATAAAAGGAAAATTAAAATTAGACCAATAAGAAAAAAGCTATCGGATACTTTTCAAGATTTACGATTGATTTCTAATCAAGCCAGGTCAAGTTTTGATGCAATATTTCAAGGAATTTAAGCTCTTGAAAATAAGATGAGTGAAAAAACTTGGCGTGGAGAAACGAAATCGTTCTGTGTGGAGAATTTATTCAGAGCCTTGTATCAGAGGAAATCAGAATTAGGATCGAGTTTTATAGATCATTTGTGAAGAGAAATTCTTTGGTTGCTAAGTGGGGAAAAATCTGACCAAAATTAATCAGAAGGTTTGTTATTTTCAAAGTTGCTATGCTAAAAATTTTGTTTGAAAATTTGAAATGAGGAATTTCAGAGATCCTTTTCTCAAGCTCCTTTGGAAAATGTGAAATATCAAGTTTCAGTGAAATTTTTCTCTCAAACATTTCAGAAAATCATTTTTTCTGAAGAAGGAAAAATTCTACTTTTCACTCTTTCTCCTCTGATATGCATCTGGTTTGTTATAATTTTTTTCAAGAGGATATTGATTTCTTCTTTTGATAATTTTGGAGAGAAATTTTTCTTGAGTTTCTTTGCTTCAAAAAGGAGAAAAATTTTTGAGAAAAAACTGCTGAACATATTTTTTTTTTTTCAAGATTTCAAAAAAGTGAAAAAAAAAATTTAGCAAAAGATTTTTTCGAAAAAAATTCTCATCGTTTTTTTGTGTCCAGTTGAATTTTCAGAAAATTGCTAAAAAAAATTTGACTTGAGGTCACAAACAAAAAAAATGAAATGCTCAAATCAAATTTCTTAACAAGTTTCTCCATCCACCCAAAACTTTATTTATTGTCTTCGAAAAATTGACAAAAAATCACAAGTTGAGCCTCATAAATTTCTAAATAAATGAACTCAGAATAATAATAATTTGACCAAGTTCTTACAATCTCCTCAAAAATATTCATGAAAATCAATTTTTATCATCAAAATTTCTCAATCACATCAAAACAAAGTTTTTCATAAAATTCTTTATAAAATTATAATACACACAAATCAATATTAAACTTTTCCTAAAAACGCAAGAAGGAAGTTTAAAAATACATTTTCTGTATTTCTACCTTTTCCCTTCTTCAATAATATTTCTACAGAAAATATCGGTTAAATTTATTTACAAACAAAAATATTTTTTTTCTCTCATTTTCTTACTTTTTTCCACTACCACTACCACTACGACTGACCTCAAACAACAACAAATCTCTTTCTTGTTGAACAGCTCTTAAATTTTCTTTGACTTTATCGATTTCTTCCAACAACATCGCTTGCTTTTTATTCAAACTTTGCTGAGCCAAATCTTTATAATACTCAATTTCATCCATTAATTTGGAGCTTTCAATTGTCAAATTGGAGTTCTCTTGCATCAAATTCTCATTCACCTTCATCAATTTTCCAACCATCAAATCGTTATTCTTCTTTTCTTCTTTCAAAACATGAATCATTTCTCTCTCTTGCTTCATTTCATTCTTCTCATTCATCAATCCCTCGATTATATTCCTCAATTCTTCTTCTTGTCCTTGTAGTCCCAAAATCTTTGCTTCGTATGCTTCTCTTCTTTCTTCCTTTTCTCTTATCAGATCCTCATTTTGTCCCTTTATTTCTTCCAATAATCCAATCATTTCTCTATCATTCTGTTGTCCTACGATTCTTCTCTTTAATTCTTCAATTTCTTCGTCGATTTCCTTGACTTTTATCTTTATCATCTCACTTTCTTCTCTCTTCATTTCTTCTTCTCTTTGCATTCCTCTCATTTCTTCCTTGATCTTCTCAATTGATTGTCTCACTTTTTCTTCTTGTTCTTTATATGAGTTGTATTCTTCTTCCAATTTCTCCTCTTCTCCTGTTAATCTCTCAATCTCCTTCTCCTTTTCTTCGATCTTTTTTATTATTCCTTCAGATTCCTCTTCTAACCTTTCATATCTTGCCTTTTCTTCTTCACATTCTTCTTCCTTTTCTCTCACTCTTTCAAGGATCTTTTCTAATTCTTCTTGAACTCTCATCTCAAGAACTTCAGCTTCTTCTCTTGTTCTTTCCATTTCAACCCCTTCTTCAGGTAAATTCTCTTTGATCTCTTGCAATATCTCGCTCTTCTGTCCAATCAAGCTATTCAAGCTCACAATCTCGCCTTCGATTTCTTCAATATCTCCCAATAATCCCATCTTTCTCTTCTTCTTTTCTTCGCATTCTTCGGACAATTCATTAACTCTTCTTCTCATTCCCTCAACCTTTTCTTCTAGATTATTGAGTTCTTCTGTGACGGTTGTCCATTCACTTCTTCTCTCTTCGATTATTGGTCTCTTTTCTTCAATTTCTCTTTGTAACCTTTCTCCTTCTTCTCGTAAATTTTCTATCATTTCCTGCTTTTCTCTAATTTCTCCTTCTTCCTTGCCAATTTTCAAGCTCATTTCTTCCAATTCAACCTGAATTCTCCCGTATTCCTGTCTCTTATTTTCTTGCTCTCTCACCTTCTCTTCAAGCAATCCATTATATTCTTCTGTTTCTTCACAAACTTCTTGATATCTTCCCATCAAACTTTCCAATTCCTCTTCTCCCTTCAACAATTGAGCTTTCTTCTCTTCATACTCTTCATTTAATCTCGTTATCTCCTCTCTTGTCTCCTCATTTCTCTTCTCGTTATCATCTCTGATTGCTTCCAATTCCTCTTCTTGATTCTTTTGCTCAGTTATAGCACCTTCAAGGCCTTCAATATTCTCTTCAAGAGCTCTTACTTCTTCTCTCAAAGTGTTAAATCTCTCCTCGTATTCTTCCTTGAGACTACTCAATTCTTGTTCTTGAGCCTTTTTTTCTTCAAGAGCTTGATTGGTATTTATCAAAGCATTTACCACATCAAATAACATCTCTTGAGCGTTATTTAATTGTGCTCTTTTTTCTTCATGACTTTGTAAGGCAGCCGCTGTATCCTCCTCAATCATTCTTCCTTGTTCTTTTAATGCAGCGACCTTCTCCTCTGCTTGCAAGATACTCCATTGTTCCAATTCTTGGATTTCTTCTTGTAATCCCATATGCACCTTTTCCAAGGTTTTAATTCTCTCTTCTGAGGTCTTTTCCATGGTTTCTAGTTCATGGATTTCCTTCTTATATTTCTCGATATTTGTGAGCAATCCTTCCATTTCTCTTTCTTGTGTGAGACATTCTTCTTTTAATCTCTGAACTTCATCAATCTTGTGGTTTAATGCTTCTTTTGCTGAATCAATTTCGATATCCAATCCTCCTAATTGTTCTTCTAGGTTCTCTTTGTCTCTTGCTTTGGCTTCGATATTCTTTCTGATCCTTTCGATTTCTTCTTTCAATTTTTCAATTTCTTCAAAATCAACTTTTTCGACATTCTTCAATTCTCCAATTCTTTGTTCTTCTTCGCTTATCTTTTCTTCGATTGCCATTCTTTCGTACTCTTTCTCTTGCATCTTTTGCTTGTATTCGCTTATGTGGGCTTCCAAGAGTTTTGTTTGATCCTCCATTGTTTCAATTTCATTCTTCAAGATTTCTTTTTCTTGTTTGCTTTCTTCATATTCCTTCATTCTTTCTTTATCTATCTCTTCCTGTTCTTGTAATCTTTCGAGAGTTTCCTTTTGATCTCTGAGAGTCACTTCAAGTTGTTGAATGTGGCTTTCCAATCCACAGAGCTTTTCTTTCAATTCAACAATCGTTTCTTGCTTTTGCGCTAGAACATTTTCCAATTCACTTTGTTCTTCATTATATCTTTCAGAAGCTGCCTTTTGTTCTTCTAATCTTTCTGCGAGAGCTTTTTGGTCTCCAAGAGCCTCTTCAACTTGTTGAATGTGGCTCTCCAATTCAGTTCTTTCTTCTTCTAAGCCAGAAATCTTTTCTTTTAATTCAACAATCAAGTCTTGCTTTTGTGTCAAAACATTTTCCAATTGGCTATGTTCTTGATTGTATCTTTCAAATACTGCCTTTTGTTCTCTAAGAGTTTCTTCAAGGCTTTGAATGTGGTTTTCCAATTCAACTCTCTCACCTTCTAATTGACCAGCCTTTTCCTTTAATTCATCAATTAACTCTTGCTTTTGTGTCAATACACCCTCTAATTCATTTTGTTCTTCCTCAAATCTTTCGGAAGCGGCCCTTTGTTCCTCTAATCTTTCCATCATTTCCTTCTGTTCTCTGAGAGTCTCTTCAAGATTTTGAATCTCACCTTCCAATCCTTCTCTTTCTCCTTCTAAGCCAGAAAGCTTTTCCTTTAACCCAACAATCAATTCTTGCTTCTCATTCAAGAGGTTCTCCAATTCACTTTGCTCTTCGTTAAATCTTTTCGCCATATCTCTCTGATCTTTCAAAGTCTCTTCAATATCTTGAATATCACCTTCCAATCCTTCTCTTTCTTCTTCTAATTCATTAAGTCTCTCTCTTAATTCAGCAACCATTTCTCTTTTTCCCACTAAAGCATTCTCCAATTCACCAATTTCAGATCCCAATGTCTCATTTTCTTCTTTCTGAGCTCCTATCTCCTCCAAAGCATCCTTTTGTTCTCTAATATTTTCTCTAAGCTCCAAAATACGACCCTCTAATTCTTCATTCTCTTCTTCAAGTTCAGCAAATAATCTTCTTTTCTCATTGAGATTATTTTCTAGTTCTCCAAGTTCAGATTCAAATACATCATGTTCCTCTCTAACTCTTGCTGCTTTCTTCACTTTCTCTTGTTCAATCATCTCCTTTTGTTCAACTACATGCTCTCCAAGACGTTGAATATGACTTTCCAATCCTCCTTTTTCTTCTCTCAAAGCGCTCATTTCCTCTTCTAATCCGCTCATTTGTTCCTTTAACTCAGCAATCAATTCTCTCTTTTGTTGCAAAACATTCTCCAAGTCTCCTTGCTCAGACTCCAATCTCTCTTTTTCTTCGTTATATCTTTCATAAGCTGCTTCTCTTCTTCTCTCCAATTCTTCAATCTCCTTCTCCTTTTCAGCTACTTGTTCTTGGATCTTTCTTTCCATCACTTCAATTTCTTCAATCTTCTGCATCTCTGCTTCTCTTCCTTGAGTCAATTTCTTCATCTCTTGATTCAATTCTTCAGCTTCTTCTCTTGCTCTTCGGATATCAGCTTCCAATTTGGCTCTTTTAGCCAATTCTAACTTCATTTCTTCTTCAATATCTTTGATAACAGCCCCCAACTCTTCTTTTTCTTCACTGATTCTCTTATATTTCCCCTCTAATTCTTCCTTTTCAATTTCAAGGCTCCTTATTTCTTCCTCATAGCCCATTTGCTCCTCCTCTAATCTTCTCTTTTCATCATTATATCTGTGATACATCTCTTCTCTATGGCCTTCCAATTCATGCATTCTCTTCTGCAATTGTTCTTCTTCTTCGATCTTAGCACTCTCCTCATGGATATTCTCCTTCAACTCTCTGTACATATTTTGCTTCTCTTTATATTCAGCCTCCAAGCTATCTAATCTCTCATCCAGCCTGTCCATATCTTCACTTAATCTTTCGATTTGCTCTCTCCTTTCATTCAATTCTTCTGTCTTTGCTTCAACTGCATCAGCATATCTCATGATCTCACCAACTGTCCTTTCCATTTCTTCCTTTCTTGCTTCCAAATCACTCTCTGCCATTCTCTTTTCTTCTTCGAATCTTCTCTTCATTTGGACTCTTTCATTCTCTTTGGCTCTTAATGCTTCTTCTAATTTTTCAATTTCGCTCTCTTTCTTCTCCTTTGTCTCTTTCAATACATTCATGTCTTCAATCAACCTTCCCAATCCTTCTTGCATCTTGATATTTTCTTGTCTTATCTCCTTAATGTTTTCAGTTATTTCCTCCTCTTCTTGTCTCAAACTATCCAATGTCTCCCTACGTCTCTCAATTTCTCCTCTCATATGTTCTTCTCTTGCTTCCAAATCCTCCTTTTCTCCTTGTAAATCAACTGTTCTTTCCTCAATCTCTCCAATCTCTTCTCTCAATCTTTCCAATTTCTCTTGCATACTGCCTCTTTCTTCGTGTTTCTCAGCAGCAAGACTTGCGAAATTTTCTTCTTGTCTATTATCATCTTCCCAATCTCCTTCATCTACAAAGACAACTGGCTCTTCTTGTTTACTTGTTGATTCCTTCTTATGACCACTTGGTGGCAAGTTTCTTTTCATCATCACATTCTCGATATCTTCTCCAAACATTCTGCCTTCTTGTTGATGATAAACTAATGTTGTCTGTGGCACCAAATTGCTCAAAGGCAACATTTTCTTTGGAGTATTATCTGAAGAGAACAAGATATTCTCCTTATCTTGTTGACTAAATATTGAAGGATTTCTGATCTTCTTCTTCAAAGTCTCATTTTCTTCCTTCAAAGTTTGAAGATTATTGATCTCACTAAATAATTCACGATTTTCCTTGTAAATCTCTTGATAGCGGATCCTTTCTTGGTTCAACATATCATCGTAGTTCATCTTCAAAGCTTCAATTCCTTTCGCCATTCCTTCATTTTCATTCACCACTGTATCATATTCAACTCTCAACATATCCAATTCTTTCTTTAGCTCGTCCATGATATTTCCTTTAACCTTATTACTCTCACTCAACACCAAAATCTCTTCAACTTTCTTCTTTAATTCTTCACTTTCTTGTCCCAATTGCTCTTCCAATGTTCCTCTGACTTCTTGTAAATCTCTGTTTTCCTCTCTTAAATTCTCAATAATTCCACTCATCATCTCGACTTCTCCTCTCATCATTTCTTGCACTTCTCTAAACTCTTTCTCTTGATCTTGCAACCTGAGTCTTTCTTCCTTTAAGACCTCTTCCTTCTCCTGGACATCCTCCAAAGCTTTCTGATAATCCTCGCGGACCATTTCTAATTGTTCTGTCAACTCCTTTTCAATCATGTAAGCCTCCTTCTTTGCCTTTTCTGCGATTTTCTGGCTCTCTTCTATCTTTTCCTTATTTAAAGAAATCAATTTTCCTTCCAATGATTTAATCACATCCTTCAATTCCTTATTATCAGCATTGAGTTTCTCAATTAATGCCTTGGATGTTTCCAAAGCTGCTTTTCTTTCGTCTTTCACTGATCTGTACTCCATTTCTAATTTCTGATATCTCATTCTTTCACTTGCTAAATTTCCTTCTTGATTTTCTTTCAAACCCTGATTCTCTTGCTCCAATTGACCAAGTTGTTCTTCCAAAACTCCAATATCTTCTCTGGCTCTATCTAATTCTTCATTACGAAGTGCAATATGATCATTCATCTCTCTTATTTGATCTTCATAAGACATGATCTGCTCTTGTAACTGTTCTCTGAACGCTTCCATTTCTCTTTCTACTGTCTCCTTAATTCTTAATTCGGCCTTGTTATTTATTGCTGCGATATCTCCTTGTAAAAATTGGATCTGCTGATGGTAAGCTCCAACTTCGCTTTGTAATTTCTCATTCATTGCTTCTAATTCTTTCATTCTCTTTGTATTCTCACAATTCTCTCCATTACACTTGTGAATAACTTCACCCGCATTATTTCCTCTTTCTCTGTGAGATTCAAAAGAACTTCTCAACACTTCGTTGTGACTTTTATATCCTTCTAAAGCAGCTCTCAAACGAGATTGTTCGGCTTCGAGTCTTTTGTTCATCACTTCTCGAGATGTAGGAGTATTTCCTCTACCAGAATCGGTATTAGAAGAAAACATCTTGTGTGAAGATAACGAAGTGCAACTCTTTCTACTCACAGGCTGAGTCTTTTGTATCGTCTTGTAATTCTGCATTAAATGGTAAACTTCAGGAGTCTGAGGCTTTGGGAGCGCATGAACTGGCTTATTTTGCTGGAAATTCTCTAATTTCAACTCTAGGGCTTTCTTTTCTTCCCTCAAAGAACTCAGTGCATTTCTCAAAGTCTTTAATTCTTGCTCTTGGTGTTCATTTTGGACACTACCTCTTGAAAAATTACCTCTTTCTTCAGCAGATTGTTGATGATGCTGTTGTGATCCACCATCTTTCATCAAATGAGCATATCCTTGAATTGTCTTGGATAACTCATCCTCCAAAAAGTCCACATTCTTTTGTAAACTATCCTTATCTCGACTTAGATTTGTATTTCTTGAGATCATCTTATACAATTCTCTCTTGGTACTTTCTAATTCTAACAAAACGTCCACGCTTTCTGTGTGCTCTCCAACGCTTTGGTGGCCTCCTTGTTGCCTATTCTGGACTTCCCCAGAATCTTCAGAGGGACTTTTTACATAAGTTTGAGCAGCAAAACATCTTAACAACACCAAGATCAAATCTCTGGCTTCTCTTGATTCGCAAGTGAACTCGATTCTTATCACCTTTGTAGAAGGAATTAACCTTCTTCCAAGTCTTGTGATGAAACTCTTCACCTTCATATAATCTTCTTCTTCGCCCTTATAAAACAGCGAAATCTTTGAACTATCTCGCTCACTGATCTCCACAATTGGAGCGTCAATTGCGTACTTGAGCCTTAAAGTCTCAGTTGTCCTCTCAGTGTATTGTTGTTTAGCACTTCTGCTCCCATCTAATGTCTGGTATTTTCTATCGCTCTTCACTGGGAAATTTATCAAAATGTCTCTCTTTTGAATCACCATAGATGCTCTTATTTTCTGTCTCACTCCTTTATCATCATCCAAAAGCACATTGATCCCAAAACTGGGCTCTTCGCCTGACCCTACAATCTCTTCAACTTGAGCCTTGAGATTTGGTGCAATCTGAATAGGCCCGTAAAGAATTGAAGTTTCTCCTTCATATCCCTTCTCCACAGATCTTATTGTTGCCTTTAAGGTGTAGCCAATATCGTGAGGAGAAGTTTGATATGAGTTGTCATGAATATTCTGGAGATGTTGAGCACGATCATCTCTCAGTCTGTACCATTCAAATGACAGGGGAATTGGGGTTTTACGGTCAGATTTGGTAAAACCATTGAGAATTATGCTTGAAGATTGATAGGGAGCTTCGCCTTGGATTTTTACATCCAAGAAAAATTTGTAATTCCCTGTGACTTGAAGGTATTTAGCAGTTTGAGGGATTTGCATAGGTTGGCTGGGTTGTTTGGTGTGGGTGGGTTGATTGGCTTGAGGGTTTTGAGCTGAAGAGGGACGGAGTTGACGTGGTAGATTTGAATAATTGTGCATAGAATATCGTCGTCGTCGTCAAGACTTGTTTAAAAAATTTGAATATTATTTTGAAGTAGTTTGTTAAACGTATGAATTCAGAATTCAGAATTAAGAGCTATTATTTTTAAATTTTGTATGTCTAAAAATTTGAAATTCCCCAAAAGAATCTTTTTGAAAAAAAGTGCTTCTCACAAGGAAGAGTCAGATTGGTTTAGCCAACTGGTAGAGAGGCTTTAGTGACATTTATGAAAGTCTAAAAAAGAGAAATGATATTTGAAAAAGTTTGGAGAAGATGGAAATAAAGAGTTGAGTGAGAGTTTAAATATTTGAAATCTCGTTTTTTGCAATGTATAAAAATATTAAACAAGCCTGAATTTAATTTTTATTCTTTTGAAATTTTGATGAAATATTTGTGATACATTCAATTAGCTTTTCTTTCTTAATATCAGAGAAAACTCAGAAATGTTTATAAATAAAAGATTTCTTCAAAAGAGGTTTTGGATTGATTCTCAAATTTGAAAATTTGCCTTTTGTATCGAAAACGGTATTTAGGAGAGAGTTAATTTAAATCTCAAGATTTGCAAATCAAGCAAATACCAATTTGTCCAGAGAAGGGTTAATGAAAGCATTGTTAATACATGCTTTTCAACTGAAGAAAAATTGGATTTTTTCCGAAATCAGATCTTGAAAAAATTTTTCGTCAAAAAAGTGTTCATTGATCTTAAAAATATTATTGTTCATAAAATTTGAAAAAAATTTTTTTTGGGAGTTTCGCTTTGTCTTTTAAAATTGATTCCAAAAATTGCTTCAGAAATTTTTCAAGGAAAAAAGTTCCATCCCAATCTTTAACTCAGAATTTTTTTGTTTTCTTTTTGTCCATCAACTCATCACAAATGAAGAACATAAAAATTTTCCAGAGATTACATCAACAACAAGTCAACAAAAAAAGTTGAATTAAATACAAAGATCCTTCTACCTTTGAACACCCCCTCTCATTTGAGAAACTTTTTAACGATGATAAAAAAGAGTGAGAGATCATTAATTATGCTTATTATGCAACATATTATTTATATATTGTAAAAAGCTTAAAATGGTCAGCAAATAATGGATCAGACCATTCGTTCATTTCACCATTTTCAAGACTTCATACGAATAAATATTATTATATTTAGTAGATTTCAAAGGTTGGGAACAGAGATTCTTCTCTTTATAATTCCTTTCCAAATTACATATTGTATAAATTACAAAATATGACTCTTTCTTCTCACACTCCTCTTTTTTGAATTCTTCTTGTCATTATTTTGTCTTCTTCCAACAATAACGATTTCTTTAAATAATAGAATCCCGTATTATCTGATAGATATTAGTTTGAGCTTATGTAATCTTCTATTAATTTGTTCATTTTTACCAAATTGTTCCTTTATATATTGGAAAGATTTGGTCTTCCTGAATCGGTTTTCAAAAACGGCTTGGAAGTAATAAATGCAGAACCCATGCAGTTTATCAAAGCTCTCAACAGTCATTGCATCTGCATCACTCTCATACAACTGTTTAATCTCATAAATGTATGTTTCTGGGAACAAATCTGCCACTTTCTTATTCCAAATAAAATCTCTCATCATGCTGGTTATGATCCTTGGACTGCTGTATTCCGAAATAATTCTTTCTCTCAACAAAATAAACACCCTGAATAATTCAATCTCATCATCTAAAAATGAATTCATCAGTAATCAATTCTCATATAATCAGCCCTTACTTGGTGGAAAAGGTGCAGATTCGTGTAAAAAGGTTCCTTCTCTATTTCTGCCTTCTCTAATAAATGCATCAAAGGCTTTTATACAAGTTTCATCTCCCAAGAAATTTTGGAAAATATCAATCACAAATTTTTGAGCCAATAGATAATGAAGTTTTGTCGCTCTGAACAAAGGTTTTACAGCAGTCACCAACATTATCAACCAGCCTCTCAAATTTATTATCATCATTGTTGTTGGAAACGCTATCACTGAATTACATCCTCTTGTTGATGAGTAGAAATAGGCCGTGAAGTTAAATGTCACAAACACTATAAATACAACAAAGATCAACTCTTTATTAAAATTATATTCATCTTTCACATGTCTAAGGAAATTATTAGAAGGGCCAGGGTCAGGATATTCTTTTCATACCTGAGCATGTAAGCAGTAAGAGCCATAAGACACATTTCAACGAAATATATTCCAGTTGTGACAGTAAAGGTGGTCAAAGATGCCGAAGTCTTTTCATAAAAAGGCAAAGAGTTCTCTTTAAATAATCCAATCATTAAAAGCCCATATGCCACAGCAACTGCAACAGTAATCTAAATCGCCCCTGTCAATTCCTTCTTAACCATAAAACTTACGAGAAACATGACGTATTGCCGTGAATATATTCCTTCCATACGTTTATTTCTGTGGTCAATGTTAAAAGCATAATGAAGTCTCAGAGCTCTAAAAAAATTATTTCTCTCTTCATAAAAAAATTTATTACCTCCAGACATAAGGAATAAATAGACAAAGATTCCCGAAATGGATAAATGCCATAATCAAGTATTTCAAAAAGCCACCTGCGGCATTTTCTGAGCCTTGGTACAAAAAGACTGCTGGAAATGAAACTTGGATAAGCAAATTTCCAATCATGGAGCACCAAACAAGAAGAGGAGATCTTTCCTTTAAAGGAAACCATTCTTTTCTCAGAAGCCAAAATAAAGAAAGTAGTAAAGTGATAAAAATGCTCGCTCCAATATATGCCCAGTAACCAATCTTGACGTCTATTAAAATTGAGTCAAAATCCAAGAGTTTCTCAAATGAAATACCATCAACTTGATAATCTTCACTGCAATCCAGGTCGGGAGTGTCGGAAAGAGCAGCAAAGAGAGGAACCGCGGGGATAGGGGTCATTTTGATCAAGGAGTTTATGTATGGATAAATCAAAGACCACTCTATAGAGATATATAATTTTTAATAATATAGGAAGTTAATAGAAAAAATTCACTTTTGTTTTTTGTAAAAAGGCCTTTCAACAAATTTCAATCTGAACGAAAATTCGTGATACAAAATAAATATCTTGCTAAGCAGGTCTAACCAAATCCACTTTACCCAAGGAAAGTCTCATCCTTTCAAAAGTGGAAGCTACAAAAATTCTATAACTTGGTTCCAACAAAATTTTCTTGATTAAGACAGAATAAAATCTCTTGCATATACAGTGAAAAAAAAATTTCAAATATACTGCAATAAAAAATTATCACCTTATTAAATAAATTATTGAACCAAACTTGAATTTTTGATAGACATACTAAAGCATACGGAAAGTTGTTTGAGCTCTCGATCAACAAAGAAAAGGTTCTGAGCAGAGAGAAAATTCATAAAAGTTTTGAGAAAATGTCTCAAAAATCTTTTTGGGCAGGGCAGTAAAAAATTTTTGTCAAAGTATAATAATCAAAAGATCAGACCAAGACACAATTAATCTATTTCTTGTGTAATTGATTTCACAATAATTTATTTTTCTGATTGCGAAAATCATCTTTAATTCATTCGTGATAAATTCAATTTTTAAATTTCAAGAATGTTCATTATTGTGCCAAAAGGACATTTCCGATAATTTCTTATAAAATCATACAGATGACGACTACCTCTCTACTACGAGAATGTCTCTATATGCATTTTTTATTTTCTGCACGGTCTGGTTTGATTATTCTCTCTTCTCTTTCGATTTTTATTGTTGATTGATGGGATTTTTTGTTAAATATTTCAAGACGGCCATATCACTGGAAACTGCAACGAATTTGGAAACCACAAATCTAACTCTATCAGCCAAACTTGGTCTGCTGACATCAACAATCTTGGATTCAGGGTGCTTCTCATAGACATATTCTCTGAAATTAGCAACTTCATCTACCAATCTATTCATTTTGAGGACTGTCATCAAATAATTAATTTTACCCTTTTTCTTGAGCCTTTTTACCCAAGAAAATGCTTCCGTCATATAATTCATCTTTTCTTGAAGCTTCATCGCCCTAATTATTTATCTCTCAATTTCCACAATCTCTTCGATATTTACGGCAATTTTAGATCCTCTCTTATCTTCGACGTGTTGGATAAATCTTTCGTGAGTATCTTTAAGGACTTCATGAACCAAATCTCTGCTTTCTTGATTTAATCCTTCAGACCAGCTCAATCTTTGGGAAAGAGGCTTGCTTTTGTCAAATTATTAGAAATCCTTTCTTTGAGAAATCATTATACTCGCTTGTTGCGTATTTTTGAATGTAGACATCATAGTCTTCAAGAGTCTTTTTGAAATTCAGATGTCTATGAACAGCTCCGACTCCTCCGACCATACTGGCATTATCAGCAAAGACTTTCTCTCCTATAATTTTCATTATTTCCATTGCTCAATCCTTAATCTCAGTACCGCAAGACAGGAGGAAATAACCACCAGAAGTTGCCAAATCTTCAGCAAAGGTATAAACGGGAATTCCAGTATTTCTAGAGTAGGCTTCCAATTTCTTGGAAATAATGTGGCATTGACCAGGAGAACCGCCAGCAGAGTTGATGACAACAGCCAAGAACTTGACGTTTTTGGTAGGAATCAAGTTCAAGGATTTGGCAACACTATGAGTTCTGAAAACATTGAAACAAAGCCCAAGAAAGCAAATCTTACTGTAAAGGAGTGATGTGGCCCTTAATTTTGATGAGAGGAATAATGGACTTGTTGCTGTAGGCCTTGAGGCCGTTAGTTAAAGTATTGGCATAAAAATCAAGCTTGGCTCTCATGATTTAGATTTATCTTTTATGCTTATGTATAAATTTGTTTTTATTTATTTTTTGCCTTTAGCTAAAAATATTATCTCATTACATGATGATGTCTTTGAATCTCTCTGATAAATCTCTATTAATCCTTTTTTAAGCTTTAATGTATCCCCAGAACCAACCTGAGAATGCCTCTCCCTCCTTCCCTCGGCAGAAACTCTCTACCATCACTCCAATGCTCCCAAAATCCAGTTTTACAGTCCCCAATCCCACTTCCCGATACCCAACAGACCCTTCCTCCTCTTTTCACGGAAGCCACTCTGGAGAAAATCCTAATGACTCTTCCACCTTTAAAAAATCGCAATTCTGTAAAGATCTTCAGAGAGCCTCATTTCTTACCAAATTAGATCCTGGCAACGACGAACCAGATGCTGTAGAAATTGACAATGAAAATCTTTCAAGACCCTCCCATCCTATACAATCACGAGGTAAATTCATTGAAATATTTATCAAGTTAACCTTTTGAAGGAGGACCAGCTGGGACACATGGTCTGAGAACAGGCAGTAGATCATTAGATCGACCTCCGTTAGATCCTAGAAATCCTTTATTATCAGTATATTCATCATTCCTTGAAAATTTTCAAACTCAACTTCATCTAGAGCTATGGTCCAGATAGTACAAGTCGATTCAATCCCAACAGTTCTTTTGTGTAATATTAATCCCATTTCATATGAATCCCCTAAATAAAATTAGGAGCACAGAAAGACCAACATCAAGATTCTCTCGAGCTCCTGATGTTCTTCCCATGCATTCTCTCAAGGCAAAATTAGCAAGAGAGACTCTTTTGAGCCAATCCCGCCATTCCAGAGCCTCTACGAATCTTCCTGTCGACCCTCTTCTCAGTTCGACATTGCCCCCTGAAGATCCTCATGATAATTTTTATAATCCTCAATATGGGCAGAATTTGGTTCAACCTCCACCCCAAATGAGTTTTTCTTGGCTTCCTCCAACAAACAATAATAGCTATAATTATGGATATAATCCTGAGCCAAGAGGGTCTCATAGGGAGAGAAGCCGAGGAGGCAGTTCAGAAAGAATTACAATATTGCCAGACATTCCTGTTAATAATGATCTTACCAAGCTACAAAACAGAAGAAAATATATCGAAAATCAAGCTGTCTTGATGGATCAAATTGTTGAAAAACAAAAAAGAAAAGAAGAAGAGTTACGCAGAAAAAAACTCGAAGATGAGCTTGATAATCTCAGAATTAGAAGAGAAGCCATCGAACAGATGTACCAAAGAGGAAGTGAAAAGCATCAGAAGAGATTGTTGTTAGAAAGTCTCAAAATTAACGGAAGTGCTCCTACACTTTCAACTGTTGGTAAACTCTCTCTTCGGGATTTGAAAGAGGAAGAAAGATTAAAGAAAATCAAAGAAGAGGAAGAAGCTCTTTTGAAAAAAATTGCTGCTGAATACGATGGCGTCTATTCAAGGTTTGGGCATCATGTCCTTGGTTTAAGAAAACTCCTTGAAATGAGAGAACTCGACCTCAAAAATGAACTTTATATGGCCAAGGTACGAAGAGTCTTCAATGTATTATATCTCACGTATTTTAGTATAACTTGATGGATGCAATCAGGGAAAGAAATAGACAACAAAGAGATATCGCAGCATTTAAGCACAGAATGTTAGGAGAACAAGCTCTTATTGAGTATGAACGAAGAAAATTACATCAAGCTCTCTTGGGCGAGCCTCTAGTCCAGCGCCCTCTTGACACTTTGTACTTCAGACCTGATCTGAGTGATAAGACCTATCTTGAAGATCCAGTTTTTGTATTCCCAAAGAAAGTCGGCAAAATGACTCTTGATCCTTTTCTTTATAACCATGACGAACAAATTGTCGGAGTAAAAAAACCCAGAGAACAGGAGGAATATTTCCCAACTCGACCAGTTAAAAATAACTCCATTCTTCTCCCTTCAAAAGGCTATCCAGAAGAATATAAAGATTTGCCGACAGTTCTGAAATATGGCACTGATGATCCTCTGATACTTGCCTCCAAAATGTCGAAATCAGAACTTTCTCAAGAGAGGAACTCTGTGGATTATGCATATCGTCAAAGAAAAGAATCTGCAAATCCGAATAAAAAGAGTGTTACTTTTGCTCCTCAGGATTTGCGGGTTCCAGAAGACGAAACTCTTACCCATTTAATTAAAAAGAATGATCGACTATTAAAAACGCTCGACCAGATGGAATTAAGAGAACTCATGGTCGATAACGATTTACTTTAATTAAGATGATGGAAAGGAAGAATATTCTTTTTCATGCTTCATTGATTACTTTTTCTATTTTATAGCTGAGTGGACAGAAAGAAAAGAGCTTGATAATTTGTATATCATTTCCTTACCTATAAATAATATCAGAATAGGATATATTTTGATCTTTTTATCTGTTTATTATATCTTGAAAGTTTATTCTCATTTTTTTTGGTTTAGCTTCCATAAATACATAAATGAATATTTATTACCTTTTTATATCTTTAATAAAACCAAACAAAACTTCTCAAAATTTTTCGATGAGAGAGAGAATTGAATAAAAATTTCATAGATCATATTTCTTCAAAAAAAACTTTTTGGAAATTTGTTTAAAACAAAAATTTCTTCAACAAAAAAAAAAAGATTCTTTGAACCTTCATTTTAGAAAAAAAAAATCAGCACTTGACAAAAATTTTTTTTCCTTAAGGAACGATTCTTTGACTGAAGACAATATTTAGATGACACTTTTTCTTTCTCATTT